>Ga0187865_1000597_pt1 | contig 48584 bp, 36 predicted proteins | sample June2016WEW_11_1_2_FD_132989 | JGI IMG/M metagenome (GOLD analysis project Ga0187865, IMG submission 132989) | Peatland microbial communities from SPRUCE experiment site at the Marcell Experimental Forest, Minnesota, USA - June2016WEW_11_100 | ecosystem: Environmental > Terrestrial > Soil >...
GAATCAATATCGGCCTTGCAGAAGGCAAATCTCAGCTTGCACGCGGCATCTTCTACAAAATCCGCAATCCCGGCTGCCATCAGCCTATGCCGGAGATTAGCTACTTACACCACGGGCTGCTAGCCCTCTCCGCGAATGACCGGCACTAAATAGCCCATAAGTGGCAAAGAAATGAAACAAGATCGTAATATCCACAAGGATCAAACCGGCGTGCAAGACCCTGTGGGGGTGCCTGTTTCGGAGGCACACGGATCAGGGGCTGAGATCGCGGTGTCGCTACTTACAGGCGGCGGCGATCGGCCATACGTGTTCGGCTTGGCGACGTCGCTTATTTCCAAGGGAATAGCCCTCGAACTGATTGGAAGCGATGAACTCGATTTTCCGCAGTTCCGCGTCCAGCCGAACCTGACTTTTCTGAACCTGCGAGGCAGTCTCAGGCCGGATGTAAGCGTCTTGAGAAAGATCTTCAGGGTGTTGATGTATTATGCCAGGCTGATTCGATATGTCTCGTTAGCGAGGCCGAAACTCTTTCACATCCTGTGGAACAATAAATTCGAATTCTTCGATCGCACATTGCTGATGCTCTATTATCAGTTTTTGGGGAAGAATACTGTCTTGACTGTGCACAATGTCAATGCAGGGACGCGAGACTTGCAGGATTCGTTCCTCAATCGCCTTACCCTGCGCATCCAATATCGGCTCAGCCAACACATCTTCGTTCATACGGAAAAAATGAAGCGCGAGCTGATCGAGCAGTTCGGCGTGCATGGCGCAAGCGTCTCGGTGATTCCCTTTGGAATCAACAACGCGGTTCCGCATACGACTCTCGCACCGGATGAGGCAAAGAAGACACTTGGATTACAAGCAAGTACGAAGACATTGCTGTTCTTTGGCAACATTACACCGTACAAGGGCCTCGAGTACTTAGTGGTTGCATTCCAGCGCCTCTTGGGCAAGCATGGCGACTACTCCTTGATCATCGCAGGAAAACCCGACAACTGCTCAGAATATTGGGCACCTATCCGAGAAGCAATCGACGAGGACGTGAAGCACGGATCCATCGTGGTCAGGGCGGAACATATACCAGACGAGGAGGCCGAGGTTTACTTCAAAGCGGCCGACGTCCTGATTCTGCCCTATCGACATGTGTACCAGAGCGGCGTTTTGTTTACGGGCTATAATTTCGGGCTGCCGGTTCTCGCAGCCGATGTGGGATCTCTGAAGGATGAGATCGTGGAAGGCAAGACCGGCTTTCTGTTCAAAGCTGAGAATCCGGATGACTTAGCGAAAGTTATCGAACAGTACTTCGCGAGTGACCTCTATGCAGACCTGAACAACAGACGGCCGGAAATAATCGCCTACGCACGCGAAGGGCATTCTTGGGACATGGTGGGTCAGATGACCGTAAGTGCATATGTCGGCTTGCTTCAATTACCCGATCTCGGGAAGTCGTTGAATCGCGATGTATCCAGCACCTCACTCGACGTGAAGACCCCCTGATAAGGAGCCGCGGCCAATCTGGCCGCGCACCCTCAACGATTACGCTTTGAATCCAGCCGATCCAAGTCTTAGCGACCACACATGGCTTTTCAACAGCAGGCAATAAACGCCTTTAGTACCAAGCATCTGCATGCGGACCTTCGCGGCAGATCCGTGCGCGGAGGAATGCTAACGCTTACCTCGCAGGGCGCGCAGTTTCTCATTCAATCCGTAGCCACGGTTGTGCTGGCGCGGCTGCTAGTCCCGGCAGAATACGGGCTAGTGGCTATGGTTACAGCCATTACAGGCTTGGGGCAGGCGTTTGCCGACCTGGGTTTGTCTGAAGCGACGATCCAACACCCGGAGATTAGCCATGAGCAGGTTAGCACACTGTTTTGGATCAATGTCGGTATCGGTGCAGGGCTCATGTCCATTACCGCAGCACTTGCACCGCTGTTGGCATGGTTTTATCGCGAACCGCGGCTTGTCAATATCACCCTTGTTTGCTCATTGACATTTCTTATTGGTGGCTTGAGGGTGCAGCATGATGCCCTTCTGAGACGCCAGATGCGGTTTATATCGTTGGCGATTCGCGATGTGACATCGTATGCCATCGCCGTCCCCTTCGCCATTGTTCTCGCCTGGCGAGGGGCAAGCTACTGGGCGTTAGTTGCGCTTCCTCTCACATTAAATTTCACTGGCATGGCGATTACCTGGTTGTTGGCACGCTGGATACCTGGGCCACCGCGACGCAACGCCAGTGTCAGGTCCCTAATTTCCTTTGGCGGAAGCGTGGCTGCTTCGTACCTCGTCCTAAATGTAACGCGAAGCGCCGACAGCATATTGATCGGATGGCACTGGGGAGCGGGCCCGCTCGGTCTGTACTCACGAGCCTACAATCTACTGATGCTCCCAGTCCGCCAACTGGGAACCCCGGCTCGGGCCGTTGCGGTTCCAGCATTCAGCAGAGTTCAGGACGATCCCGAGCGTCTCGCACGATACTACCTTCGTGCTGTGAATGTAATCATGTGGGTCAGTGCGCCCATTTTTGGCTACCTCTTTGTGGCGGCCGACCCCGTTATAGTTTTGACGCTCGGAAGCCGCTGGCGAGAAGCAGCGCCTGTTTTTCAACTCCTTGCTATCTTCGCTTTAGGCCAGTTGCTGATGGATGCGACCGTGTGGCTGTTCGTGAGCCGTGGAAAGTCGCTACGCCTGCTACAAATGGCACTTGTCCTTGCTCCCATTATGATTGGTAGCTATGCCCTCGGCCTCCCATTTGGTATCCGATATGTGGCGCTCTGCAGTTCCGTTGTTCTCCTGCTCATCTTTCCCGGGATACTCAAGTTCAGCTTTCGAGGTACGAGAATTACTCTACGCCGGCTCGGGCAGGCCATTTTCTACCCGGTCTTACTGTGCCTTATGGGTGCTTCTTCAGGGCAAGTGGCGCTGCACTACTTTGCCCCTAGCGGAGCTTTCGCCGCACTGTTAGTTACAGCTCTAGGGTTTACGCTTGGCTGCCTACTCTCGCTGCTTCTACCTCAGATGCGCGAAGACCTCATGTCGCTCTGGTCGTTGCTTGCCAGATCGCGTTCCGTGCCTCCTACAAGTTTGGCCGAGATTGTGAGCTAAAGTTTGTCATGTCAAAAACGAAGATAGCACTTGTCACAGGAGCAGAGGGATTTATTGGCTCTCACCTGGTTAGCTTCCTTCATGCCCGTGGATGGGATGTCATTGGAAGTTATCTGACGGAGGGCCGCACCGCATTCTCAACGGCAGCGGAACTGCGCTTTGTGCAATGCGATCTACGGAACGGCCAGCGTGTATCGCAAATTCTGAACGAGTACGAACCTTCACATGTCTTCCATTTGGGAGCTCAGAGCCTACCCATGGTTTCTTGGGCTGACCCAGTGCGGACATTTGAGTCAAATATTATGGGATCGCTGCACTTGTTTGAAGCGGTACGATACATGAAGAGGCCTCCTGTTGTCGTGTCGGCATGCTCGAGCGCGGAATATGGGTATGTTCCGCCGTCTCGCATACCGGTCACCGAGGACCAGCCGCTGCGCCCCCTTCATCCCTATGGAATTAGCAAAGTCTGCCTGGATTTGCTGGCCAGGGAGTATTTTCTCGATTACAAGATTCCAACAGTCAACCTGCGGGTGTTTAACACTACGGGACCTGGAAAAACCGATGACGCCCCGTCGGATTTTGTCCGGCAATTGGTTCGTATCAAAAAAGGCCTGCAGCCACCGGTAATTGAAGTTGGCAACCTCACATCGCGCCGGGCCTTTCTCGATGTCACAGATACAGTACGCGGCTTCTATCTTGCGGCGCTAAAGGGCGCCCCAGGAGAGACATACAATCTATGTGCAACATCAACGCAGGAGATCGGGACACTACTGCGGACCGCGATTCGATTGTCGGGAGTGAAGCCAAGGATTCAGATCTCGCGACGTTTAATTCGGCCATCGGACGAGAAGATTATCTTTGGGAACAGTAAAAAGTTTTCTAAGAAAACAGGCTGGAGACCCCTACTGTCGATTGAGGAAACTGTTTCTTCGATGTTGAAATATTGGGATAGCGTAGTTTAGAACTCGCGGGGATGCTACGAGCAACTTCGACTGAGTACATTTCATGTGACACAAGGAGCGATATGCCATTCGGTGGCATCGCTAACTGGAGTTTCCGAGATTGCCTAGGTCGTTATGCGAGACGCAAAAGGATGAAGCAATGATCATCACGAGCACGCCGATGCGGATCTCTTTTTTCGGCGGGGGGACAGACTATCCGGTCTGGTCCCGTGAGCACGGCGGGGCCGTCCTCTCCACCACAATTGACAAGAGTTGCTATATTACTTGTCGACGTCTGCCACCGTTTTTCGAGTATCACAGCCGGGTTTCCTATTCGAAGGTGGAAAATGTCGTCAGCAACAGCGCGATCGAGCATCCTTCGGTTCGTGCGTGTCTCCAGTACCTTGGCATGAGCGAAGGCGTCGAGATTCATCACATTGCCGATCTGCCGGCCCGGACGGGCCTCGGCACCAGCTCGGCCTTCACGGTTGGGTTGCTTCTTGGTCTGTATGCGCTCAAAAATCAGATGCGTGACAAGCAAACCTTGGCACGGGAGGCCATCCACGTCGAGCAGAACCTTCTGGGAGAGGCAGTGGGGGCTCAGGATCAGATCAGCGCGGCCTATGGCGGCTTCAACAGAATAGACTTTCTCCAAGACGGCTCGTTTGAGGTCAGGAGAATCCTGGCGTCGCAAAGTAGGATTGCAGAGCTGGAGCAATACCTCGTCCTGTTTTTCACCGGATTCTCAAGAACGGCATCCGAAGTCGCACGGGAGCAGCTAAGGGTTACTCCGCAAAAGCAGCGGGAGTTAGAGGCAATCATGGAAATCGTCGATCGGGGAGAAGAGATCATTGTCGATTCCCGGCGTCCAATCGATGAATTCGGCCAGCTTCTACATGAGGGCTGGAAGATCAAACGCTCGCTAACCGAAAAAATCTCCAACGCGGCAATCGATGAGATCTATGAGGCCGGAAGGAGCGCAGGCGCCATCGGAGGCAAACTGCTGGGGGCGGGGGGCGGCGGTTTCATGCTCTTTTGCGTGCCGCCCTATCGGCAGGAAGCTGTGAGAGAAAAGCTGAAGCATCTGTTGTGTGTCCCCTTCCGTTTTTCCAGCAGAGGCAGCCATGTGGCGGTCTACGAACCGGAAGATATGTATGATAGGGCGCTTGCCGACCATCGGAATTCGGTCTATGCCTCGGCCGAATCGAGCGACAGCCGCTCCGGCGCGGTTCTCAATACTACCGTCGGAAAGGTCCAGTCCCGAGGTAGATCATGACAAGTTCCCCGGCCGATTATGTATTGGTGACTCCCGCCCGCAACGAAGCAGCATTCATCGAGAAAACACTGGAGTCGGTGATCCGGCAGACGGTTCTTCCTCTGCGGTGGGTGATCGTCAACGATGGCTCGACCGACGATACCGCGGTGCTGGTGAGTCCGTACCTGGCGGATTACCCGTGGATCAGGTTGGTCAACCGTCCACTTCGCAAGGAGCGTCATTTTGCCGCCAAGGTATGGGCCTTCAATGCAGGCTGGGAAGAGGTCAGGGACCTCGATTATGAGGTGATTGGCAATCTCGACGCCGACGTATCTCTGGATGAGGATCACTTTGAGTTCCTGCTGGGAGAGTTCCAAAAGGATCCCCAGCTTGGGGTGGCAGGTACTATTTTCCGCGAGCACGGCTACAGCTCATCAACCGATAGCTTCGAAGGGCAGACACATGTCTCCGGGCAGTGTCAGCTCTTTCGCCGCCGCTGCTTTGAAGAAATCGGCGGCTATCGTCCGAATAAGGCTGGCGGAATCGACTGGATGGCAGTGACTACTGCTCGCATGATGGGTTGGAAAACGCGCTCCTTCCGGGAAAAGTGCTTCTTTCATCATCGCGCCATGGGAACCGCCGAGCGAGGCCGTCTGGCTTCGAGCTTCTCCTATGGCGAAAAGGACTATTACCTCGGCGGACACCCGGTATGGGAAATCTTCCGGGTTGTGTACCGAATGACCAAACGTCCGTATCTGGTGAACGGGATGGCTCTGGGCCTGGGATATCTCTGTGCCTTTGCACGGCGAGTGGAACGGCCCGTCTCCGCCGAGCTAATGCGGTTTCATCGCAAAGAGCAGATGCGGAAACTGCGGTCGATTCTTGGTTCGTTGCTCCGGCTGAAGCGGGTGGACAATTTCAACGCCAGCGCCTTGGGAAAAGAGGGCAACTGAATTCCATGACGACAGCCGTGCTCGAGAGAACCGAAACGGTCCGCCCGGATCTTGCCGAAGTGCGGACGGCGGTCGTCCGGTTTGTGGATTGGCTCGATCGCTTTGGAGAAACGTCGTACGACCACCAGAGCTTTTTCGCCAGCGATCTGGGCCGGGCCGCCAAAGCTCTATACTATCGCAGACCTGTGCTCGGTAAGCTCGCGGTTGCTCCGATGATCTTTTCCGAGGCCTTTGCGCCCTCGGCGCGGAGCCTGTTCTGGAAGCCACAGAGGTTTCCCATCGCGGATGCTCACTACGCGATGGGCTTCGCCATGCTCTCGCAGGTTCTGGACGACGAACGATACTACCGCCGCGCGGTTCACTTCCTCGAGGTACTGGAAACGACCCGCTGCCCGGGATATGAGAACTACTGCTGGGGCTATCCATTCAATTGGGAAACCCGGCGGGGAACGATGTGGGCTCAGACTCCGCTCATTACGACCGTTCCGTATGTCTACGAGGCATTTTTTGAAGTCCATCGCATCGATCGGGACCGGCGCTGGCGCGACATTATGCGGTCGATCGCGGAACACGCGGTCAGTGACTACCACGACTATCCGGCCTCTCCCACGGCGTCGAGCTGCTCGTATAACCCGGACCCAGAGGAACACGGAGGGGTGATCAACGCGAGCGCCTATCGGGGCTTTCTGCTGACCCGGGCGGCTGTCGATTTCGGCGAACCGCGCTACCGGGAAATCGCCGGCCGGAATCTCAACTTTGTCCTTGAGTCGCAAAACCCCGATGGTTCCTGGTACTACTCGGTCGATGGCGAAAGGGACTTTGTCGATCACTTTCACACTTGTTTTGTTCTGAAGGCGTTGGCCAAAGTCGAGGCGCTGACCGGCGATCGCGCCTGCACCGCGGCCATTGAGCGCGGCGTCGAGTATTACGTGGGCAATCTGTTCGATGAGCGTGGATTGCCGAAACCGTTCTCTCGTCGTCCGCGGCTCACCGTGTACCGCCGCGAACTGTACGATTACGCCGAGTGCATCAATCTCGCTGTGCTCTTGCAGGGCCGCTTTCCGGCGCTCGATCGGATCCTCGCGCGCGCCGTGGATTTTTCGGCATGGCAGAAGACCGACGGGTCGTTTCGCAGCCGGCAGCTTCTGCTTGGTTGGGACAATGTCCCGATGCATCGGTGGGCGCAGTCGCAGTTCTTCAGAAGTCTTAGCTTCCTTCTTTACCGGAATTCTTCGGGCATCGATCACGATTCGGAAGAGCGGCAATAGCCGGTTACTATGTGCGGAATCTGCGGACAATATAACTTCGGGAACAGAGCTCCGGTTCTTCGCGAGAACCTCGCGGTGATGGCGAGGAGCATTGCTCATCGCGGGCCGGACGACGAGGGCTACTATCTTGCAGGGCCGCTGGGACTGGGTTTTCGCAGATTGTCCATTATCGACCTGGCGGGCGGCCATCAACCCATGTCCGATCGGGAGGAAACGGTCTGGGTGGTGTTTAACGGCGAGATCTATAACTTTCCCGAGCTCCGGCGCGAGCTCGAAGGCTATGGTCATCGGTTCCGCACGAACTCCGATACCGAAGTCATCGTTTATGGGTACAAGCAGTGGGGCGAGGAGGTGTTTGATCACCTGAACGGGATGTTCGGGCTGGCCATTTGGGACACTGCGAAGGAAAAGCTGGTAATCGCCCGGGATCGCTTTGGCATCAAGATGATTTATTACCGCATCGATGGCGAATGCCTTTATTTCGGATCCGAGATTCGTGCAGTCGAGGCGACAGCGCGCGAAAGTGCGACAGTGGATCATACCGCTCTGAACCTGTTTCTGCGCTACCGGTACACACCCTCTCCTTATACGATCTTTCGCGGAATCCGGAAGCTGGCTTCGGGAACGATGCTGGTGTGCGAAAAACGTTCCTGCAAGGTGCGTCGCTGGTACAAATATCACCCCACGCCGGTGTCGCCGCCAAAATCCGATGCAGAAGCATGCGAAGACCTGCTCGAACTGTACAAGCAGGCGATGAAGCGGCATCTCCTCAGCGATGTTCCTGTGGGGCTCCTGCTCAGCGGCGGGGTAGACTCCGGCATGTTGCTGGCGCTCATGAACCTGTATGGAGGATCCTGGCGCACATATACCGTGGGATACGGTTCCAGCTTCTCGGATGACGAACTGAGAGACGCGGAGGTGACCGCTTCTCATTTTTCATCGCAGCATGCGACGGTCACACTGGACAGGGCGACGTTCGAAGGCTCTCTGGAAAACATCGTTGCGTGCCTCGAAGAGCCGATCGCGTCTTCCTCCATCGTTCCGATGTATTTTGTTTGCCAGCGTGCGCGTCAGGACGTAAAAGTCGCTCTGATCGGACAGGGTCCGGACGAGCTTTTCGGCGGGTATCGCCGTCATCTTGGTGTACGTTATGGGGCTGTCTGGGGCGCGGTGCCCCCGTGGGTGCGGGCCGCGGCTGCGAAGTTCATCGCCCGGCTGCCGAGAAATGAGACACTGAAGCGCGGCCTCTACTCGCTCGACGTTCTGGACAGGCTGCATCGCTATCAGCATGTGCTGTCTCTGCTTCCTGGACCGGAGATCGATGGGTTGTTTCAAGAAGGCCTGCTGGAGGCGAATACAGGAGACGCCATTGTGGAGTGCTGGCGCGACCTTGAACCACTTATGAGCGATACCGACGAACTCGGCGGCCTGCAGTACCTGGAGATCCGCTCCACGCTACCCGATGAGCTTTTGATGTTCGGCGACAAGCTTTCCATGGCGCATGGTTTGGAGGCCAGGGTTCCTTACCTCGACAAGGAGCTTGTCGAATATGTCGAGCGGTTGCCGGCCAGCTTTAAAGTGCGGTACGGTTCGCGGAAATGGATTCATCGCCGCGTCTGCGAACAGTTTCTCCCTAAGTCGTTTCTGCGGAGAAAGAAGCGCGGATTTGCCGTCAACGTGACCGACGATTGGTTCCGGAAGAGCATAAATGGCAAAGTGCGCGATTCCCTGATGGACGGTGAATCGCTGCTGTATCAATACCTGCGTCCATCGGCCGTGCAGAAGCTATTGAGGGAGCACCAGTCGGGGCAAAGTGACCATCACAAGGTACTTTTTAGCCTGGTCCTGTTCGAGCAATGGCTGAGAATTCGGCGCGCGTCGGCGGCGCGAATCGAACGCGACGCGGTTCCGACTCGTTAAGAAAGAAACTCGGCGGAGTTTCAGCGTGCGGCGAGCCGGGGATCGGAAGCACCGAATGATCTTTCATAAGACCGGAATTCCCGGAGTTTTCGCAATCGAGTTGGAATTCAACCGTGATGCGCGGGGCTTCTTTGCCCGTTCGTGGTGCGAGAACGAATTCAAAAGCCATGGATTGACGCCGCGGATTGCGCAGTGCAACATTTCCTTCAACGAGCGAAGGGGAACATTGCGCGGAGTTCATTACCAGTCGCCACCCTGGCAGGAAGCAAAGGTGGTTCGCTGTACCAAAGGCAGCCTTTACGATGTGGCCCTTGACCTCCGGCCCGACTCGCCTACCTACAGGCAATGGTTTGCCTTGACCTTGAGCGCCGCCAATCGTCGTGCGCTCTACATTCCGGAAGGGTGCGCACACGGGTTTCTGACGCTGGAGGACCAGACCGAGGTCTCGTACGAAATGTCCGAGTTTTATCACCCCGAAGCCGGCCGCGGAGTGCGCTGGAACGATCCAGCGTTCGCAATCGTCTGGCCTGCGGAAGTAAAGGTAATCTCCGATCGCGATCGGAGTTATCCCGACTTTGTTTCCCTATGAATGAATTCGAAGGAATGAACCCATCGGACCTTGGCATCGAAATGCACCGGTTTGCTGCGGAGATTTACCCCATTTGCCGGAGCATCACGGGCGAGGGCATTCGCGAAACTTTCAAACAGATTCAGAAGCTTATTCCTGTTCAGCTCCACGAAGTCGCGAGCGGAACGAAAGTCTTTGACTGGGTGGTTCCCAGGGAATGGAACATTCGCGATGCCTATATAAAGGATTCAACCGGGGCGCGTGTCGTGGATTTCCGGCAGTCGAATCTTCATGTCGTGAATTACAGCGTGCCGGTCAGCGCCAGGCTTCTGCTCAGCGAACTCAAAGATCGTCTGTTCACTCTTCCCGAACATCCTGACTGGATTCCCTATCGAACGACCTATTACCGGGAAGACTGGGGTTTCTGCCTTTCGCAGAATCGATTGCGGCAACTCCAGGATGCGGAGTATGAGGTATGCATTGATTCGACGCTTGAGGATGGCCACCTCACCTGGGCGGAATGCTTTCTGCCGGGCGCGTCCACCGAAGAAGTCCTGATATCGGCGCATGCGTGTCATCCATCCCTGGCGAACGACAATCTTTCCGGGCTGACCGTGGCAACATTTCTTGCTCGGCTTTTGTCCGGGCGGGAGCTGCGATATTCGTATCGGTTTCTGTTTATTCCGGGGACGATTGGGGCGATCGCCTGGCTGGCGCGGAATCGGGAGGCTGCTGCACGCGTCCGGCATGGATTGGTCTTGACTTGTGTGGGCGACTCAGGTGGGTTTCATTATAAGAAGAGCCGGCGTGGGGATGCGGAGATCGACCGCGCCGCGGCACATGTCCTGCGTCACTGCGGCGAGCCGGCAGAAGTCCTTGATTTTTCACCATACGGATATGATGAACGGCAATACTGCTCACCTGGTTTCAATCTTCCGGTTGGATGCCTGATGCGGAGCGTATGGGGGGCCTTTCCTGAGTACCACACGTCGGCGGACAATCTAAACTTCATTCATCCGGAACAGATGGCTCGGTCGTTGCGCTTGTGCGCCTCTATCTTCGACGTGCTCGAGAAGAATAAAAAGTATCTTAACCGGAATCCCTATTGCGAGCCCCAACTCGGGAAGAGAAACTTGTATCGCAGCACCGGCGGGGAGTCAATTGATGTAGAAGTAAATGCCCGGCTTTGGGTTCTGAATTTGTCCGACGGCGAACATTCGCTTTTGGATATTGCGGAGCGCTCAGGACTGCCGTTTGCCGCCATTCGCGATGCGGCAGAGCTCCTCCTGGAGAGCGGCTTGCTGGCTGAGGCAGCTGAGAGCGGGAGCGACGGTTAGCCCTTAAGAGGAACGCAGACGGATTGCGAACGTATCCAGCTTCAGGCTGGTCACGATTAGGCCGCCAAAATGGGGATTCCCGATTCATGATTCATCGCGAGACGTGATGGAAGATTCGGATAAGGAGACAGCGGTGGTCGACGGGATGCTAGCGCGACTGATGCGCTGGCTAACCGCCCGCGAAGGGGAGTGCCGGTGGTTTGCGTGGGCGCTGGCGACGGCAGTATTTCTGTACCTCGCCTGCGTTGCCGCATTTGGAACAGGCCCTGTGAATCAGGATGGCAACGACGCGCTCCTGCTGCTTGATGGGGCGTGGCGGATTCTGAACGGCCAGGTTCCGTACCGGGATTTCTATCTTGCGCTAGGGCCGCTGGTATACATGATCGCGGCTGGAGGAATGTGGCTGACCGGATGCACGCCGAAGGGACTTTCAGTGGGGATTGCGATCGCCGGGGCGTGCATTGGGATTTGGGGGTGGCGAATTTCGCGGCCACGGATGCCGGTGGTTCCGGCGCTGCTAGTGACGGCGTGGTTGGTACTGACGGCAACTTGCCCGGCGCCACCGGACAGCACACCGAACGCGGTGAGTTGCGCGATGATTTACAACCGCCTTGGCTACGCATTGCTGGCCATCGTGCTTGTGGAGTGCGCGTTCGCACATGAGCGAAGCAGGTTCTGGGGCGGGGTATCGAGTGGAGCGATTGTGGTGTTGCTCCTGTTTCTGAAGTTGAACTTCCTCGGGGCCGCGGTCTTGCTGCTGCTTGTGACTGTGCCATTGCGGAAGGAAGAACTCGGGCGTTGGGGGGGGATTCTGGCGGGAGCGGCCGCCGTGTTCGCGCTCTTCTGCTTGTATCTGCGCTTCGCGTTGAAGGCTTTTTCTGCTGACATGTGGCTGGCGATTCACTCCCGAAGCGGGTCACTGTCATGCAGGAAGATCGAGGGTGCGCTGCCCGGCAGCGGTGAAGCGGTTACGCTGTTCCTTTTCACCGTGCTGACGGTGCTGCTGGTTGTCCCGGGAGGATTCCGGCGAGGCCAGGGAGTGAGAACCATCCTGCTGGCGTCCGCGACCATTGCCGTGAGCGGCCTGCTGCGAAGCACAAACGCGTTGGAGACGGGGTTCCAACTGATGACCTTGTGGATTGTGGTCCTGGTTGCACAGTTGGCAGCCGCGCATCCCAAAACGAGGGAAAAGGTGGCCGTCGCGGTCTTGGCGGCAGTGGGACTGGGAGGCATTGCCGCGCAGTTCTATGGGGACTGTGTGGGCATGGCAGCTCTGCTGAAATATCGTATGCCCGCCAGGTGGTCTACGGGCGTCAGCATCGCTGGCTACAAGATGGACGGGCTCCGGTTCTTCGACAATCCCGATTCGGATACGAAACACGGGGACAACGGGCGCTTGTATGCGACGTGCGTGAACGACGGGGTACGGCTCCTGGAATCGTCGTCGCAGCAGAATGAGAAGGTAGCAACGGTCGGATTTCACAATCCGTTTTCCTATGTGCTGCGCCGCAAGCCGGCGACAGGAGGCAGCACGTGGCTTCTTCTCGGCAACAACATTACGATGGCGCACCTGCCGGACCCAGACCGCATCTTCGGCGATGCAGATCTGATCATGGAGCCGCACTACGAGAGCACGCACGAGAGCAGCGACCTGTTGATTGAAGAGGCCTACCGCCCTTATCTGCAGGAACGCTACTCGGTGGCAGGCCAATCGGAGTACTGGACGCTTTACCGCCGGAATCGGTAGCTGAACCGAAAGGCGCGGGCGACGGATCAGGGCGGTAGGGCTAGAAAGAAGCGCTCGGTCCCCGGTTTGCTGCTATTCGTGCTGCTGCGGAGTTCCTCTGCGAAAACGGCCTGCTGGCTGGGATGGCGAGCGACGCTTGGCCCTTGAACCCAGCGCAAGAGGATTGCGAGCGTATCCAATTGCCGAGCAACAGAGTCGTCAAGCCGGCAGGGAAAATGGAATACCCGGGTCGTGATGAAAGCCCGGTATGAGTGCATAGATGATGCCATCGCTATTGCAAATTCTGAGAGAGGTGTGGCGAGCCCGCGTCGACCACTTCCTTGCAGTCTATGTCTTGATGACGGGGACAGCAGCGATTGCCGTGGCCTGGGTGGCTGGGCGCCGATCTGTTCCCATACCTGAGCAGAGTAGAACCTGCCGTACCCCAAACGCGGCGGGCTTGGCGTCCGATCGCTTCGCTTGCCGCTGCAATCTTGGTGGGGTCCATTCTGGCAGGTTATCTTGCCATAGCTTTGAAGTGGGAGGCTTTTGCCGACTACGACGACGCATGGTACACACTTTATTCACTCAGGGGCCGCAACTTCGGACCGCCGATTTGGCCAGACAGCGGACGGTTCTTCCCACTGGGCGATCAAGAATTCAACTTGATACGTCACCTTACGACATCGGCCGTGGGATACCATGCCGTATCCATAGCTCAACTCTTAATTGTCTCCTGCATTCTACTCTTTCTAAATAGTGGGCTGAACGCAAAAGCTCGAGCCGGCCTCACCGCCCTTTACCTCATTCTGCTGAGCACAGTCTTCACATTCACTGGATTAGTATTCCAAGAGCGCAACGTGGTCTTCTGGCTCGCTTGCATGCTGTTATTCGTCGTACTCTTCGATCGAACTCGGTTTACAGCATGGGCGGTGGCTGCTGCGATCTCGGCTCAGATCATGATCTATTACAAGGAGACAGCGTTTTTGCTGCTGCTGGGGTTCGCAGCCGGGAGACTGATGTTACGGTGCCGAGGCGCAAATGGAAAGGGTTGGGACTGGGGTCAATTTCGCGACCGCAGAAGCCGCCTCGATCTCTGTCTTATCTCCTTGGCCATAATCTTTCTGCTTTACTACGCATCAGTTATGCTTCGTCACCCCAATATGAAGTATGCAAACGACTACGGCTTTTCATTGCAGACTGCCGTCTGGTATTATCTGAGAGTTGACTTGCTGGCGTTGCTTTTGGTTGTCTTCCTGGCGAGCAGGGCCTACTTGATCTTTCGCCGCGGATTGACGCCATCTCCGTTTTGGGATGGGCTGGCACTCGGAGGAGTCGCTTGTTATGCAACCTATTTCTGTCTGCGCTTGTGCAGTCCCCAATACTTAGCTCCAGTAGACTTCATTGCTCTGTTGTATGTTGGCCGGCTCCTCGCAGTCTCGTGGAACAAAATGCGTCCGTGGAGCAGGATAGCCACATCGGTATTGGTATTTGCAGTCTCGGTGCAGAACCTCTCATTCTCGGCTTTTCATGTTTATGAGCGGGAAAACATGATTCACGCGAAGGTAACATTAGCCGACGTGATTGTGGCCCAGTCGGAAGCTAACGTGAACCATACGGTGAGACTCTTTTTCCCATTCTCGGATACTTACCCTCTTACTGAGTTTGCGTCTTATCTTGTTTATCGGGGTGTCCGAGTGGAAGGGGAAGGCGAGGCGTCAAGTTCAGAGCATTGGAACACTGCTGCGATTGTCACTCCGGCATTCGTGAAAGATGGCCTCTGCGTCGACTATCGAAGATTTGTTTGTCACGCCGCCAAGAGTCCCAGCTCAGGTGACCTTGTAATTGAATTGCCGGACGATCTGGAATCCAAGGCCCCAATCGATCCGTACCGAGCGGGCAGCAAACAATTGATTACTTACGAGCCTCAACCTATCATTCCACAATGGATGGATCCGTTGCTGAACCGTCTGCGCGTTGTATCGCCTCGGTGGAAGTTTAGGAATCTTCCTGACCGCTGGCTGAGGGCGTCGATCACCGAATGGAGATAGTCGCAGGCAAATGTCAATCGAGAGTGAAGACGATACATGAGAGTATTGATCACCGGACATAAGGGTTATATCGGCGCAGTTGCCGGGCCCATTCTGCGCACTGCCGGCCACGAGGTCGTCGGGCTGGATACCGATCTCTTTGCAAATTGCGATTTTGGCGATTCAGCCCCGGGCATCCACGAAATCCGTAAAGATCTGCGCGACCTTACGGGAGCCGAACTTGCAGGTTTCGATGCGGTTGTGCACTTAGCTGCGTTGTCGAACGATCCCCTTGGGAATATCGATCCGCAGCTCACCTACGACATTAACCACCACGTGTCGGTTCGGCTGGCGAGACTCGCTAAGGAGGCAGGTGTAACACGCTTTGTCTTCGCATCGTCGTGCAGTACCTACGGCGCCGCCGGAGACGATTTTCTCGACGAGACCTCCGATCTGAGTCCGGTCACTCCCTACGGTGAATCGAAGGTTCGGGCAGAACGCGACATCGCGAGGTTGGCCAGCGACGGATTTAGCCCAACTTACATGCGCAATGCGACGGCGTACGGCGTGTCTGAGCGTCTGCGCCTGGATATCGTGTTGAACGACCTGGTGGCATCGGCGTTCACCACGGGCCGGGTTTACATCAAGAGCGACGGAACGCCTTGGCGCCCGATCGTTCACATTCGCGACATCGTGGCGGCCGTCGTCGCTGTTCTGGATGCACCGCGCGAAGCGGTTCACAATCAAACTTTCAATGTTGGGCGCAATGACGAGAACTTCCGCATCCGGGAACTTGCGGATATCGTTGCCGAGGTTGTTCCCGGCTGCCGCATCGAGTACGCCCCGGGCGGCGGCCCGGATCTGCGCTGCTATCGCGTCAGCTTTGACAAGATCAGCCGTCTTGTCCCGGGATTTCGGCCGCTATGGACCGCGCGAAAAGGTGCTCGGGAACTTTACGACGCGTATCGCAGGATTGGGCTGACCGCGGCGGAAGTCGAGCAAGGGCGCTACGTTCGTATCCGCGAAATTCACCGTCTGCAGCAGGCTGGAAGCTTGGGTAGCGATTTGCGCTGGATCGGCAAATTTGCCGAGACCTCCGTCCGCGGCTGAAGGGGAGCGGAAACAGACCATGGCCACGATTACAGTGCTTCAGCAAGTCGACGCCCAGACCACCACCGCAACCTGCCGCTTTTGCGGTGCGGGGCTGCATAGGACTTTCGTCGATCTGGGCATGTCCCCGCTGTGCGAAACCTATCCTTCGGTTGCCGATCTGAATCGCGGCGAGGTCTACTACCCGCTGCACGTCTACATCTGCGAGAAGTGTTGGCTGGTGCAACTGGAACAGTATGAAAGCGCGGCAAACATCTTCAGCGACTATCCCTACTTCGCCTCGTACTCCGACTCTTGGCTCAGGCATTGCGAAAAATACTGCGGCGAGATGCGGTCGCGCTTCGGTCTCGGAAAGCAAAGTTTTGTGGCTGAAGTGGCAAGCAACGATGGCTACCTGCTGCAGTATTTTGTACGCGAGGGTGTTCCCGCTCTCGGCATTGAGCCAGCCGCCAATGTCGCTAAGGCCGCAATTGAAAAGGGCATTCCGACGCTGGTGCGGTTCTTCGGGACGCAGGTGGCAAAGGAACTTGCTGCCGAAGGGCGCACTGCCGACCTCGTTATTGGTAACAACGTCCTCGCGCAGGTTCCCGATCTGAACGATTTTGTGGAAGGTCTGCGGATCCTTCTGAAACCGGAAGGCGTCCTTACCCTTGAATTCCCGCACCTGCTTCGCCTGATTGATCTCAATGAATTTGACACTATTTACCACGAGCACTTCTCTTATTTCTCCCTGATCAGCACCATGAAGATCATGGAGGCCCATGGACTACGCGTCTTCGACGTTGAGGAGCTCAAATCGCACGGGGGTTCGCTACGCGTGCTTGCATGCCGCGCTGAAAGCCAGATTCATGCGATTGCGCCAAACCTTCAAAAGGTCCTGAGCGACGAAGTCAATGCCAAGCTGGACAGGGTCGAAGGATATGAGAGCTTTGCAGGGCAAGTTAAAGGAACAAAGCTCGAGTTCGTCGACTTCCTGGTCGCTGCGGCCAGCCAAGGCAAGAAGGTCTGCGGCTATGGAGCGCCTGGCAAGAGCGCCACACTTCTGCATTATTGCGGCATCGGCAAAGACCTGATCGAATACACAGTGGATCGCAGTCTGCACAAGCAAGGGCGCTATCTACCGGGAAGCCGCATACCGATTTATCACCCAGACCATATCCGCGAGGCTAAGCCGGACTACATCGTGATTCTCCCGTGGAATCTCAAGGATGAAATCATGCAGCAGTTGCAGTATGTCCGGGACTGGGGTGCGCGGTTTGTGGTACCGGTTCCTCGGCTGGCAGTCTATTAAGACATGTCGGAAGCTCCGTATTGCGTAGTGGAGTCGGGTGTGGGGTTCTGCCTTTAAAGCATCACTGCAGAAAAGGAGGCCGGTCATGAACATTTTTGTCGATTCAACAATGAACGATGATTCGCGGCGTAGAGCTCTTTATGGCGGTTCGATTTTCGTCCATTCTCCAACTGAGAACACTTTGAGACTTTGCCGCTTGGCGCAGGAACTGATTGAAGAAGCCTTTCATCCATTTGACCCTTTGCGGGTGAGCGAGAGCTTACCTGCCGAAAATTGTGCTGAAATACTCGCGGCGCTTAAGCCCAAGTTCATTCACCACCCTCGGTCCAAAGAATGCATTCAGGGAATTCTGGCTGAATCGGGGTGCGATCTTGAGAAAACCTACTTCGATGTACCCCGCATGCGTACGGCATTTCCAGGGAACTATCTGAAATCCGGAATCGCATACGCCTTCCACCCCCATCGCGACACTTGGTACTCGGCTCCAATGTGCCAGATCAATTGGTGGATGCCGATCTATGAGCTGAACAGCGAAAATTGCATGGCCTTGCATCCCCATTACTTCGGCCGTGAGATAAAAAACGGATCGAGCCAATACGACTATCAAAGGTGGAATCAGGAGAGCCGGTTTAACGCTGCAAAACACGTGAAGGCCGACACGCGGGTTCAGCCGCATGCTGAAGAGCCGATCGAATTGGACCCGCAAATCCGCCTGGTGTGTCCCGTCGGCGGCGCATACAAGTTCTCCGCGGCTCATCTGCATTCAACCGTCCCGAATACATCGCCTGTGACACGCTACAGCATCGACTTTCGAACGGTGCACGTCGACGACTTGGTCGGCCAGGCCGGAGCGAACAACGTCGATTCGGCATGCACGGGGACCACCATCGGTGATTATCTTCGAGGGACCGACTTGGCACACCTCCCAGATGAGGCCCTCGCGCTTTATTGAGATCGTCGGTAGTCCAGCAACAGTGCTCTGGTCCTCACCGCCCAGAAGGCGCGCATTCTTGGGAGTTAGGGAGCTTAGGTCGCCAGACTGCTCTGGAGATCGTGTATTGGAGGAACGAAAATGAAAGTGGTATTGTTCTGCGGCGGCGCCGGAATGAGGCTTCGTGGCTACTCCGAGGATGTACCAAAACCCATGGTGACCGTAGGCTCGCGCCCTGTGTTGTGGCATGTAATGAAGTATTACGCCCACTTCGGACACAAAGACTTCATTGTATGCTTGGGCTACAAGGGCAACGTCATCAAGGAATACTTCCTGGAGTACGAGGAGTCGGTGTCGAATGATTTTGTATTCTCGCATGGAGGACGTGAACTGGAGTTTATGCAGCGCGATATCGACGACTGGCGGATCACCTTTGTCGATACCGGACTCCGCTCCTCCATCGGGGACCGTCTGCGCCTGGTCGAGCCGTATCTCAAAGGCGAGGATGTGTTTCTTGCCAATTACAGTGACGGCCTGACGGACTTTCCGCTTCAGGAACTGACTGAAGAGTTCTCGCGACGCGATGCGTATGCCTCGTTTATTTCAGTCCAGCCGCGCGCCAGCAGTCTCGACACGGTCGAGCTGAGACAGGACGGATCGGTGGCCGCAATCCGTTGCATGAAAGATTCCAATATCTGGGTGAACGGCGGCTACTTTGTGCTCACTAAAGATGTATTTCGCTACCTGAGGCCGGGTGAGGAGCTCGTCTATGAACCGATGCAGCGGATGATAGCTGAAGGCAAGGTTTGGTCGCGGCGCTACGAGGGTTTTTGGCAGTGCATGGACACCTTCAAGGACAAGCAAATTCTGGATGAGCTCGAGGCCTCCAGCTCGGCGCCCTGGCGTGTTTGGAAGAACGGAATTCAGGCGCGGGCCACCGCATGATGAAGATAAGCTGGAACAACGATCGCCGGAGGCAGCTCACAATTCTTTGTTTGGGAGCGCACTCTGATGATATCGAGATTGGCTGCGGCGCGACCCTGCTGCAACTGAGCCGAAGCGACGCGAAACCAAGATTCTGCTGGGCCGTGCTGAGCGCCAATGGGGCACGTCAGACGGAAGCGCGGAGGGCTGCTCAACTGTTCACGGATGGCTGCGAAAGTGAAGTTTACTTGAAGGAGTTCCGGGACGGCTATCTGCCATATGAAGGCGGGGCGGTGAAGGACTTCTTTGAGGAAATCAAATCGCGTATCAATCCAGACTTGATTTTCACCCACTGGCAAGGCGATGCGCACCAGGACCATCGGCTCGTGAGCGAGCTCACGTGGAATACCTTCCGGAATCATCTAATTCTGGAATACGAAATCCCCAAATTCGATGGAGATTTGGGTCGGCCGAACACCTTTGTTCCATTGGAAGAATGGGCGGTCCGGCAAAAGGTGAGCAACCTGGTTACGATCTTTGAGTCCCAGCGGACGAAACCATGGTTTAGCGACGATACCTTTCTTGGTTTGATGAGGCTTCGCGGAATGGAATCAAACGCGGCCAGCGGATATGCTGAAGCGTTTTACACGCGTAAGATGGTGATTGATCCCCTCGCCTGAAAGAAGAGCTACGATGGCCAGTCTCCAGAAAAACCTCTATATGCCCGGCAGCGAGCATCCCAACATTCATTCTGCTTCCCAGGCCCTTCGGCGCAAAGCGCACGAACTTATCCCAGGTGGCGCGCATACCTACGCTAAGGGCGACGACCAGTTTCCCGAATGCGCCCCTGCGTTTATCGAGCGTGGCAAGGGTTGTCATGCATGGGACGTCGATGGGAACGAGTTTATTGAATATGGGATGGGGTTGAGGGCAGTTACATTAGGACACGCTTTCGAGCCCGTTGTGCAGGCAGCTTCCCGGCAAATGCAACTTGGCGCGAATTTTACGCGGCCTGCCAGAGTTGAAGTAGAGGCGGCCGGCGAGTTTCTCAAGATTATCGAAGGAGCCGATATGGTGAAGTTCGCCAAGAATGGCTCCGATGTCACGACAGCCGCCGTCAAACTTGCGCGCGCGTTTACAAAGCGGGAAATGATCGCCATATGTGGCGATCAGCCGTTCTTTTCCACCGACGATTGGTTCATTGCAAAAGGAGAAATGAACGCGGGAATCCCGCGCTGTGTTGCAGACCTGACGGTGCAGTTTCACTATAATGATCTCGCCAGCCTTGTGGAGTTGTTCGATCGGTACCCGGGACAAATCGCGTGTGTCGTGATGGAGGCAGAGGCAGCAACACAGCCCAAGCCCTGCTATTTGAAACAAGTGAAGGCTTTGTGCGAAGAGCGGGGAGCGCTCCTGATCTTCGACGAAATGATCACGGGCTTTCGCTGGCATCTCGGTGGGGCGCAGAAGTTTCACGGAGTTGTGCCGCATTTATCCACCTTTGGTAAGGGACTGGCCAATGGCTTTGCAGTTTCTGCGTTGGCCGGCAAGCGCGAGATCATGCGCCTGGGCGGCTTGGATCACGATCAGCCGCGCGTCTTTTTACTTTCGACAACTCACGGGGCAGAAACGCATGCCCTCTCAGCGGCGATCGCGACAATGCATGTTTACTCCGAGCAAGGTGTAGTCGATGTCCTTTGGCAGCAAGGAGAATTGCTGCGGAAGCTCGTCGAGCAATCCATCCAGGAAAATCGCCTCGGCGGCTATTTCGAATTGCTCAGCCGTCCGTGCAATCTCATCTTCGCCACGCGCGACCAGAATCACGAGCGTTCGCAGCCGTTCCGCACGCTGTTCATGCAGGAAATGATTCACCGCGGTGTAATCGCACCGTCTTTTGTTGTGAGCTTCTCGCACAGTGGCGCAGATATTCATCGCACAGCTGAGGCGGTACACGAGGCTCTGGTCACTTATCGCAAAGCTCTCGATGAGGGCGTAGATAAGTACCTTGAAGGGCGTTCTGTAAAGCCTGTTGATCGCAGGTTCAACTGAGTATGCGCGAGGAACTGAAGGAACTGAACAAATACCGGGAACTGCTCATGATGATCACCTATCGTGACATCAAGGTTCGCTATAAGCAGTCGGTCATGGGATTCATGTGGGCCGTGCTCATGCCCATCCTTATCGTAATGTCGGGTATCGTGGTGCGCTACGCCTATGCTCTCGCTTCCCATAAACCCCTCGGAACAGAGGACATCACAAGCGTAGCGGTGAAGTCACTTCCGTGGGCATTTTTTGTATCAAGCATTCGCTTTTCCTGTCTGAGTCTCATCAACAACAAAGACCTGGTGACAAAGATCTATTTCCCGAAGGAGATTTTCCCCATCTCGGCAGTGATGGCCAGTCTGTTCGACTTTCTCGTCGCGTCGTGTGCGCTCACCATCTTTCTGATCGCCGCCAGAGTGGGTGTTGGTCTCAATCTTTTGTGGATTCCACTTCTTCTTGCGACGATGGTCCTTACGGCCATCGGCATCGGGATGATCGTATCGGCTGCCAGCCTGTTCTTCCGCGATGTGAAATTCATCGTGGAGGTGTTCCTCACTTTCGGGATCTTTTTCACGCCTGTCTTCTACGACGTCGGCATGTTCGGAGACAAGGGCAAGTGGCTTCTGCTCAATCCTGTAAGTCCCATCCTAGAGGGGCTGAGCGCATGCATCGTCCGGCACCGGCCGCCTGACCTTGCGTGGCTTGCTTACGCGCTAAGCTTCGCGCTCGTATCGAGCCTCGGCGGGTATGTCTTTTTTAAGCATCTCGAGCCCGCGTTTGCGGAAAGCATTTGACCGGAGCATCTTGATGTCCGATGTTGCGCTCCGTATGGAGCACGTGTACAAGAAGTTTCGCAAGGGTGAGGTCTACAACTCGCTGCGGGATTTCCTGCCGGCCTTGACTGGGAAGATGTTTAGTCAGCAGGAACTTAGTGAGCGCGACAAGCGCGACTTCTGGGCGCTGCAGGATATCTCCTTTGAAGTTAAGCGCGGAGAGTCCTTCGGAATCATAGGGCCGAACGGCGCAGGCAAGAGTACCATCCTCAAAATCCTGAGCCGCATTATGAAGCCGACCAAGGGCTCGATGCTCGTAAATGGCCGCCTTTCGGCACTAATCGAAGTATCGGCCGGTTTTCATCAGGATCTGACCGGGCGAGAAAACATCTATTTGAATGGGACGATCCTGGGTATGACAAGGCGTGAGATCGACTCTAAGATCGATCAGATCATCGACTTTTCCGGCATTGAAGAGTTCATCGACACTCCGGTTAAGCGCTATTCCTCCGGGATGTACGCACGGCTTGGCTTCTCGGTTGCGGCGCATGTCAACCCCGACGTTCTCATCGTGGATGAGGTTCTCAGCGTAGGAGACTATGTGTTCCAGCTGAAATGCCTGAAGCGTATGAAGGAGGTAGTTTCCGAGGGGGCTTCAGTGCTCTTTGTCTCCCATAACCTGAAAAGCGTGGCGGAGTTCTGCCCTCGGACTCTTCTGTTGGAGCGCGGACACAAGGTCGCGATTGGGCCGACGCACGAAGTGATCTCGTCATATTTGAGCCGGTCCCGGAACAAACATTCATCGGCTGCTGATTCAAGAGAAGTAGCGATCACGAATGTGGCTGTTCGAAACCATTTGGGAGAATGTTCCCGCTTTCAGTCCGGGGAGCAGGCGTGGATCGACATAGAGGTTACTGCCTATAAACCCTGCAGCAAGTTGTCGGTCTCACTCTACTTAACTGACGAAAAGTTTGAGAGCATCTTGGACACTTCGTCGGAGCGTCTTGGCCATGGCAGCTTTTCCCTCGAAGCAGGGGAGGTTTTCAATTGCACGTTCGAACTATGTCTAAACTTGGCCACGGGTATTTTCCATGTCTCCTCCCTCGTCTACAGGTACGATACACAAACGACATACGACCGTTGGGACCCAGCAGCAACGATCTATCTAAGTTCCGATGAGGGCATCCGCGGCATCGTGAACTGTTTTCCGACGGTCACTCGGCACGGCACTACTGCGAAATCCCCTGTTAGTCTTGCCGTACTCAACAAGGAAACCTAAGGACCTTCCGCCGCTTCTGTCGCAAAAGGCACGATTGCACGCTTCCCGCAGTCTTATAGACGGATACTAACCCACATTTGAGGCAAACACAGGATTCCCGATGATCCTGGAAGATATCTATGAGAGAAGCAGCTGATTTTAGACGTTATGCTCTCGCGATGGGCAGGATCCTAAAAGCGAAGTATGAGAAGCATTTTCACTCACCCCAGGCGGTGATTGATGCTGCCGTCCAAAGAGCTACCGGCTCCTCTGTCGCTAGAAGAGAACAAATCACAACAGGTGAAACGAATGAGGTATACGCGGTCGACTTGGCAAATGGCCAAAAGGTCATTGTGAGAATATCCCGCTCGGAAAGATCCCGATTCCGAGCTGAGCGATGGGCTATTGAACAGTGCGCAAGGGTTGGGATTCCCGTTCCTTGCGTGATTGCGGTGGAAACTATTGAGCATGCGGGCAGGCCCCTCAATCTATCAATAGAGACTTTGCTGCAAGGAACACCACTGGATGAGCTCGCGAAGGACAACCTTTCACCTGAAACGGTTGCGGCATTATTGCATAGAACAGGAGCTGTCCTGGCCAGAATTCATTCAATAAGAACAAATGGTTTTGGAGAACTCGACGAAAACGGCAGCGGTAGTTATAATTCTATTGGCGATATGTTGTCGCAGGAAGAGCTAAGCAAAGAACATTTCCTGAATGTCGCCCGCGCAGTACATATTGATTCGGGAATAATAGAACGGGCACTCAACGCTTTATACGAATACTCAGTTAGATATCCCGCGATCTCTCCCCATCTCATCCACAACGATTTTGCGCCATGCCACGTCCTAATCTGTGGCGATCAGGTATCTGGCATTGTGGATTTCGAAATTGCGCAAGGCGGTGACCCGGCTCGGGAGTTCGCTCGATGGCAGTTCTTCTTTGGAGACCGCTTTGCGTTGCGGCATTTGATAGAGGGATACGGAAACAGTGCGAGTGACAGTAAGGAGTTTCAGGATAAACTTCATATTTGGACGCTCTACATTGGATTAATCAATATGGATTGGTATTCCAATAAGAGGAACAAGCAAAAGGTTGACCTTTGCAGGGTTCGCCTGACAGAAGAAGTAGCCTATTTCCGCTAATCGGGTATGGCGGAGGCAAGATTGATCGGGCAATTAAGGCGCGAGCTTTGGGTGGAACGCGCCCTTCTCAGTACAGCGCCGCGCGCCTGCGGCTTCGGCGTCATGCTGTCTAAACAGTTATGAGATGGCCTGTAACACTCACGCCGGCACAAAAGATCAGTTAGACCGGCGATATGCCATACTTTCACTGCTGGACATAGCGCAATAGGAGAAAACGATGGAACAAGTGAAGACTAGAGCGCGTTTCTGGCTTATCTTTGCGCTCACCACGTTTGCTGTGATTGCGGGGGCGGCGATTTGTTGGTCCCTTCGTCATCCGTATGGTACGAGCTGGGACGAGGCTCTCTACCTAAACGAAGCCCAGATCGATGGCCAGCGACTTCAGCACTGGATGCTGATTCGGCTTGCCGGAAGGATCTTAATAAAGAGCTTTGGCCGTCCTCCAGCCTATCGTGTTTTTGCACTACCCCTCGTTGGTCTGTTTGGTTTCCATACGGCTCTAGTGAGACTGGTCTCGCTAATTTGCTTTGCATTGAGCGCGCTCTTGGTATACCTAGCCGCACGTCGGATTGGAAGTTCTGCGGGGGGCGGATTTGCGGCTTTGGTCTTTTGCTTATCGCCGATAGTGGTCCGCGCCAATATGTGGTTTAGTACAGAAGGCCCTCTGTACTTAGCCACAGCGGCGATGCTCTATTGTGTCATTAGAATCTGGTTTGACAATCCACGTCACTGGAGCAGTTGGGTAGGTTTGGGCACAGCTGTCGGCATTGGGCTGCTGGCAAAGGCATCGTTCCTGGCAATCCTAGTGCCAGTTCTGGTGATGTGGTTGGTAGTGGAGCGTCGTCGGGATCTCGGTATTCCGAGCCTGGCTACAGGATGGAAAGCAGGGGTACTTGCGCTTCTGATAGCGGGGCCTTGGTGGATCTTGGACATCAAGCCGGCGATATCCTATGCGCAGTATGCTCGAGGATTCGTAGCCAATTCACTCGGGTCAGCTTCGCGACCGTTGTGGCTGGCTTGGTTGTGGACGGTTGTCCAGAGCCTTCTTGGATACGGACTGACCATCGTGATCGCCTTGGTGGCGATTGCAGCGCTGCACCAAGTGATAGTGAGGAAGGCAGTTGTTCTGGATTCGCACCGGAGACTGGCTCTGTGGTTATGCGCCTGCGCCGGGATTCCGCTTGTACTTGCACAACTCACCGGCACAAATGAACTCCTGCGCCATATATCCCCCGCCTTAATACCCCTGGCAATTGCAGTGGGCGCATTGGCGGATTGGAGCGGGTTGGCGACGGCCAGGGTTCCCATGGCGGTATCGGGCGTTGTGTTTTGCTCGCAACTAGCAATGATTGTAGCGCCTATCTTCTTTCCCAACAATCACCCCGTGAAATCTGGGCCGGCGAATGGCCAGTACCCGTGGCGAGTCATGGCTCTTGTTGATCAGTGGGATTGGGCGCCAATTCTAGAAATAAGCCACAACTGCGGCGCCACGTCTCCGAAGATCTCCTATCTTGGAAGCGGGGTAGCCTTTGACCCGCCACAGATTGAACGCCCTTGGGCGGCGGAAGGCGCATCGACTGCGCTCGCCACCTTCCCGTATCCGGAAGTAACGTGGCTGTGGCGCAACGAAGAAGGTCCGATGAATTGGCAGGAAGTGATGGCATCAGCCAATGAGAGTGACATCGTCGTTACAGCTCCACATTATGCCGGCGACGTCGGAGATAGAGTTAGTAATCTGAATAATCAGTATAATTTGGAATTCGCCGACCGTCTCTCTCGAGATCCGTATTTCCGAAAACCTGTTCGCCTTGAAATGGGGCGATTTGATCCGGTTCAGGTTCTGGTCTTTGCAAATAGGAATTTACGTTGTCAGTTCCCAGAATAAGCTTCTGTCATCCAGAGAATACAGGCTCTCTAGTTAGATTTGCGGAGGATGATACCTGTGGCGCATAACACTCTCAAGCCTCGACCAAGTCCTAAGCTGTTATCCATTGTGATGCCGTGCTACAACGAGGAGGCAATTCTGCCGCTACTCCTTCCAGAGCTCAGAAGCTTTCTGGATAACTCAGCGTATCCCTGCGAGGTGCTAGTTGTTGATGACGGAAGTACCGATTGCACTCTTGACCTGCTCGCCGATTGGTGTAAGGCAGATGAACGCATAAAGGTGCTGAGCCTTTCTCGCAACTTTGGTCACCAATACGCGGCCACAGCCGGAATTGACTATGCCACAGGCGACGCGATTGTCCTGATCGATGCGGACTTGCAGGATCCTCTCGAAGTGATTCATCAAATGGTGGAGCAGTATCGCACCGGCTACGACGTTGTCTGTGGGCAGCGGGTAGCGCGCACCGGTGAAAGTGTACTTAAGAAATCTACCGCCTGGTTATTCTATCGTTGCATGCGGATCTTCTTTCTGAAGACGTTGCCGCCGGATGTAGGCGATTTCCGTTTGATGTCGCGGCGATGTGTTGATAACCTCCGTTCGATGCGCGAGATTCACCGCTTTCTAAGGGGTATGGTGGCTTGGGTAGGGTTTCCGCAGACATGCGTCCGGTACGAGAGGCGGCCGCGAGTGGCTGGAACGACAAAATATCCACTGCGAAAGATGATTTCTTTGGCGTGGACAGCGGCGGTTTCGTTTTCTGCCTTGCCTCTCAAGATTAGCTTTTTCGGAGCAGGGATAATGACATTCGTGGCAATCGAAGAGGCTGTCCGTTCTTTGATTGAGCATTTTGCGGGCAAAACCGTTCCTGGTTGGACCTCACTTATGGTTGTCTTGTGTTTAAGCAATGCGGCCCTTTTGGTTGCGGTCGGTATTCTCGGCGAATATGTGGGTAGAATATATGAGGAAGGAAAGGGAAGGCCGCTCTACTTGGTGGCAGATTCTTGGAATGTTCCGAAAAACGTGAGTGGTGAGGTATCGACAGAGATGTACAAGGCGGCATCGGAGAAAGAAAAGCTATACACCAGGTGAAGTGGGCCACGAAGGACTCGTTGGAGTTCCAGGCTAATAGCCTTGATGCCCGGATTCACACTGGGATTTGTCATAGTTGCAGGCGTCGCCTTGTGAGCCCTGGGAGAACAGCGTAGAGTGATCGGTCTACAACACATCCATCTCGGCTGACATCCTTGGTTTCTCGATCTCATGATAAGGGAGATAAGCGCGCCAGCAGTGAGCACCATCACTAGAGCCTGTTATTAACTTCATGCGAGGAGCCTAAAGAGTTGAGCGATCATGAGGCAGGCGAAGGCGAAGAAGTGGAAGGCCCCGAGCGTGGTGGCAAGTCTTTCGTAGTCTCGGGCGAGGCGGCGAAAGCGCGCAGCCCAGGCGAAGCTTCTCTCTACCACCCAGCGGCGTGGCAACAGGACAAAGCCGCGTTTGGCTTTGGTATGTTTGACCACTTCCAGTTGGATGCCGTGCCCGGCAGCCGCTTCTTCCGCCGCCTCGCCTGTGTAACCTTGATCCGCGTAAGCCAATTCGACATTTTCCTGCGTGAGCTCTTGCACTTGCCGGATCAGTTCGCCGACCTGGGCGCGATCCTGCTCATCGGCTGGCGTAACGTGCAGAGCCAGCAGATGGCCCAGCGTATCCACAGCCGCATGCACTTTCGATCCTTTGCGCCGTTTGGCTCCGTCATAGCCTGCTCGCGCTCCAGATTCCGGCGTCGATTGCAGGGTACGGCTGTCCAGGATCATCGCCGTCGGTTGTCCTTTGCGCCCGGAGAACTCCCGCAACAGCATCCGCAAATCCTCCACCATGGTCTCGAAACAGCGGGCCCGAATCCAGCGCTGCGTTTGTTGATAAACCACCGTCCGGGGAGGCAGATCGTTGGGCATGTAACGCCACTGACCGCCGGTGCGCACGATGTAGCGCAAAGCGTTGAACACAGCACGCAACGGGTAGTCCCGCTGCGCCGACTCCTCTTTGCACAAGGCCAAATACTGGGCCACAAACGCCCATTCCTCATCCGTAACGTCACTGGGATGGCTCTTCGATTCGGCTTCATGCCTTGAGCACGAACAGCTTCGACCGGAATTCCCTATCCCAACGCAAACAATGGAACAAAGTTAATAACAGGCTCTAGAGAATTTGTGAAGTGGTACAGAGAATACTATGGCGCTTGATCGCGTCAAGAAGGTGACCTGATGGTATCGATCTGGCCGAACAGCGGCAAACTGCATGCGGGGCCTGGTCCACACCTTCAGGTGAATCAGAGGTCGAACCTTTTTATGAAACACGCTCTAACGATTGTGCTCGTAGCAGCATGACTGGCTGCGAGCAAGGGCGACGAATCGCGCTACTGACGCCTTACAGCGGCGGTAATCTGGGCGATGCCGCAATCCAGGATGCGGTGGTGGCAAACCTACGGGCTCGTATGCGCGATGTTACGATCTCAGGGATTTCGCTCAACTGCGAAAACTTCACAGAGCGTCACGGGACGGAGGCATTTCCCCTTTGTGGCCTAGGCCGGCCGTTTTACCGAATGTCTCATGGAAGCGTGGTGGATCCCCTTGAACAAAAGCGGGGAGGCAATGGGGCATTGGATCAGAAAGGCGTGGGTTCAGTCCCGATATGGAAAGCGCGAAAGCAGATGCCTGTGCTTTCGCTGTGTCTGAAGACAATTCACTCCGTGGCCGTGAGCCCCTGGAAAGAGTTTCGGCATTGTTTCAAAGGGTATCAGTTCCTTCGTACTCAGGACCTCCTTATCGTGTCAGGCGGCGGCCAGCTTGACGAGGAGTGGGGCGGCCCCTGGGGCCATCCATATGCGCTTTTCAAATGGGCTGTGCTGGCTAAAATCGCACGAGTGCCCTATGCCATCGCGAGCGTAGGCGCGTGTAAGTTAACTTCGAGCCTCTCCAGCCTGTTTCTGTCCGCTGCGCTTCGCATGGCCCGATATCGCTCATTTCGAGACAAACACAGCCGAGAGCTTGCCGCCGCCCTACTACAGAGAGCTGCGAACGATCCCGTTGTCCCGGACTTGGCTTTTACGTTACCGCCTCCCACCGCTGCGCGGCCTTTGAGCACCCAGCGTATCGCGGATGGCCGGACTGTCGTAGCCATCAGTCCGATTGCATACGCCAAGCCGCGGAACTGGCCTCACCAAAACCATGAGCTCCACAAACGCTACATCCACCAGATAGCACAGGTTGTCACGGATCTCATTAGGCGCGGCTCATTTGTAGTCATTGTCTGGTCGTCCCTCGGGGACGATCAGAGCGTCACTGCGGAACTTCTTGACCATTTAGCCGATGACTGTCGAATGGAAGTAGCCCGTCAGGTCCTTATCCCCACAATCACCAGTTGGCAGGACTTCGTTGCTGCGATCGGAAAGGTTGATTTCCTGATCGCCAGTCGCCTGCACAGTGCAATTCTGGGCTTTATAACACAAACACCCACTGTCGCTATTTCCTTCGATCCAAAAGTTGATTGGCTTATGGAAGACCTCGGAATGACGGAATGCCTACTTCAGATCGAGGACTTCTCCGCCGCCGACGTTATCCAAGTACTCGATCGCCTTATGCTTTGCCGGGACGCCGTTCTAGAGCGAATTGCTTCCTACAGAGATGGGGTCCTCCCTATCTTTGCAAGGCAGTATGACGCCCTAGCTGGGTTAGCCCGACAGCAACCCTGCCACTGAAGGAAGCAGAGCCTCGTGACGTCAAACCCATTCGTAAGTATAGTGACTCCGTTCTATAACACACGCGAGTTCCTGGCAGATTGCATTGAAAGCGTGTTGCGACAATCCTATCAGCACTGGGAATACGTTCTTGTCGATAATTGCAGCACTGATGGATCCGTAGAAATCGCCCAACGCTATGCTTGCGCAAATCCCGGGAAGATTCGCCTGGTGCATACGAAGTCGTTTCTGACACAAGTGCAAAATTACAATTTTGCACTCTCGTGCATTGCGCCAAATAGTAAATACTGCAAGATTGTCCAAGCTGACGATTGGATCTTTCCGGATTGCATAAGCCGCATGGTAGAGGTTGCCGAGGCGTATCCTTCCGTCGGTATCATCGCTGCATATCAGCTGGAAGGTAACGAAGTCCGGCTGAGTGGCCTGCCCTACCCCAGCCATGATGTGGCTGGCCGAGATGCGTGCCGGCTTTACTTTCTAAATGGCACATATCTTTTCGGAACGCCTACCTCTTTACTACTCCGATCGGAAGCGGTAAGGTCGCGGGTTCCCTTTTTCGAAGAACGATACGCGCCGTTCGAAGATGTGCATGTTTGCTTCGACTTACTGAGGACATGGGATTTCGGGTTCGTTCATCAAGTCCTGACCTATTCACGCACGAACAATGAGGGGGTCCTTTCGGGCGTGCGCGACTTCGGGCTCGAATGTTTCTTGCAGTTGTCAACGCTTGTGGCCCACGGCGGGGATTACCTCTCGAGTAAGGAATACAGGGAGCGGCTGAAGCAGGTCGAACGGAGATACTTCTTGCACCTCACAAAATCAGCATTTGCATTGCGCGCTGAGTCCAAAGAGTTTTGGGACTTTCATCGGAAGGGACTCGCCTCCATCAACTACGCTTTTGGCTGGAGAAAGCTAGTAAGGTGGCTGCCCCGCGCGCTTGCCGAGAAGATCTGGGACACATTTTGGAAGAGCTGGGACAGAGACTCACTGTTATCCAAAGTAGCCAGCTAACATTACCCTCAATGGTTAATTAGCTAACCAGAAGATCGATCGTCAAATGTATCGTATCTTAGACAGACCAGAGCGGTTCGCGGCGGCGGTGGTGTCCGCTGTCTGTATTGCACCCACTTTCATTCGCCTACAGGCGCTCGTGCATCAGCGAAACGTTTCGGATTACCTGCAGGTAGGCATGGCCGTGAGCCGCGGCTTTTGGTCGAGACATGCACATGGAGCTGCTATGGAGCTGCCCCCAAAGTCCGCCCGGAACGGTGTCCGAAATCACAAAGCGCATTTTCTCGCACGCAAGCAGTGTCCGAGCGCCTGCAAGTGTCTCAGCGGAAAGGCAACCGCTAGGTGGAACCATTGAACGTTACAGTTGTCCTTTGCACATATAACCGTTGTGAGAGTTTGGCGAAGGCTCTGGAGAGCGTTGCGCAATCCGCGGTGCCTGCTTCTGTTCAATGGGAGGTACTAATCGTAGACAATAACTCTAAAGATGGGACCCAGTCGGTGGTGGAGGACTTCTGCCGCCGGTACCCCGGCCGGTTCCGCTATGTGTTTGAACCGCAGCAGGGCAAGTCCTATGCCCTCAACGCCGGAATTCAGGAGAGCCAGAGCCCGATTCTGGCCTTCGCCGACGACGACGCAACCGTTGAGCCCGATTGGCTGTGGAATCTGACCTCAAACCTCCACAGCGGAGAATGGGCAGGCTCCGGTGGGCGAATTATCCCCGTTTGGACGAAGCCGATTCCCCGCTGGCTGTCTCTTGATGACCCCCATACGATGGGGCCATTTGTGGCATTCGACGCGGGTACCGAGGCCGGAGTGCTTAACTGCGCGCCTTATGGCGCGAACATGGCGTTTCGCAGAGAAAAATTTGAAACGTACGGCGGGTTTCGCACCGATCTAGGGCCTCGGCCGGGCAGTGAGATCCGCGGAGAGGACATAGAGTTCGCTAATCGGCTTCTGGCTGCCGGTGAGCGTTTGCGGTACGAGCCTCAGGCTATTGTTTTTCATCCTGTTCCCGAAAGCCGAATGAGGAAGGCTTTTGTGCTGAAGTGGTGGTTTTGGTTTGGTTACGGTGAAACCGTGCAACTGAGCACGCCGTCCGGCACGCGGTGGATGTTCAATAGGGTTCCGATTTATCTCTTCCGTAGGCTAGTGCGGTGGGTATTACAATGGACGATCACCTTTAATCCGCCGCGTCGATTTTCCTGCATGAGATATGCCTGGTACTTAGCCGGTATCATTCGAGCTTGTTACCGGCGGCCACGACACCAAGCAGCGCAGCTCGTCACGGGCAGTAATCTCCTTGGCGAGGAGCCGGAGCGACCGGCATTAAAAGCCAACACGCTGCGGTGATTTTTTGACTGCCGCCCTCGCAAAAGAAACCAAATTTCTACCAGTATGCCTTCAAATTACGTTCAAGACCGGCCAAAGATTCTGTTCGTTACCTCTCATTGGCCGCTCGCTGCCGCCTATGGCGCGCAGCAGCGCATCTTGAATATCGCCAGGCTGCTTAACCGGTTCGGAAACGTATCCTTCGTCATTGTGCCCACTGAAAAGGAGGATGAAGAAACGGTACGCCGGTCGGAACGTGAGTTTGATATACGCCGAGTAATACGGCCTTTGCAGGACGCACCAGCAGGTCCGTTCGATCGAATCTCGCGAAGGTTCCAACACGAATTCGATCCGCTGTGTATGGCAACGGATCCTTATATTGTGAGTGCGAATGAGCGTGCAATCACTCAAGACCTCATCGACCAGCATGACGTTGTCTGGGTCCATACTATGAGGACCGCAAATTGGTTTCGCATCGCCAAATGGCCCCATTCCGTGCTGGATGTAGACGATTTGCCAAGCCGTGTCTACCAATCCACAGCCCTGTCCTCGGGGAACCCGGGGAGGCGCTTTCTCGATCGTCGAATGCAATGGATCTCGCGAAGACGCGAACTCGTGCTCCCGAAACGGTTCGATGTGCTCACCGTGTGTAGCGAGGAAGACAGACGTTATTTAGGCTGCCTGGAACGAACTCATGTCATTCCAAATGGCGCCCATGCACAGGCACAGCGTCAGTTCGTCGATTCAGCGCCGCCCAGGATTGGATTTATCGGCAACTGCACGTTCAAGCCGAATGAGGATGGTCTTTACTGGTTCATATCGAAGGTTTGGCCGCGAGTAAAGAGCCGCATTCCGTCAGTTCGGCTTCGGTTAGTAGGCCGTGGGAGCGATGGCTATCTGGCGAAATCGGGTCCAGATATCGATGGCTGCGGATGGCTTGAAGATCCTGGCGAAGAAATTGCATCATGGTCACTCATGATCGTGCCCGTCAAAGTGGGTTCCGGAACACGGGTAAAGATGGCCGAAGGGTTTTCCAGAAAATGTCCAATCGTTGCAACGCCGCTTGGCGCATTCGGATACGAGGTGGAGAGTGGAAGAGAGGTACTTCTCGGGGACAGTGTCGAGGATTTTGCCTCGGCATGCATCCTTTTGCTCGGGAATCCCGGCTTTCGCAAGTCCCTCTCGGAAGCGGCGTACAAGCGCTTTCTTGAGCGATGGACGTGGGAATCTTTTGGAGGTACCGTTGGCGCTGCGGTTCAAGAGTGTCTCAAAAGAAGCAGTCAGTGCGTAAGATAACTGGATTGTCCTCGGTTCCTCAATTCATCTTCCAAGTGACGTTTGTACCCTCAGGCTCGCAGAACCGGCCCTATGGCTAGCATCGCAAGTGATCTGAGCGAAACATGCCTGAATCCATTAACAGTGGTCTGACGCGGTACTATCGTTGCCCCGGCGCATACGAGCGCTTCGGAGTGAAAGGGGCTCTTCCCCCGACGAGCGGCTACTTCCGTTTTGGCAGTACGTCGATCTGTTATGGAAGTTACCATCGGCAAAAGCCGTCGTTCAGATCCTTGGAATCCCTTCAAGATGCACTCCCCGAGGTTTCGATTGAAAATGGCATGGTCTTTTTGCCCTTCAACGCCGCTCAGGTTATCTTAAATCTCGGCCGTGAGGCATACGTGGATGAGTGGCGGAGCGGGCCGATGTCCGCATTGTCAAGGCTTTATTACTGGTTGCGTCCGGCCTTGCCGGTAAATGTCCGCAGGCATTTGCAGATGCTGTATCTGAAAGACTGGAAGCAACTCAGCTTTCCCTCTTGGCCTGTCGACTGTTCGGTGGACAACCTGATGGAGCGGCTCATGCTACTCTCTATCCGGGCCAGCGGGGCGGACCGGATTCCGTTCATTTGGTTCTGGCCTCACGGCAGCTCCAGTTGCGCCATCATGACCCACGATGTCGAAACGCGAGCGGGATTCGACTATTGTCCGGCCATGATGGATGTTGATGACTCCTTCGGCATTAAGGCGTCTTTCCAGATTATTCCGGAGGAGCGTTATCAGACTCGCCCGGAGTTTCTAGAGGAGATTCGCCGGCGCGGGTTCGAAATCTGTGTCCACGACTTGAACCACGATGGCCACCTCTATAAGAATCGCGAGCAGTTCCTCGATCGAGCCGCAAAAATCAACGCGTACGGAAAAGAATTTGGCGCCGAAGGCTTCCGCGCCGCAGTGCTGTACCGAAAACAGGTATGGTACGACGCGTTGAAATTCTCCTACGATATGTCCGTGCCCAATGTGGCGCATTTGGATCCCCAGCGCGGCGGTTGTTGCACCGTGATGCCGTATTTCCTGAACGAGATTTTGGAGATTCCAGTAACAACGGTGCAGGACTACTCGCTTTTCAACATTTTGCGCGACTATTCCATCTCACTCTGGAAACAACAGACGAAGATCGTCATGGAAAAACATGGGTGCATGAGTTTCATTGTGCACCCGGATTACGTGCAGCATCCTCGGCAGCTCTCCGTCTACAAAGAGCTGCTCAAGTATTTAAACCAGCTGCGCCGGGACAACGGTGTCTGGATCACCGTGCCCGGTGAAGTCAACCGATGGTGGAGGCAAAGAGCGGCTATGCGGTTGGTCGAGACTGAGCTGGGCTGGCGCATTGAAGGTGAAGGCGCCGAGAGAGCCCGAATCGCCTGGGCCAGTGAAGAGGACGGCCATCTTGCACTCTCTTTGGGAAACTCCCAAAGCAGCCCCCTGGCGACAGGAGCTTTCGCAGTTGCGTCGCGCCGAGCCCCGAACGACCCTGCCGCGAGCCAACCGGTCCATTCGAGATCGGTGGAAGACATCGCGCCTGAATCCCGCTAACAAAGTCGAACCTATGAGAGGACCCTGCCAGCTTCGACAAAAGGCTGCAAAACAGTAACAGTGAATACCTTCGACTGTCAGATCGCTATCGTTGGTGCCGGCCCCTACGGTCTTTCCGCAGCTGCCCACCTCCGCGCATTGGGTATGGAACCCATAGTCTTCGGTGAACCAATGAATTTCTGGGCAAACGGGATGCCTGCCGGCATGCTCCTCCGATCGCCTCGGGAAGCATCCACGATTTCCGATCCACGCTCCGCGTTTACCCTCGAAGCGTACGAGGCCGCCAGCGGAACCAAGCCGGCCAAGCGCGTTGCATGGGAAACCTTTGTTGCATACGGAAAATGGTTTCAGAAGCAGCTAGACTGCAATCTCGATCAGCGAAGCGTCTCCGAGGTTCGCCGCAACGGTTCAGGCTTTAAACTTACCCTCGCCGATGGTGCTGTTATCGGCAGCCGGCGTGTCGTCATTGCGGCAGGCATCGGGCCGTTCAGGAACACCCCCGATGTTTTTTCGAATCTCTCGCCTAAAAGCGCTTCGCATTGTTATGAGGGCCGCAAACTTTGCGAGTTAGGCAAGCGCGTAGCGGTCATCGGAGCTGGCCAGAGTGCCCTCGAATCGGCCGCAATCCTTCACGAAACGGGAACAGATGCGGAGGTCATCGCCAGAATCCAGACCCTTCGTTGGATTGGCTTGCACAAGCGGCTGCATCGGCTTGGGCCCTTCTCAAAGGCTCTGTATTCCAAACACGATGTCGGCCCCATCGGCATTAGCCGCCTCGTCGCCTATCCTAACGTTATGTACCACGTTCCCATGGGGCTGAAGGACCGCATCCGTACACGCGCCGTGCGCTCAGCCGGCGCGCCCTGGCTCATGCCGCGGCTACGGGACGTGAAGATATCGACTGGGCGAACGGTAGTTTTGGCTAACGAGGTTGACGGTGAGGTGCAGCTGCTGCTCGACGATGGTACCGAGCGGCGCGTTGATTACGTTCTGATGGCCACAGGCTATCGCGTGAATATCGCGAAGTATCAATTCCTCGCTCCGGAGCTGGTCCGGGAGGTTCGCCAGCTCGATGGATATCCTGACGTTACCGCAGGGTTCGCCACCTCTGTGCCCGGTCTTCACTTCATCGGTGCTACAGCTGCGCGCAAGTTCGGCCCCCTAATGTACTTTGTCACCGGGACTGAATTTGCTTCAAAAGAGCTGGCATCTTGGATTCGTCGTAATCGCAACTAAGAGGGAGACCCATCCGTCGATTGAAGACCGTCGCATATTCCGCTGAAGATACGATTCCGCGCAGCGCGGTGGCCTATCCTGCATCGAGTTCCGCCATCGGTGCGGTGGTCGTTGGCGGCGATCACCCAGGTCTTGGTGTCCTACGCAGTCTCGCCCGTCGAGGCATTCCCGTCTATGTTATTGACGATCAGCCCTGCATTTCTCGTTTCTCCCGGTATGCATCCCGCGTCATTCGCGTGTCCGACATCCTTGACGAACGCAGAACCGTCGACAATGTGCTCGACGTCGGTAGGCGCTTCAACCTTCGCGGCTGGGTTCTGATCCCAACTAGGGACGAGACAGTCGCTGCGTTCTCGCGCCACCTGGCCGAGCTCGCCGCTTTCTTTAAGGTTTCCACGGGAGAATGGGAGAGCGTCCAGTGGGCTTGGGACAAGAAGAAGACTTATGACCTGGCTGAGACACTGGACATCCCTTGCCCGAAGACATTTAATCCAAAGAATGCGGATGAGCTCCCATCGCTCTACGCACGACTGCCTCTGGCAATCAAGCCGGCCGTTAAGGAAAACTTCTTCTACGCTACAGGCGCAAAGGCCTGGCGCTGCGATTCCATCGAACAACTTCACAAGAACTACGAACGTGCAACCCGCCAAATCCGGCCGGAAGAAATTCTTATCCAGGAAATCATTCCCGGAGATGGCCGCGAGCAGTATTCCTGGTGCGCCTTTGTTTGTCACGGACATCCGCACAGCACGCTGACGGCTCGGCGCCTCCGCCAGCATCCTCGCGAATTTGGCCGTGCCGCGACCTATGTGGAGACGGCAGACGCACCGGCGATCGAAGAGCTCTCCGATCGTTTCGTCAGGGCTATTCATTACCATGGTCTAGTCGAGATCGAATATAAGCGCGATCCGCGAGACGGCCGGCACAAACTCCTCGACGTGAACGCCCGCGCCTGGGGCTTCCACACTCTCGGCGCCGCGTGCGGCGTTGACTTCCCCTGGCTCTTGTATGCCGATAAAACAGGGCTTTCGGTTGAACCGGCTCGCGCCAGATGTGGCATCGGATGGCTCAGGCTCCTGACGGACGTTCCCACAGTTCTGTCCGACCTCGCGCACGGAAACCTCAGCATCGGCGCTTACCTGAGGTCGTTGCTTTCCACGCGCGTGGAATCGGTCTTTGCCTGGACCGACCCGCTGCCGTTCGCGGCGGAGATGGTGCTTCTCCCTTGGCTCATAGCGAAGAAGCTCCCGTCCGGAAGTAAGTGAACGCGCAATCGTGCGACAGCCTGTGGCGCAAAGCACAATACCTTGCATCTGCTCGAAAATCTGGATTTTGGAGTTGCGGCCCTCCGCACTCTGAAGAACGAAGCCAATTAGGGCGGGCAGTCTTCTGTTCCATGCATCCCACAAAAGTTCACCCCAAAGTTATCCCACAAAAGTTCACCCCGAAGGACCATTGACCCACTCGTCCTTCATTGCTAGCATCACAAGCGTTGTTGTAACTTCCTCCCGAGGCGTCATCCGCAGGCAATGATGCACGCTCACCTTGTACGAAGCGCGAGAGGAATCTTGATTCCTGGTTTATTTAGGCGCCGTCTGGGTCCATTCGTAAGGTTCCACACTCGAAGCTAGTCCATACGATCATTAGTCAACTGGGCCGGAGACGGGCCTCCATGTAAGGTTGCGTCGCAAGGCACAGTCCAAAGCCGGTAGGAGTTTTCCATGTCAAGTGAATTGCCAGTGGTTGCTTTTCGTCGTATTCATCGCGCTTTAATGTCTATCCATCTCTATGCTGCGGCGATGACACTGTTACTGTGCATTTTACCTGTTGCAGCGCAGTCAGCGTACTTTAGGGGCGTAACAGAAACACTGCCCGGCAGTTATACGAACCCCTCGGGTATCGCGGTCGACGGCAAAGGGAATCTCTATGTTGCCGATGCTGGGGCGAATACCGTAAGCGAGATCCTGGCATCCAACAGCAGTCAAGTAACCTTGGCCAGCGGATTCAATTTCCCCCTTGGACTGGCATTAGACAGCAGCGGGAATGTCTATGTGGCCGACTATCATACCGGCAACGTCGATGAGATTCTGGCGTCCAATGACACCGTCGTCACGTTGGCCACCGGATATGCGGGACCTCAGGGCGTAGCGGTGGACAGCAGCGGCGATGTCTATTTCGCGGATGCCCACGACAACAGCGTGTATGAGATTCTGGCGGTCGATGGCAGCATTCCCGCGTCGCCCACAATCAACTTGGTGGGTGGCGGGTTCAGCTCGCCCGAAGGATTGGCAGCAGACAGCAAAGGGAACATCTACATCGCCGATGTAGGTAATTCCGCAGTCAAAGAGATGACGCCGGGTTGCTCCAGTACGGCCTGCGTCACGACGCTGGCCAGCGGACTCAATACGCCTGAAGGTGTAGCAGTCGACAACAGCGGGGACGTATACTTCTCGACCGTAGGTGCGAACTCGCTGCAGATCATCCTGGCAGTTGACGGCAGCATTCCCGCTTCACCCACCATTATCTCGCTCGGTAGCGGGTTCAACCATCCGATCGGCGTGGCGGTTGACGGTGCGGGGGACGTTTTTGTCGCAAACTACAGCGGCCCCTCGGTCTTCAAGGTGATCACTGCGGGCGTGAACTTCGGCACAGTCAGCATTGGTACGTCCTCGCCGCCCTCGTTCACGATTCCATTCACCTTCACCGCCGGCGGCACCATCAAGGCGCCCGTCGTCCTCACGCTGGGCGCCACGGGCCTGGACTTCACTGATACCGGCTCCGGGACCTGCACAACCAACGGAACAAGTTACGCGTATGTCTCAGGGAATACTTGTACCGTCACGGTTCAGTTTGCGCCTAAAGCCCCGGGCCTGCGCCTGGGCGCGGTACAAATCGAGGACTCGTCCGGCAACCCCATCGCGACGGCGAGGCTCTACGGAACCGGCTCTGGGCCGCAAGCCGTCTTCCCCAGCAATTCCACTCCTGCCGTCGTGGGCAGCGGATTCAGCTATCCCAACAGTGTTGCCGTCGACGGAAACGACGACGTTTTCGTCGCGGATAACGGCAGCGGCGATGTCGCGGTGAAGGAGATTGTCGCCGTCGGCGGCCTGGTCTCTTCGAGCTCGACCGTGAACGCGGTGGGCAGCGGATTCTCCACACCCTTCGGCGTGGCGGTGGACGGCAGCGGCGACGTCTTCGTCGCCGACTACGGTAGCGGCGCTGTTGACGAAATCATCGCCGTCAACGGCCTGGTCTCTTCCAGCTCGACGGTCGTCGCGGTGGGCAGCGGATTCAGCAAGCCCACCGGTGTCGCGGTCGATGGCAACGGCGACGTCTTCGTTGCGGATTACGGCCATAATGCGGTCAAGGAGATCCTGGCCTCCGGCGGCCAGGTCTCCTCCAGCTCGACGGTCGTCGCGGTGGGCAGCGGATTCAGCGAGCCATGGGGCGTGGCGGTGGATGGGAGCGGCGACGTCTTTGTCGGGGATCAGGGCAATAACGCGGTGAAGGAGATTGTCGCCGTCCACGGCCTGGTCTCTTCCAGTTCGACCGTGAACACGGTTGGAAGTGGCTTCAACCAGCCCGCCGACGTGGCGGTGGATGCCAGCGGCGACGTCTTCGTTGCGGACCTGGACAATAACGCCGTGAAGGAGATTGTGGCAGCCAGCGGCCTGGTTTCCTCCAGCTCGACTGTGGTGACACTGGGCAGTGGGTTCTCTATGCCCCTCGGTGTAGCAGTCGATGCGAACGGAAATGTCTTCGTTGCGGACGCTGGAAATAGCTCCGTGAAGGAGATCCCGCTGGCCACGCCGCCCACGATCGCCTTCCCCACCGTCACCCAGGAAGGCACAACCGATACAGTCGATGGTCCGCTTTCGGCAACCGTTGCCAACAACGGCAACACGACGCTGACCTTCAACCTTACCGGTGGCGACAACCCCAGCGTACCAACCAATTTCGCCTGGGACGACAGCTCCACCTGCAATCAGACCAACGGCAGCTCGTCCACGGCTTTCACTCTGGACGAAGGCGCAAGCTGCACGGTCGCCGTCGACTTCGCCCCAACAACCGCCGGCAGCCCGCTGACGGGCAATGTGACCCTCACGGACAATTCCCTCAACGCCACTGCCGCAACCCAGCAAATCCCACTCAGCGGCACGGCTGTCGACATCACGATGACGCCGGCGGCGAACACGGCGCTGCCGTCAGGTTCCGTGGGAACCGCCTATTCCGGCACGACCTTCGCGGCAAGCGGTGGCTCCGGAACCTACACTTACTCGGCAACCGGATTGCCGGCAGGTCTGACCCTCGATTCCAGCTCGGGCGCACTCTCCGGAACGCCGACCGCAGTGGCAAACTCCGCTAGCGTGACCGTCACCGCGACCGATTCGTCCAGCAGCGTCCAGATCGGCCAGAACTACACCATCACCATCAGCCAAGGCACAGTCACGCTCAGTTGGACGCCTCCGTCGAGCATCACCTACGGAACCAGCCTGTCGACAGTGCTCACAGCGACGGCCTCTGTGGGCGGGACGACCGAACCGCCATCGTTCGGTACCGCCACCTACACCGCGAGCCTGAACCCCAGCGGAACACCGGTTACAGTCACCAGCTTGACTGTCCTTGATGCAGGTGCCTACACGCTCACGCTGAGTTACACGCCGAGCGATACGACCGATTACACAACGCCGGCGCAGATTCAGGAGACACTCACCGTCAACCAGGCGACAGCCACAATCAGCATCAACAACATTCCGTCGAGCCCGGTCTATAGCGGCAGCTTCACACCGGCCTACACCTACTCGGGCAACGGGACTCCGACCGAGTCCGTCTCCTCCACCACGCTGAGCGTTTGCACGGTGACGGGCGGGACGGTGAACTTTGTGGGCGTTGGCACCTGCACGCTGACGGCGGCAGCCACGGCCACGACGGACTACGCGGCGGCTACAGGCACGCCGCAGACGTTCACGGTGGGCCAGGCCACGGCCACGATCGGCATCAACAACATTCCGTCGAGCCCGGTCTATAGCGGCAGCTTCACGCCGGCCTACACCTACTCCGGCAACGGCTCGCCGACGGAGTCGGTTTCCTCCACTACGCTGAGCGTTTGCACGGTGACGGGCGGGGTGGTGAACTTTGTGGGCGTCGGCACCTGCACGCTGACGGCGGCAGCCACGGCCACGACGGACTACCTCGCCGCAACAGGCAGCCAGCAGTCATTCACCGTCAACCAGGCGACACAGACCATCACCTTCACCCCGCCCGCTTCGCCTGTCACCTTTGGAGTCTCGCCTATCACGCTTTCGGCAACTTCGACTTCGGGCCAGACGGTTACCTTCACCATCGACGCGGCGAGCACAGCCACGGGTAGTATCAGCGGTGACACGCTCACCGTCACAGGTGCGGGTACTCTGATCATCGACGCCAATCAGTCCGGCGATTCCGACTATCAGGCCGCAACACAGGTGCAACAGACCATCCTGGTGAATCCGGCCGCTCAAATCATTACCTTTACTCCACCCACGTCGCCGGTCACCTTCGGCGTCTCTCCCATCGCGCTCTCGGCAAGCTCCACCTCGGGGCTGACCGTGATGTTCACCATTGATCCCAGCAGCACAGCCGCGGGTAACATCACTGGCGACACGCTCACGATTAACAGCGCCGGCACGCTGGTCATCGATGCCAACCAGCCCGGCAACGCGGACTACCAGCCGGCCGCACAGGTGCAAAACACCATCGTCGTCAACCCGGCCAACTTCGTCGTCACAGCCAGCAGCGACGATGCCGGTACGGCCGCCAACTGCACGCCGCAGACCACGCCGGGCACGGGCTCTGATAGTTCGTGCAGCCTGCGCGACGCTCTGCTCGAGGCGGCTGCCACGGGAGGCGGCAACATCTCCTTCGATGCAACGAAATTCGGCGCCGCTACAACGATCACGCTGGCCAACGGTACGCTGACCCTTCCCTCGGCGGCCACCATCACCGGGCCAACCACCGGCAGCGGCGCATCGCTGGTCAACCTTGTCACGGTTGACGGCAATGGAGCCTCGGCCGTGTTTACAGTCAGCTCAGGTGTCACGGGCGCGTCGATCGCGAACCTGACCATCCAGCACGGCAATAATGCCGGCATCCAGAACGCTGGCGCTCTGACCCTGACCGGCGACAGCATCGCGAGCAATACCGCGTCCGGCGCGGGCGGCGGCATCAACAACAGCGGTACGCTCGTCCTCGGCAGCAGCACCATTTCCGGGAACACGGCGGGCGGCAACGGCGGCGGCGTCAGTAACAGCGGCAGTCTCACGCTGAGCGATGACACGATCGCCAACAATAGCGCCTCCGGCTCGGCAGGCGGCATCAATAACAGCGCGACCTTGGTCGTGTCTGACAGCACTCTGTCCGGCAACACCGCCGCAACCGCATCCAGCGGAGGCGGCATCGACAACACCGGGTCCGGGACAGTCGCGCTGGCCAACAGCGTCCTGTCCGGAAACAGTGCGAATAGTGCCGCAGACGACTTCGACGGCGCCGCCTATACCGACAACGGCGGCAACGTCGCAGGCGTCGTGAACGGCGCCACTGTAAACGCCAGTGCCATCGATCTTGCTCCGCTGGGCAGCTACGGTGGACCAACGCAAACGGTCGTTCCGCTGCCCGGCAGCCCGGCCATTTGTGCCGGCCTTGCAGCCAGTATTCCTTCGGGCCTGTCCACGGATGAGCGCGGTCTGCCCAACACCAACACCAGTTATCCAAATTACTCAACCTGCGTAGATGCAGGCGCGGTGCAGACGAACTATGCCCTCAGCTTCTCTACGCAGCCGGCCGGGGCCGCAGTGGGCGCCAACTTCGCCGCGGGCGTAACGCTCACCGAGAGCGGCAATCCTTTTGCGCCTTCGGTCACCATCCCGCTCACGCTGACTGGCGCGGGCGCCTTGAGTGGAGGCTCCGCTGCGACCTCGAGCGGCGTTGCCAGTTACACGCTTCAGGTCAACACGGTCGGAACGGGCGACGCGCTGACGGCGAACCTCACTCTGAACGGCACGGCCACGCCGGCGGTCGCCATTTCCACCACCAGCGACCCCTTTAATATCGGAATCGCGACGACCACGGTAACGCTGTCGCTGTCGTCTTCTTCAATCACCTATGGCACGCAGGAGACCTTGACGGCGACGCTGCCGTCGGCGGCCACCGGCTCGGTGACCTTCTACGACAATGGAACCATCGCGTTGGGTACTGGGACGGTGAACGCGGGAACGGCGTCGTTCTCCAGTTCGACTCTTACGGCGGGATCGTATTCGATCACCGCAGCCTACTCAGGCGACAGTAACTACAGTCCGGAAACCTCCAGCGCGCAGACGTTCACGGTGGGCCAGGCCACGGCCACGATCGGCGTCAACAACATTCCGTCGAGCCCGGTGTACAACGGCAGCTTTACGCCTGCCTACACCTACTCGGGCAACGGTTCGCCGACGGAGTCGGTCTCCTCGACCACACCCGGCGTTTGCACGGTGAGCAGCGGGGTGGTGAACTTCGGGGGTGTGGGCACGTGCACGCTGACGGCGGCAGCGACGGCCACGACGGACTACGCGGCGGCTACAGGCACGCCGCAGTCGTTCACGGTGGGCCAGGCCACGGCCACGATCGGCGTCAACAACATTCCGTCGAGCCCGGTGTACAACGGCAGCTTTACGCCTGCCTACACCTACTCGGGCAACGGCTCGCCGACGGAGTCGGTTTCCTCCACCACGCTGAGCGTTTGCACGGTGACGGGCGGGACGGTGAACTTTGTGGGTGTGGGCACGTGCACGCTGACGGCGGCAGCGACGGCCACGACGGACTACGCGGCGGCTACAGGCACGCCGCAGTCGTTCACGGTGGGCCAGGCCACGGCCACGATCGGCGTGAGCAACATCCCCGCGAGCCCGGTGTACAACGGCAGCTTCACGCCGGCCTACGCCTATTCGGGCAACGGTTCGCCGACGGAGTCGGTCTCCTCGACCACACCCGGTGTTTGCACGGTGAGCAGCGGGGTGGTGAACTTCGGGGGTGTGGGCACGTGCACGCTAACGGCGGCAGCGACGGCCACGACGGACTACGCGGCGGCTACAGGCACGCCGCAGTCGTTCACGGTGGGCCAGGCGACACTGACTGTGGCGGCCAATAACGCGACAAGGGTCTATGGCGTCGCCAATCCGGTCTTCACCGGCAGTGTTATAGGCGCGGTCAACGGCGATACCTTCACCGAGAGCTTTTTAACTTCGGCCACAATCGCTTCCAATGTTGAAACCTACAGCATAGTTCCCACTGCTGCGGGCGCAAATCTTGCCGACTATACCGTTACGGTGCAGAATGGCACGCTGACCATTACGCAAGCGGGGACAACCACCTCGCTGAACGTGAGCAGCGGCTCCATTACGCCGGGACAAAGTGCCACGTTAACGGCCCAGGTTGCATCCTCAACCACAGGTACCCCTACAGGTTCGGTCAACTTCTACGACGGAGCCGCCTTGCTTGACACTGCAACGCTCGCAGGGGGCACGGCGTCATTTGCCACCACAACGCTCTCCGCGGGAATAACACACCGGTTGACAGCGGTCTACAGCGGCGATGTCAACTTCGCCACCAGCAGTACTTCTTCGTCCACCCCGATCGTCGTGGCGCCGTTGGACTTCAGCCTGACGCCTGTGGCGCCGATAGGCCAGACGGTGAATCCGGGCGCCCACGCAACGTATGAGGTAGTCGTTGCCCCGCTCTACGGAACCTATGCGGGTCCTGTGACGTTCACAGTCACTGGCCTTCCCTCGGATGCCGTAGCCACATTCGCTCCCCCATCCATTCCGGCCAACGGTGGTCAGCAGACGGTGACAATGACCATTCAAACGGCAGCCACAACCGGGGCCTTGCAACCGGCGCCTGAGACCGGGCGGACGAAGATGCCGCTCGCGCTTGCGTTCTTGCTGTTACCGTTGCTCGGCGTCCGCCGCTTGCGCCGTCAGGGACAAAGGCTGAGCCGCGTGCTCTGCTTGCTGCTGCTTCTCCTAAGCGGCGCAGCCACTATCGTTCTCGGCGGCTGCGGCGGTCACCCCAAGTCCTCGCAGTCGCCCGCAACCTACACACTCACTGTCACAGCGTCCAGCGCCAATTTGCAACATTCCACCACATTCAATCTAACCGTTGCAGCAGAACTGCCGTAGAACACATCACGTCGCAACTTCCAGGGCCGTACGCACCAGGGCCGGCGGCGCAATGGGGCGAAGGGAGTCCCTTTCTGCGCTACCGGCCCTTCGTGCATTCAGCCGTACTCGCCGGAACTACGGAAGCGTCACGCTGGCCATGTTGGAGGGGGCGCTGGCGACGCCGGAGGCGTCGACACTCTCGACGATGTAGTCGTATGTCTGCCCGGCCTCAATGTCGCTATCGGTGTATGCCAGCTCGCTGCTGCTCACCGACGACAGAAGCTGATACGAAGTGCTGCCGCTGGGTGCCCGATAGACGTTATAACCGGCGACCGAGTCCGGCGAACTTATAGGCGCGTCCCAGGTCAAATTGACCTCCTCCAATTCGCCTGTTCCGCTCAAGTTAATCACCGCCGCGCCGCTTGTAAGAGAAGTGCTGAGAATCGTCAGCAGTCCCGTCGTTGCTCCCGCGGAAGTTGGATCGAACGTGACCTCGATCGTCGCCGTTTGACCGCCTGTCAACGTGAGCGGGAATGTTGCACCCGAGATCGAGAAGCCTGTCCCCTGCACCGTCGCCGCGGTGACGGCAATCGGCAGCGCCCCCGAAGCCGTCAATTCCACCGATTGTGTCACCTCCGTATTCGCCTGCACGGTGCCGAAGGCTATGCTCGTGGCGTTGATGTTCAGTCCGGCTGCGCCGACGTTCAATTGCACTGAGAATTTTTCTGAAACGCCGCCCGCGGTGGCTGTCAGCATCGCCGTCTGGGCGGCGCCGACCGCCGAGATCGTTGCTGCGAAGACGACAGCTTTTGCGCCTGCCGGCATGGTCACCGTCGCCGGTACCGCCACCGCTGAATTGTTGCTGGCCAGGGTGACGGTGAATCCGCCGGTCGGGGCTGCTGCGTCCAGAGAAACGGTGCAGTTGTCGCTTCCCGCCCCGGTCATCGAAGCCACCGCGCAGCTCAACGAACTCAAAGCTGCTGTGTTCGCTGTACCCGCCGCCGTTCCCGTCCCGCTGAGCCCGATCACGAGCGTTCCGCCGGTGGGTGAGCTGCTGATCACCGTCAATTCCCCCGTCGCGGGTCCCATCGCAGTAGGGGTAAAGTTCACATTGAAGTTGAAAGTACCGCCGGCCGGTACCGTAATTGGCAGATCGCTCGTAAGGCTGGCTGAGAACGGCTGCCCCGTTACTTCGATCTGCGAAACTTGGACTGCCGCGGAACGCTCGTTCACGATAGAGACATTCGAGCTTGCTGTTTGGCCGGATGACACCGCGCCAAATGCGATCGACGTCGGCGACGCCTGAAGAGATCCTGAATCCGCACCCGCTGCATTCGAGATAATTTGGCCGCCCAGGCAGCCAGACAGGACGAAGGGTAGGCAGCATGAGAGCGCAAGAAAGAGCAGAGGCGCCGGCCAACGGTTGCACATGACGGCGCGAGTTACCGGCTGCGCGTCGATTCGATTCGTCCGCGAAAAATGGCAAAAGGCCGCATGGGCTGCTGCACTGCCACATCCGAACAGCGCGCAAAAAAAAGGAATGTTGCGCAAATACCTCACTGGATAAATCCCTTAAGAATCGTGGTACTCCATGGCCCAAGCCTCTCCCCAGAGGCCTGGGACCGGATGTTCTACTTAAGCCCCTCGTTAGATCGCAAGCCAGCGCCCCGAAAGATGCATCTGCGAGTCACGATAAGCATCTTTCGAAACGCCCTGTGTATGAGGAAACAATAGGGGTGTGCAATCCTCTTGCCAAATCGATTGCACAGGGACGCGATTTCCTATTTCCCTCATAGGGAGAAACTTGAGGCATAGTGAGCGGTGGAAAACAAGATTTTCCGCAGGCGCAAAAGTCACCGAGTGCATGTAATTTCTTCACACATGCGTATATATTTCCCAATCGCGGCAGCAGACGCGCGTCCTTGACGCCCACCCCCTCGGCTCCCTCCGTGGCGTCAATTCAGTGAAAGCGCGGAGCCGATCCAAAAAGGACAATTCATTCCTTCGCTGAGGGGCCTCGGAGCCTCCGCGCAGAACTGCGTGAAGATCCAGGGGCTTCTTTGCTTGTCGTAGAAACGGCTACGGAAGCGTCACGCTGGCCATGTTGGAGGGAGCGCTGGCGACGCCGGAGGCGTCGACACTCTCGACGATATAGTCGTATGTCTGCCCGGCCACTACGGAGATATCGGTGTATGTCAGTTGGCTCACGCTCACCGAAGACAGAAGCTGGTACGACGTGCTGCCGGTGGGTGCCCGATAGACGTTATAACCGGCGACCGGATCGGGAGAGCTGGCCGGCGCATCCCAGGCCAGGTTCACCTGGATTGTCTCCCCTGTGCCGCTCAGCGGGATCGCCGCCGTGGGATTTGTCGAGGAATTGCTGGTGATGGTCAGCGTGCCGGTCGCTGCGCCAGCCGCGGTGGGATTGAACTCCACGCTGAGGGTCGCGGTCTGAGTGGGATTCAGGGTCAATGGGAAGCTGGCGCCGGAGACGGAGAAACCGGTCCCGGCGACCGTCGCCGCGCTCACGGTCACTGCCGCAGTCCCCGTTGAGGACAGGGTCACGGACTGGGTTGCTGGCGAATTCACGTACACATCCCCGAAGCCGATGCTTGTTGCGTCAATGCCCAGCGTAGGCACACCGGCGTTCAATTGCAGGGCAAAGGTCTTGGCCACGCTGTTGGCGCTGGCGGTCAGGGTAACGGCCTCGCTGGTGCTGACCGCGGAGACGGTAGCCGTAAAGCCGGC
>Ga0187865_1000599_pt1 | contig 48562 bp, 43 predicted proteins | sample June2016WEW_11_1_2_FD_132989 | JGI IMG/M metagenome (GOLD analysis project Ga0187865, IMG submission 132989) | Peatland microbial communities from SPRUCE experiment site at the Marcell Experimental Forest, Minnesota, USA - June2016WEW_11_100 | ecosystem: Environmental > Terrestrial > Soil >...
CCGAGCAGTTCTTCCGTAGGGTTGAACCTTTGAGCATAGGTCGCGAACTCCGGCAGGGTGTAGACACGTTTCGGCCACAACTCGCGTGGGGGCAGATAGTCAGCCATCTTGGAATTCTCCTTAGCCCACTTTGGCTACCGGGCTTGCGGCAGTTTCAGCGACCAGATCCTCCAGAGCCTGCTCCACGCGGATCGTACCGCGCTGGGCATCGGTGCGCGGGAAAGCCAATACCGGATAGCGGTCGCCTTCGAAGATAAGCAGGGCGGGGACATTGGTCCCAAAGTCCTCTACCAGCGCGCCTTTGGCGCCGAAGACCGGGCGCACGCTGGCATCCGGGCCGCTGACCGTTTTGTGATAGATGGGGAAGCGATCTTTGATCCCGGCGACGTCAACCGCCTTGGCCTTCACACCCGCGGCTTGCAACTGCTTCACCAAGTCGAGGGCCTTCTTAATATCGCACGGGAACAGCTCGCCGGACTTTTGGGCGGAGCTGTAATAGAACTCCACCTGCTTCGCAGCGGCCGATCCACCCACCGCAACCGCAGCCTTGGCGGCGACCGGTTCCGGTGGCACATACGTCTTGCCGCTCTCTGCGAAGACCTCACACTCCGTCCAGCCTTGCAGCGTGATCGAGAGTGTAAACGGCCACTCCCGCTTCACACACTTGCCGAGGTAGGCCTTCTGAATATTGGGATCCAGCGCCGGACGCAGATGCGTGCAGCGGACGCACAGGCATTCAGTATTGTAATTCGCCATTATTGCCTCCAGTTATCCTTCACCGAGATCCGGCAACGATGAACTTCGGTTTGCTGCCCACCAGGTCTTCCTTCTTCAGCGGATGTCCGCTGATGATGTTGCCCCGCACGTTGCGTTCGATTGGAATTGGTTTACAGACCGCGTCCTTGCGGGCGCGCGGCGCGGACCGGGTCAGTCCCGGACCGGAAAGGGGAGAATAGTCCTGCTTCTCGGCGAAGCCGGGCAACAAATCCGGGGCACCTTTCGCTTCGTCGGGCCCGGCCACGCACGCTCCTGCCGAGGTTTCAATGCGCCAGATCGCCTTGCATCCGGCACACTGGGTCGTGCCCTTAAAGTTCCAGAAAGGATACGGATCAAGGTAGTTCTTGGTCTTACACTTTGAGCATATGAGCAGCATAGTTGGTCTCCGTCAAATACACTCTTGGTCTTCGAGTCGCTTGATATCCGCGGGCGACAACCCGGCCAACTCGCCCAGGATGCGCTCGTTGTCGGCGCCCACCGGCTTCAGCGCCCACTTCAGGCGCGGTGGTGTTGCCGACATCTTGTACGCCGGCCCCTGGTGCAGCAGTTCACCGTAGGTCGGGTCGTCCAGCCAGCGAACGGCTCCGCGCTCGTTCCAGTGCGGGTGGTTGGCGACCTCTTTCGCGTTCCATACCGGCTGATTCAGGATGTTATTGGAGTCCAGAACCGCCGCTACCTGCTCCTTCGTCTTATCCGCTGCCCACTTCTCCAGAGCCGGGTAAATCTCCATCTGGCTCTCGGGCTTGATCCGGATATCAGCCTTGGCGTACTTGGTAGCCAGCGTGCTTTCACCCACTGTCTTGCACAGGCGGGCGAAGTCCTTGTCCTCATAAGCGCTGATCAGGATGTAACCTTCTTCCAGCTCCTGGGGGTTGTCGGAATTGGGGTAGGAGGACTTACCGCATTTAATGATGCCGTGCACGCACAACTGCGTATCCCAGTTGCCCCAGCGCTCACGGGTGATGCCGTGGCGTCCGTACAGCGGCAAGGCATACTCCAGTTGCCGGGTGACGCCGTGCACCTGCGAGTACTCGGTAAACGTGCCCTCGCCGGAGACGTGATCCCGCCAGTACAGCGCCGCCAGGACCTGCGTGGCGCCCATCATGCCGCCCCAGTAGTCGGCGAGCCAGATGGTGTGCTTCGCAGGCGCGCCGCCCAGGTACTCCTGCTTGCCAGTCATGCCGAAGTTGCCGCCCTGCGACTGTCCGAGAATGTCGTAAGAAGCGCGCACGCGTCCCGGGCCCCAGCCGCCAAAACCACCGAGCCAGCAGTAAACGAGCCGGGAATTTATCTCCTTCAACTGACGGTATCCGATGCCCCAGCGGTCGAAGGTACCGGGCCGGTAGTTTTCCACGAACACGTCGGACTTGGCGGCCAGTTTCTTGACCAGCGCCTGTCCTTCCGGGCGGTGGAAGTCGATCGAGACGAAATACTCGTTCGGATTCGCGCCCAGGAAGCCGAGTCCCGTGCCGCGCTCCGGTACCCACTTGGAAAGTGGATAGAGGAATGGCTCGTTAAACGGAGTGGTGTGACGCATCGCCTCGCCACGCCGGGGCGCCTCGATCTTGATGACTTCCGCCCCCAGCTCGGCCAGGTAGGAAGCGCAGGAGGGACCCAAAATGTACTGGGTACAGGACAACACCCGGTATCCCTTCAACACTTCGGGCTTGGAAAATTCCTTCTTGGGATTGAAGGTTTCCCGGCAAAACTCCTCGAATGACTGTCCCTGATTATTAACAGGTTGCGTTGCCATCACATTCCTCCTGCGTCAAATGACTTGGGCTTTCTGCAGCCGCGTAAAATCTTCCTTGGTGAAACCGAGCAGCCGCCGATAAATTTCCTGATTGTCGTAGCCGGTCGGGCGGCCCAGCCATTTCAGCCTTCCCGGAGTCTTGTGCTGCTGGTAAGGAGTCGTGCCGTAGAGAATCTTCCCGTAGTGCGGCGACTCATACTCGGCCACATGTTGGCGATACTTGAAGTGTGGGTATTCCGCCACCTCGTTGACGTAGAGCACTCCGCCCGACGCCACTTGCTGCTTCGAGAGCTTGCGCTCGGCGTCGGCGCGCGGATTGTCTTTGAGCCACTCGCCCAGCAGGGTGTAGGTCTTCACCTGCTGGTTGTGGGCCAGACGGTCTGCGACTTCCCGGAGGCGTGGATCGCCGAGGATCTCTTCCTCCACCGCGGGATACTCGTCGCCCACCGTGCGCCAGATGCGGTACCAGAGGCGGTCATGGCCACCGCCCACCATCATGTAGCCGTCCTTGCACGGGTTCACGGCATAGATATTGATGGCCAGGTCCCAGTTGCCGTAACGCGGACGAATGCTGCCGTCCATCGAGTACCACGCCCAGCTGTAATCGAGGATGCGGATGATTGCTTCCGCTGCCGTCGCTTCGATGAACTGGCCTTCGCCGGAAACGTTCTCGCGATAGATCACAGCCGCGAGAATGCCCATGGCGGCGGCGCTTCCGCCGACGTGATCCGCCATCCACAGCGCGGAACGGGTCGGCTGCCCGCCGAATTCCTTGGGATCTCCGGTGCCGTGAACGAAGCCGCAGGCTGCCTGGGCTGTCGGGTCCAGCACTCCCGGTTTGTCTTTAAGAGGACCCCACTGTCCGCGCTGGCCAACCCAGCAGTAGATCAAGCGGGGGTTGAGCTCGCGCAGTTGGCGATAGCCGATACCCCACTCGTCCCACTGGCCGGGAGGCGCGTTCTCGATGATCACGTCGGAATGAATGGCCAGATTCCGGAGAATCTTGCGGCCCTCCTCCGTCGCCACATTGAGTGTGACCGAGGACTTGTTGCGCATCTCATGGAGAAACTGTCCGCCGACTTTCTCCCCGGTTTCCTTGTCCTCGAACATGTATTCTTGCCGGCCAAAGGGGGTCAGCTTACGAAGCGGATCGCCTCCCGGGGGCTCGACCTGGATGACCTCGGCCCCCAGTTCGGAAAGCTGCGAGGAGCACCAGTGCCCAATCATCATGCTGGTCGTGCAATCCAGCACGCGAAGGCGGGAAAGCGCTTCCGGTTTTTCGAAATTGTGTTCCGGGCGCAGGATTGACTCCAGAAAGAGCGGATACGCCTTGGCTTGGTCGCTGAGTCCCGCATAAACCTCTTCAGGTTTTGCTGTGGGGACGGCGGGCCAAGGTACAACTTTGGCTTGAGGTGCTGCCATGTGTAGCCTCCTAATGCCGGTCGTGCTCAGGTGCTTCCGCGACGTATGCTGCCAAGTGTGTCTTAGCCGGAAAACCTGGGAGTTCCAAAAAAGACCGCACAGTATCCTTTGGGGCAGAAGGCGTTGTCTGTGACCGTTGTCACAATTAAGGTGTTTTTTTTGACCGCAGGCCTCCAACCGTCACCGCAAAACGGTGCTGGCGGGCGGAGGGCGGCAAAACTGAGGTTGGGCGAAGGAGACTGCGTTTAACATCACAATCATTGTGACCTGTTCATGACCGTGGTCGGAGCGTCGCTGTCGAAGAATCCGCCCACGGGATACCAGCCGAGTGGGTGGACGCCGGGCGCCGGCCTCCAAGGCGGCGGCTACGACCCATGAGTTCAGCCCGAGCGAAGTGCCGCGCACGCCAGCGTTCTACGCACGCAACTTTCCTGACCGGCCTTTGATCTCATCGAGCCTAGCTCGATGGGCTTTTTCTTACCCTCAGCACGGCCAGATGGTAAGCGCGGTCTGCCCGAGAATGCGCCGTTTGGTCTCCGCCGGTAACGGCAATGCCCGGAAGGAGTCGAGCGCTTCCTTGATGTCGCGCACGCCTGGGCCGGGCCAGTCGCTACCGAAGAGCGTTTTGTGGGCGATCTCTGCCAGGCGAGGAAAGTACTGGAGCAGGTGCGCCGGTGGAATGCTGCTGATGTCCAGATAAACATTGGGATGGCGTCGCACCAGGAAAAAGGCAGTGTTCATCCAGAGAGGCCGGCCTCCATGGGCCAGCACAATCTTCAAGTCGGGGAAATCGACCGCTACATCGTCGATGTGGATCGGGTCCCCGTACTTGCTGCGCGCGCCCGGAAAGATTGATGTGCCGGTGTGGAACATAATCGGGATGCCGTTGCTCTGCGCGGCGCGATACAACAGCTCCAGCTCTTTCATGCCATTGAGGTAGTCGTTGGGGTAGAAGAGTTGATGCGGGGGATGAATCTTGATCAGCCGCAAACCGAGCCGCACTATCTCATCGATGTCCGCCACGGCGTTGGTGGAGTGCCGCGGATGGAAGCTGCCGCATGAGATCAGCCGCTGGGGATCCTCCTTGGCGTAGTTTGCGGCCATGGCGTTGAGTCCGGGTGGGAAGCCGGTGACATCGGGCGCGGCCGCATTGATCAGCACTGCACGATCCAGCCCGACCTTGTCCATGTATTTCAAAAAGGCTTTGGGGGAGCGGGTAAACTCCAATACCCGATCAAAATCGGGTTGATGCTTTTTCATCAGCTCGAGGGCCGGTGGGTTCAGCATGAGTTCGAACGGTTGGATATGGACGTGGCAGTCGGTGATCAAGGAACTTGCCTGGGTCTTGTCTGGTATCGTGAGCGGTTGCAGGATCCGGTCACGCGGATCCTGCCTGGTCCAGCATCTACAGTTGCGGAAGCCAAGTGCGGAAGGGGCATGGGAAAAATGGTTCTCATGCCCCCGAACTTATCGCGGCCGTTCGCTCCCGCTCTCAGGAAGTAAGCGGAATTGCCTCCTCAAGCCGCTACGCCCTTTGTGATCTTGTGGCAGGTCGAGGTCTCCACGTTGAAGGCGTGCACTTTGGGCTTGCTGTGCACCAGATGCTGAATCAGCTCGCTAACCTTGGCGTAATCCACATGGCTGTAACGTTCGGCGTCCTCTTTCGTTTTCCAGAAGCTGAGCGCCAGGATGCCTTCTGCATCCGATACGAGGACGACCTCATCTACAAAGCCTGTCTGTGCCTTCAATGTAGACAGCACCTTCTCATGCAGTGTGCCACAAGCCTCTTTGGCTTTTCCGGGCTTCGTCTTGACTTCCACAACGCGAACAAACATGGCAGGATCTCCTTTCCATTAAGCTATAAAGACCGCAAACCGCCGGTGAACCGCAACGGTTTGGAGCGGACGACCGGTGATTATACAAGAACTGGTCGGGTCGCTAGGCTCTGTGCGGCACCGGTTGACGCGCGTCGTTCAACAGCACCAAAGTCATGTTGCTGCGCTTGCTGTCGCGCTCCGCTTGGATGGCTTCCAGGCGCGAGCGCCACGGCGTAAGATCGAAAGGCTGCTCGGCGGGTTTCGCGACGTATGTATCAATCAACTCGCGGTAGAAACGCACGATGCTTGCCACTAGGGGCACGGGATACTCACGCCCCTGGATCTTCAGGCAGTGGACGCCCAGGTCGATGAGCGCCGGGATATCGTTTAGGAAAAAGAAGGCGTCGTTCTTGAGCGTGATCACTGGCTCCAGCAGCGCCTTGCCATCGAGCAGTTCCCACTGTTCCATGCAGACGCGGTAGTCCAAGCCGCCGCGGTTGGGGCTGCCGCGGAACACGTCCTTGCCGAAATCGTCGGCGGTCCGCTCCAACCGAATATACGGCGACATCCAGCACTTGCCCAGGTAGGTGTAGCACTTGTTGGCATGAATCAGGATTTCGATGCCCACATCGATATCCGCATCCGCCTGGCGCGAAGTCAGTTCCCCCAGCGTGAGCTTGGTGTCGGCCACTACTTGTGAGACCCCGATCGAGCGATAGAACTTCACGTCTTCGTTGTTCAGGATGTTGGCGCCGATGCTGGCGTGCAGAACGAGGTGAGGGAAACGGCGGTGCACCTGCGCGATCGCGCCCACGTCGGTCATGATCGCTCCGTCGATACCCCAACCGACGAACTTCTCCATCTTCTTTAGGAGCGCGGGGATTTCGCACGACTGCATATTCGTGTTGATAGCAACGCGTATTTTGGCTCCGCCGGAGTGGGCGATCCTCGTGGCTTCGTGCAATTTCTCGTCGGAGAGTTCGTAGGCGTCACGCCGCCGGCTCCAGCCGCGCGCTCCCACGTAGATCGCATTGGCGCCGCTTTCCACGGCCGCCTGTACCATTTCCAGGTTTCCTGCAGGCGCTAATAGCTCAACCATCGCTCACCTCGAAGAACGCAAGAACTAAAGAACTCAGCAGGCCACGGCTGGTTGCGTGCGCTTGCCGACATACTCGGCGCCGGTGCGGCCGAAATAAAAACCGTTGCACAAACCCACCGCCGTGTGCTCGCGAATCGTACTCCACGCGGACTCGTCCACCGTCCCATCGCCGGCGGCGGCCCGCTCCAGCGCTGCGCGATAGATCTGGGCAATCTTCAGACGGTACTGCGGCGTCTCATAGGCTGCCTCGATCCGGAACACAGTGTGTCCGGCCGCGATGAGCGCCGGCAAATGCTCGAGCATGCACACGTCCTTGCCGCTCAGCACGCCCTTTCCCACCGACCGCATGGCCCAGTCGCCCTGCTTGAGGAACAAGTTCTTTTGGCATAGCGTCGGGCATTTCTCGGGCCAGTTCTTCTCATATTCCAGTAAGAAGCAGTAATCGGAAACGCCCAGCGGCATTTTGCCGTGAACCACCAGCTCCGCCGGCATACCGACGCCACTCGTTATCGCTCCCACTTCGTCGAGGCTGATCTCGTAGTTCGGCGTAAAGCGGACCGCACCGTACTCCTTCAACACCTCGGCGCCCGCATCGGTGTACACGTTGGCAAATCCGCCGATGTGCGCCGGCATGCCGGGAAACTGCTCATGCACCATGCGCAGCACGCCGAGGTTGTGGACCTCGACCGCATCGGCGCCGGCCGCGGCTGCGGTTTCCAACGCTTTCTGCACCTTGGGCAGCACGTCATTGCGCGGCGCAGCGTACGAAGTCACGTAGGCACGCAGGCCCTGGCCCTTTACCAGCGCAATGCCTTCCTCGAGGTCGTCCAGGCGCTCCAGGAAGTTGTCCTCGAAGATGCGGCAGTAAATGTTGCCCAGGTAAACCGCGTCGTAAGCGCTCAGGTCCGATTCGCGCAGGCTGCGCAGGTTAGAGATCGTCGTATTAAGTTCGAAGGCGCCCATTCAACGTCCTTGCACAGTCCACATCGCCGGCAGCGCAGCCCGGTTCCCATTGCTCTTCCGATTGCTCTTCTGGCCGCATTTCCAGGCATCCGCAGCCGAACGGTAAGTCCCAATGATAGCACCCACCATCTCAACCGGAAGGCTGCGGCCCTGGATCTTGATCACGTCCACGCCCGCATCGAGGAACGCCCCGAGTTCCGCCACCGGGCTAATCTGCCGGCTGGGAAACAACCGCCGGTCGGCCTCCACGCCATCTTTCAACAGGCTCCACGGCTGCTCGCAGATACGGAAACAACTGCCCACGCCGCCGCGTTTGACGCTGCCACCTAAACGTGGCGACGGGTAGCCCCGCTCCGCCGCGGCGAAGTTCAGGTAGCTGGGCATCCAGCACTTTCCGAGCTGAATGAACTCCTGCACCATGTGCAGCATGACCTCGATCTGGATCGAGGCCTTCGCTTTCACAGCCGCGATTTCCTGCGGCTCAACGTACCCCGGCAGCACGACCGCAGTCGCGCCCAGGTCCTGGTAGAAGAGGGCGTCGCTCGTATTCAGCGCACCGCAGCCGATGCTGGCGGTGATGGCCAATCCCGGCAGCTTCCGCCTGACCTCGCGCAGAAACCCGACGTCGTTCAGGATCACCGCATGCAGTCCCCAGTCCGCCAATTCGGCCAGTTGGCGCAGCATTTGTTGGCGCTCCTGCGGCTTGGGTATGATGTTGGCCGCAAGGTGTACCTTTTTCCCGAGGGCGTGAGCCAGCTCGATGCACAGTCGCAACTGCTCACGGTCAAATTCGCCGCGCGCGCCGCCACGGCTCCAACCCCTTAATCCCACGTACACCGCGTCCGCGCCCGCCTGAAACGCCTGCTTGGCCGCCTCGAGATTGCCGGCAGGAGCCAGCAGCGTCGCACACCCCTTGGGCACGCCCATGCCGCAGCCCTTCGCGGTGGAAAGTGGGCTGGCCTGCAAAGGTCCACAGCCCGGGATTGCACGTTCCATACCCAAGTTGGCTCCCAATTATTCCCTGAGTCTGTAAGCAATGTCACACCAAGGCGTGACGGCAAACATTGTCATCAAATCTTACAAGTGCTTTTTTGCACTTTCAAGCTGGCCCGACATCTACAGATACCGCCTTCTTTTCGTCAGGTGACTGTAAGGAGACCATCAAATAATGGCCGGATCGACGTTTCAGCGTGAAAGTTGCTGTTCAACTCTTACATACGCTGCCAAGTATCCTGTAATAGTAGATCATTCCGGACCACAACGCCTCAGGCAGCAGAACCCCCGAGCAATAAGATGTCGCGCGCAAGCGCCTTCGATCGGAAAAGGTTACTGTGACGTTTCCGTGCTCAGTAACTTTGGTCCCTGCTTGATCTGGAAGCGCCCATCAACCGTCTCCCAGATCCAACCGGAGTAGCCGTACCCGCCGACCGGCTTGGTGATAAATGCCCCGCGCCACGACTCCGCGCGCCTCTGGTTATACGCGACCGTGCCGAACTTCCCAAAGGTGTACGCGGGCACCGGATGGCAGTAATCGCAACCCAAAAGCTCCTTCGCCACCGCGGCCGCCTCGCTGCCGCCGTACACCGCCGCGCGTAATCCGTACTTGTGGTTCTTCGCGCGTGCCAGCACCTCGCCGGCGGTCTCGAAGCACGACGTGAAGGCCACCGGCGCGAAGACCTCCTCGCGCATGCCCAGCATGTTATCGGCGCAGTCCTGCACCACGGTGGGATAGACAAGGTTGCCTTCGATGCGGCCGCCTACCAGCACTTTGGCGCCCTTCTCCAAGGCATCGGCCATTTGCTCGTGGAGGCGCCGCACCGCTACCGTGCTCGCGACCGGCCCGATGTCGGTCTTCCTGTCCGCCGGATCGCCCACTACCAAGCGCCCCACCCGTTCCACAAACCGCTCCAGGAACTCCCGATAGATGCTGGCTTGGATGAAGATGCGCTTGGGCGCGGTGCACGTCTGGCCCGAGTACATGAACTTCGATGCCATCAGGTCGTCAAACGCCAAGTCCAGGTCGGCATCGGCGAATACGATGAATGGGTCCTGCCCCGGCCCCTCAAATACCAGCTTCTTGCCCGCCGCGCGAAATGCTTGTTCGTAGGGCAGGATGTTCTCGTCGAATCCGAATGCCACCGCCGCGGTCACTTCGGGATCTGTGAGCGAGTCCTCAAGCAAACTCTTGCCGGTCCCGCCATAGAACGCGACGGCATCGCCGAAGATCGGCCGGTAGAGGTCTCTCGTCAACGCCATGATGCGCCGCCCCTTCGACGAAAACTTCACGGTCAGCCGGTTGCCGACGATATAGATCGAGGTGATCGCAGTATTGAGCCATGCGCTGCCGTTGTACGACAGCATCAGATGGACACGCGCCCTGGGACGCAGGGGCAAGCGGTCTCGCAAAAATACCGCATCCGCATACATTCTGAGCCGATCGATGGTGGTATCCACCTCGCGCGTGCTGTCCTTGACCGTAAATTGCAGGTCGCGCACGGCGCAATCGACCACTTCGTCATGGTGCTTTTCGAGCGCACGGGCAAGCGCCAGCACACGCTCATAGCGCTCCTCGAATGACATAAGGACTCAACCCCCTGGCGAGGGACACAAAACTTCCGCGCTGCCCGTAATGTACACCGGAATTTCCTTTTTGATCTCGAAAACGGCAGCCGTTGTACACCCATTTTGCCTGCTCGCGACGTTGTGAAACGATTCTCATCTGGAGCGCCCCGAATCGGTATGCCATCGGTACCAGCATTGCCGAGATTGCCCCATTTGTGGCCTGCTTTTGCAACACCTCTCCTTACCTCAACCCGCTGTAAACGGATTCCGTTGCCGATGTCGCGTATGAGATTTTTGACGTGGCAAATTCTTGGCTGGTTCATCGCGTGCATGAAAGTCTGCGAAAAAACATGAAGCAAGGAGGGCTGCTTTGAACGGGAGTTTCTGGCGCTTTTGCGGCTGGAATCACGCAAGAAGGACACCGGGTGACGTACCTCTCTTAACTTAGCTTTAATCGCGCATGCTCCGTGTAGCACGTCGGGCAGAAGGTCTCGGCACAACACTCGCAATACTCCGAGTGATGCCCGCAGATTTCGCGGCGGCACTGGGCGCAGTGAGCCAGAGGCGAACGCACACATCCGGCGACACTGCACCCCCTCGCCGTGTCGACTGTGTAGTCCTTATCTCGGGTCGTCATACATCGCTCCCGTGACGGACATGTCTCATGCTGGAGCGTTGGAGAAGAGATCGCTTTCGATGCCTCCAACTATTGCATCTCGCGTGCTGTCCTGTCAGTGATAAGCCGGAATTTCCTTCTTGATCCCGAAAACGGCATCATAAGTATATCCATTTCGCCTGCTCGAGACGTTGTGAAACGATTCTCATCTGGAGCGGCACCGAGTAGTGGATCTTCTACCCGATCGCCAGTCCAACACCGTCACCGAGTGGCTGCGCGATCATGCCCCACCGGAAGTGATCAGCCGCGATCGTGCTGGGGCCTATGCCGAAGCTGCCCGCCTGGGCGCGCCCCACGCGGTGCAGGTCGCAGATCGTTTCCATCTGTTGCGCAATCTCCGCGAAGCGTTGGAGCACGTCTTGGCACGTCATACCCCGGTGCTCGAACAAGCTTTCCGGCAACACACTCCCGGTCCGGTTGCTTCTGGCATTAGCTGAATCGCTCGCGCGCAGGGTTGCTCGGTCTCGTTGTGGTCACGATGAAGTTTTCACCGAGCATCACACGATTCCGTGATCGAAATCACTGACGCTTAGGACAGGGGTGGGTAACCTAATAGGCACTTTTTGGCTCACTGCCGTAATGCATGGGGGGCGCCATGGAGGATGATCACACTGGCGACGAGGAACTAAGCTCGCCAATGAAGGTGCGCGAGCTGATGGCACGCCTGAAGAGTGTTGACCCCAACTTCGTGATTGCGATGGGCAAGGATTCCCTGCTGATCGTGAATCCGAGGCCGGGCTTTTGCCTCCCCATGGAAATGGGAGAAGACGAAATCTCACGATTGACCGAGCAGGATCAACAGTTCCTGCACGAGCTGCATATTAAGTAGCCGGTTCAACTTGGGCAGCCAAGTCATATATCGAACCGCTCAGTTTGCGGTGTCCTGAGGACGTCAGATTCCCCGCCTCGCTCAGCTGGAGACTCCGTGAATCCCTCACCAGGCCAAAGATCCGAAGTGCGTGTCAACCCGCGCGGTCGTTGTGCAGTCGTTCCGCCAAACGTCCGATCGCCAGGAGGATTCCATGCAGAAGAGCTTGTGGCCGGGGTGGACATCCTGGAATATAAACATCCACCGGCAGCACCTTGTCGACGCTCCCCAAAGACGCGTAGTTCTCGCCGAAGATGCCGCCACTGATGCCGCAAGCGCCAACCGCGACGACTACCTTGGGTTCCGCCATCGCCCGATGCGTCTTTAACAACGCAAGTTCCATGTTCCGCGTGACAGGACCGGTGACCAGGAGCATGTCGGCATGACGAGGAGAGGCAACGAACTGGATTCCGAAGCGTTCGATGTCGTGGATCGGATTGTTCAGAGCGACAATCTCCAGTTCGCATCCGTTGCATGACCCCGCATCCACCTCACGGATGGCGAGAGACCGTCCCAGAATTTTCTGGATGGTTTCGCGCGCTTTCTGCCCAAGGCGCTCGACGTCCGTTTCGGCATTTACCAACTGGCGATCGACTTTACGCAACCCGCGGTGCGTGCGGTCGGCATTCAGTGTGTATTCCGCGGTAAGAACCAGGTTGCGGCGGTCCGACGTCGCCAGTGCAAATTCCTGGGTGATGCGCACCGCCTGATTGGACGACGCCTCCGCGCACAAGCCGCAGAAGACACAAAGACCGTAATCGACGGTGACTTTCCGGGAATCACCTTCGTCGGACAGGGAAATGGCGCCGGTTGGACACACCTCGGCAGCCGGCCGCGCGTCCTTCCATTTGTTGAAGTCGAAGCTCGGACGTCCGCGAAAGCGTTCGGAGATCTTAGCGGGTTCGGCCGGATAGTTTGCGGTTACGATTCCCGTGCTGACCGTCTTTTGAAGAATCTTGAACATCGCTTACCGGTCCGTCCCCGAGTAGGAAAGGTTGAAACTCTTGTTGATCACTGGAAAATCCGCAATGATGTTTCCCTGGACCGCTTCCACCAGCGCGGGCCAGTTGTTGAGCGAGGGGTCCTTGATCTTGCAGCGTTGCAGACGATTGTCAGGCCCTGTGCGAATCCAATGGATGATTTCCCCGCGCCATCCTTCAACGGCGCTCAGCGCACAGCGGTCTGGCGGGATGGCCGGCACGGGCACACGGAACTCCCGCTGAAGACCGTCTGTCATAGCCTTGCGGAGGATGCCAATGGATTCGTTCACCTCATCGATGCGGACCTGCATCCGGTGCCAAACGTCTCCGGCCTGGTAAACCGGGACACGGAATGAGTAACGAGAATACGCGGCGTAAGGGTGATCGCGGCGCACGTCCAGATCGACCCCGGAGGCGCGTCCTCCCACGCCCACGATGCCCAGATCCCGTGCCTTATCGGGCCGCAAAACTCCGGTCTGTTCCAGGCGGTCGCGGGTGGATTCGGACCTATCAATCAGACCGATCAGGTCCTGAAATTCGCGAGCGAAAGATTCCACGGCAGTGCGCAGCGCGTCGAGTTGTGCGGCATCCCAGCCCCTGCGCACTCCGCCTACACAGACCATGCCTCGCAACAGGCGATTGCCCGTCATCTGCTCGTTCAAAGTGACCAGCGTCTCCTTCAAACGGCTGGCATGGGCATTCGCCATGACGAAGCCGACATCGTTCGCGATGGCCCCGATGTCGCCGACATGATTGCAGATTCGTTCCAGCTCCAGCAGGATGGTCCGCACCACCAGACCGCGCAGCGGCACTTCAATGCTGGCCGCGCGTTCGATGGCCTGACAGAATGCTGCGCCGTGGGAAAAACTTGAATCTCCCGAGATGCTTTCCGCCAGGAAAACGGCTTTGTGAATAGGTAGCTTCTCAAAAAGTTTTTCCGTGCCCTTATGGGTGTAGAACATTCGGAGTTGCAGATAGAGGATGGGTTCACCCGCCACCGCGAAGTTGAAGTGGCCCGGCTCGATGATTCCGGCATGGACCGGACCCACGGGCACTTGCAAAACACCTTCACCGAAAGCCGGCAGGTAGATGTGGCGTTCTCCCTCGAAGGGCGGCAGCACGGTTTCGATAGGGAAGTCCTTGCGCAAGGGATAAACGTCGGGCCAATTGTCATGCAAGGCGACCCGGCGGGGATTCGGATGTCCAACGGCGTTCAGACCAAACCAATCGTGGATTTCGCGCTCTTGCCAGTTCACGGACGGCAGTTCGGCGGAGAGCGAGGGAAACTCGAGACGGTCAGCCCGCACAGGCGCCTGCACGATCAGATACTGAGCGCTACCCTTCTGTTCAAAGACATAGTAGTTGAAGAAAACACCTTCCGCCGCACGCCGGTCTTCGGCGAACACCGTAACCAGCCTGGCCCCGAACTCGCCTCGCAGGTGTTCCGCGATGGGCCGAATGTCGGGATCGCCGAGAAGAACATAGATTTCATCCTGGCGGCCGGCACGCACGGATTGAACCTGCCGGCCGAACTTCTGCCGAATAGCTTCAAACATTGCGGACGTTGATTGCGTCATCATCCACCCACCACTATGCCCACTGCACCCTGAATCAGCCTAAACAATGGAGCCGGTATCCAGAAGCCCATAACGACAATCACCACCGCCAAACCCGCGACGGAGTACTTTTTCCAGCCACACATGCCGGCCCGAGGAAGGTTCGGGTCCTCGCCGAGAACTAAATTGGCGATGTGCACGAGGAAGCCGGAAAAAATCAGCACGAGAAAGGAGATGAAAAAAAACGCCAGCACAGAATAGCCTCCGCTGAAGCCTGCGCGCAGAATGGTGAACTCACTCTGGAAAAAACTGAAAGGAGGCGAGCCGGTGACCGCAATTGTCACCATGAGAAATGCGGCTCCGGTCAATGGCATCGAATGAATCAACCCGCCTTTCGCCTTCCGGAACAGGTCGGTGTTCAGATGTTGCTGGACATTTCCGGCACAAAAGAAGAGCAAGGGCTTGGTCACCGAATGAAATGTCATGTGCAGAAGCATGCCCAGGATACCCAGAGGCCCTCCGAAGCCGAGAGCCAGCACCATGATCCCGCTGTGGTCAATGCTCGAATAGGCCAGCAGGCGCCGGAAGTTCTTCTGCACCAGGATGAAGGGGACGGCCACTCCCATGGAGAGCAGCCCGAACAGAATCAGGAGCCGCGAGCCAAACTGCGGGCCCAGGCATTTCGAACTCAGAATGTAGAACCGCACCAGAGCGTAGAGAGCACAGTTGAGGACCCCGGTGGCGAGCATCGCTGCCCCCGGGATCGGCGCTTCACTGTAAGCTTCGGGCTTCCAGGTATGCATGGGAGCGATGCCGGCCTTGGTTCCATACCCGAGAAGAATAAGGATGAAGGCCAGGCGCATGGTCGGCTTGTCAAACTGGGCGGCGTTTCCGGCGAGGACGGACCAGTTCAGGCCCGCCAGCGCGTCCGTACCGAGGGCCCCATAGGCGGAATAGTAGGTCAGAATGGTGCCGAACAACGCCATGGAAAGGCCAACGCCGCCGATGATGGCATACTTCCATGCCGCCTCAAGAGAGGTTTCGCGTCCGTAAAACATAACCAGGAACACCGACGCCAGAGTGGTTCCCTCAACCGCCACCCAGAGAATTCCGAGGTTGTTGGCGAGCGCGACCAGCACCATAGCGAAAACCAGGAGAGGAATAAGAGCGTAGTACTCGCGCAGCTTATCGATGCCCAACCGGCCGCCCACTTCCTCAGCCTCCTGCAAAGCTCCGGTTCTCTCCTCGTGACGAAAATAGCCGACCGCATAGATGGAACAGACCAGGGACACGAAAGCCGACAAGAGCACGACCAGCGCACTCAGAGCGTCAGCGTAAAAGAACCCATCCCAGAGTGAAACCGAACCGCTGCGAAGCACCTGAGCAACCAACACGACGGCCAAGCCGAGCAGAATGGCGAAAGCTGCAAGGTTGACCACCTCCATCATGCGCCGTCTTCGCAGGAAGAAGGCCAAGGGACCGGCGGCCAAAGGAACAATAAGAAGCCAAAGCAGAATCATGTGTTTGCTTACTCTCTCAACTTCCGCAGCTTGCTGACATCCATGGAGTCGAAAGTCTCGCCGATACGGAAGACGAGAATGCCAAGGACCATCACCGCGACCAGAACATCGAAAAAGATGCCAATCTCAACTACCAATGGCATTCCATAGGTCAAGGAAATCGCGGCCAGGAAAAGGCCGTTTTCGAGCGAAAGCAGTCCCAGGACCTGCGTCAATGCCTTGCGGCGGTTCACCATCGCAAAAAAGCCGATCAGGAAAAGCGCGATGGCGACGGCGAGCGTGTTATGTCCAAGCGCCGCCCGGGCAGAGGTCTCCTCCGGATGGTGGAAAGACTCGGCGACCACGTAGCCCAACAGAGTCAGACCGCCTGCGATGAGGATCGACAGCGGGACGTTGATCAGCGGCTCGATCTCCCGCCGGATGCCGACCCTCTCCACCAGGCGCTCCAGCAGCCGGGGAAGCAGTCCCGCTTTCAGAAAGACGGTGAGGAGAGCGGCGATGTAAATGTGGCTGGCATGGTTGAAGTAGGCGATGACGGCCGCGATCGCTCCCAAGAGAAACGACTGCACCGCGAAGATGCGAATGCTCGAAACGATCCAGCGCTGTCCAACCGCGGCGATCTGCAGTACCAGGACCAGCGCCGCCATCAGGGTGATGATTCTGTTGCCAAGCTCCGGGTTGGGGACAAAGGGCATAAGCAGCCTTAGAACAGAAACGTCGAAATGAGCGCGAGCGCTCCGAGAATGAAAGCAACCATGAGCAATTCCGGGACTCGAAACAGGCGCAACTTCGCGTTGCTGGTTTCAACCAGGACAATGAGGCACGCCAGCAGAAGCAACTTCGCAAGATAGAAAACCAGCCCCACACCGACTGCCTGTGCCGACCAGTCGGAACTCAATCCGAAGGGGAAGAAGGTATTGACCAGCAGCGTCATGAGCACCAGTTGCTTGATGGAAGCGCCCCACTCGATCAAAGCGAGATACGGTCCCGAATACTCGAGGACCATCGCTTCGTGGATCATGGTCAATTCGAGGTGGGTCGCCGGGTTGTCAACCGGGATCCGGCCGGTCTCGGCAATCAGCACAATAAAGAGCGCCGCAAATGCCAGCATCTGCGACGGCGCGAGAAACCTCCAGCTCTGGGTCACGGCGATCTTTGCCATTTCGCTCAGGTTGGTGGAGTTCGCTCCCAGGGCTACCGTGAAAATCGCCAGCATCATGGCCGGCTCCGCGATCGCGGAAATCGTCATTTCCCGGCTGCTGCCCAGACCACCGAACGAGCTTCCAGTGTCGAGTCCGCCAAGGGCAAGAAAGAAGCGACCCAGCGCCAACAGATAGACCACCGCAAGCACGCCACCGAACAGGCTGAGCGGGGCGCGGGTCGTAGTCATGGGAATCATGAGTCCGACCAGCGTGGCCGTCCCAAAAACCATGTAGGGAGCCGCGGAGAAAATCCACGACGCCGTCTCCGGAATCACCATTCCCTTGCGCAGCAACTTGAAGATGTCCCGGTAGGATTGCAGGACGCCCGGCCCGCGGCGGGTCTGAAGTCTGGCCTTCAGGGTCTTGATCATGCCGCTGAGCAAGGGAGCAACCAGCAACAACAGCACTAACTGCAGTACCGAATTGATAAGCACTTCGGTCACTTACGCACCCCGAACAGCAAAAGTAAGACGAGGGTTACAAAGATGTAGGCCAGGTAGGCATGAATGCTTCCCGCCTGAATGGTCCGCATTCTGCTGGAAAACCGGACGATGAACTCTTGCAGGGGAGCATACAGCCGCTTCTCGAACATAGAGTCGATTTCACTCTCGAAGTGGATCTCTTTGGGAAAATACGGCGAAACGTCGAAGACGGCCTGAATCTCGCGGCGCGGCTTGTACAAGACGGAGAAGATCATCCGCAGCGCTTTTGAGAATGCGGTGGCCGTGTATTCATTTTCTGCCGAAAGTCCAGGCAAGCCGCAGTCCCACACCGGCCCGCGTTTGCGCCCGAACCGCCTCACCCCGGTCGCTACCAGGAGAGCCGCAGGGAGCACCAGAACCAGCAGTCCAAGAGCGATGCCCGCGGTCGATACCGTGCCACTCGTGCGCATGCCTGCGGAGAGCACCAACCCATGGCCCGTCACCAGATGGGCGACCACGCGCTGTCCGAGCAGCTGTTCAGTGATCGCGTCAAATACCGGGAGAAACCAGGTCACACCCAAGCCGAGGGCGGCGCAAGCCAGCGTCAGCCAGCCCATGCCAATCAGCATGGTTCGGGGCGCCTCGTGCGCATTCCGGGATTCGGCCCCGCGCGGCAGCGCCAGGAAAGTGATGGCGAAAGCTTTCACGAAGCAAGCCGCCGCCAGCGCACCGGTCAGCGCCAGCATCGAACCAGCCAGCGGAAACAGGATTCGCGTCAGGCCGCCGACCGCGCCGAATCCGGCCAAGAGACTTTGGTAGGTCAACCACTCGCTGACAAATCCGTTCAGCGGGGGAAGGCCGGAGATGGCGACCGCGCCAATCAGGAAACAGAACGCGGTCACCGGCATGGGACGGATGAGGCCGCCCATTTCCTCCATGTTGCGCGTTCCCGTCGAATGAAGCACCGCCCCCGCTCCCAGGAACAGAAGGCACTTGAAGATCGCATGATTCAGGGTGTGAAACATGGCGGCGATCAGGGCTACGCCTGCGAGCAGCGGATGTCCAGCTACGCGGAAAATCAAAGCGGCGCCCAGGCCCATGAGAATGATGCCGATGTTTTCAATGCTGTGGTAGGCCAGGAGCCGTTTGAGATCGTGTTCCATCAAGGCATACAAGACGCCGAGAACGGCGGAGACAACTCCCACGATGAGCACTGCCAAGCCTGCCCATGATGGCACGCCTCCCAGTGAATCCAGGAAAATGCGGGTCATGCCGTAGATGCCGGTTTTGATCACGATGCCGGAAAGCAGAGCCGATATGTTGCTCGGCGCCACTGGGTGAGCCGCAGGCAACCAGATATGGAAGGGAATCACACCTGCCTTAATGGCAAAGCCCAGGAAGAACAGCACAAACGCAGCGGATTGCCGGCCGCTGGACAATTGTGCCGCGGCGGCGTGGAAGCTCGCGAACTCTGCACTGCCGCTCCCCTGGATCAACAGAGCGAAACCAAGGAGCAAGCACCCTACATCCGCATGTGCCATGACGATGTAAAGCAATCCCGCTTGCCTGCTCTCCCGTTGTTCGTGGTAAAACGCCACCAGCCCGTAGGCCGCCAGCGCCCCCACTTCCCAACCGATCAGGAACAGAAACGCGTTGGCGGCAGTAAAAACGATGGTCAAGCTGAGAAGCAAGAGGTGAAACAAAAAGCCAAAGAAGCCGATGTTCCTCCTGCCCTCGAATTCTTTCAGGTACCCGAATGAGTAGATGGAAACTGCGATTGCAAGAATCGCCAGCGTCAGGTTGAAGAAACCAGCCAGGGCATCGTAGGAGAAGCTATAGGCAAATAGCGGGATGCCTGAGGGGACCGACCAGCGGATCGGGGTTCCTTGAAGGATGCCGAGAACGGCGGCGAGCCCTTCGAGGGCAGCACCTGCCAGGGCGGCACCGCAACAAATATAGCGAGCTATGGCTGGCCTTCGCCAGCTCGCGAGAGAAGCGCAAGCGCCGGCCGAATAAGTCGCAATACCAAGCACAAAGGTCGCGCCAACCGGAAGCGTGCTCATGAGACCTGTTCACCGTTGCCCGATGAAAGCATTCTCGGGTAGCTTAGCTCAACGAATCTGTGCGTGTCATATCTCCCACTGCTAAGCTGTGACGACATACAATCTCCGCCTCCCAGAGCTGAGATCGCAAAGCCTGCGACGATTGCGCAGTACAGACCTGTTTGAGGGGGCACGCCCGAAGCGATGGCGAAAGCCATCGCTAAAGGAAGCGCAACCAGTCCAACGGTGATACCGGCAAGAAGGTCTGCCATGAACAGACGTGGTGTGTAGGACTTGAGACAGAGCACGGATTTCGGTAGCCAATTGTTCATAGTTATTTTTCTAATGTCGGTCGCCCCCGGATGTCCCCCGTTTGGCAGGTCGAAGGGAATGAGAATCTCCTGTATAAGGTTGGGGAACTTTCATAGTATGGAGCGTAGTGGTCAGTAGCAGAGGCGATTCGATATTTGGTCGAGCCATGAACTCTATCGGCCAACCATCTATGTTTTCTCCAACGAAGGTTTCTCCAGACCATTCTCTCCAGAGCGCAGCATTTCGAAGACAGCTTGCTGGTCCGTCCGGATTCGGGTAGCGAGAACGTTCCCATCATTCTCGGAAGTGTGGATGTTTTGCGCCACGGACAAAGCGCGACTGTAAAGCGCACAGGCCACGACGTAATTGTGATTTTCGCGATGCCGATTCGCTAACGTGCATAAGTTCTCTGCAATCGCTCGAAGCTGCCGAAGATGAATTGGGTCCACGCCATTGGGATTACTCATCGAATGTTTCCTTTGAACGTCGTGTAGATTGTGGCGAAAATCAGGAGAATCGACACGGCTGCCCACAGAAAGGTGAGCGCCAATTGCACCTTTGCCAAAAAGGGATGCTTCGTCTGCGGGCTCACCTTCTGTCGTGCCTTGCCCACCACTGGTCGAAACTGCATCTGCAATCTGACTCCTTTCCCATCGCTCTGGGCTCGAAGCAACCGCGGGTTCTGGACGCCTCGTTAGCCGGCCTATCTGCATCGCCTTCTCGCGCACGATTTCAGGTACTCCCGCTTCAACGTCAAGCGCGAGTTCGTAATCCGCGCAATTTTCCAATGCAATCGTGATCAGTTCGGGTATGCGCTTATGCGGCATCCGTCGTCCCAAGCGTCGGGTCTGCTTGGCGAGGACTGTGCAGAGCAGAAAGGAATTGACCGGCCCCTCGCGCCACAATTTCATCCGCGACTGTGCTTGCATCGGTATCCTCTGGTTCTATCTGCGACTCTCAGCGGCAGACCTTTCCTCCACAGGGGAGTCAACTCGCCTTTGCGCCTCTTCGAGCGTCAAGCCACGAGTCATGAAGAGCAGGATTCCCTTGAGCCGGTACAGATCCCGAGACGAGTAAAAGACACGCCCCGCCCGAACGACTCCTCTAACGATCCCCTTTTGCTCCAAGTCGCTCAGCTCCTGGGCTGAGATTTGCAGTTTGTCGAGTAAGTGTTCCGCAGGAAAGTGCATTAAGAGTTCTCCTTGTAAGCCAAACCTATCCGGTGACAAATGTCGGCATCGCGATGTAAGCGCTTGACGTTTACTGCGCACGGCCGCTCAAACCCGTACTGAAGTTCAAACTCCACCCAGTGACCTACCCCGAGATCGTCCACCCTGTTGCTTGCCTCGGACCGCTCAAAGCACACTTCCTTCCCGTCTTCGGCCAAAATGCAGCCGGAACCGTCTTTCCGCGAAACCCGCGTGATTGAACCGCGCATCGGACAGGTTCTCCTTCAAGGTGCAACAGAACTGGCCATGAATATCCGGGCACTGCGATTGAATTGCCGGCACTCGATATCGGAGGTCTGGCAACTTTGCTCAAGATTGTCCCAACCTTTGACTCCAACGATTTGATCGGAGTCAATGCCAGAACTTCCCAGAAACTTCCGGACTACAGCGCCGCGTGCTTCAGCCAATCCGCGTGTGCAAGTCTCCGAGCCTCCCGAATCACACGAGCCGACTATCAGAATTCGCGCTTCGCGGTGCTGTCGCAGCCAAGCGGCCGCTCGTTTCAGCATGTTCCGTCCTGCGACGGTTAATTCCAAGCTGTTCGGGCCGAACTGGATGGGGTGCCTGAGAAAAGGCGGATCTGAGATTGCCACGGAAGCCTGGGTGACGGTACCGGAGGCTTTGGAACCGTTGAGTCCGGAAGGCTGCTGCTGACTGATGAGAGATCCAGAAGGCACCACACTCGGGCTCCTTTTTGCAAGGAGCCCCGCCTGCAAAACAGGCGGCGACAGAGAACACGCTGTCCGGTCGTCTATCGGCAACAGGTCGCCAGCGAATAAAACTGAAGTACCTAATATTACGATATTTGAATATACGCTCACAAAAAAAAAGCCTAGCCTCTGCCGGCAGAAGTGACGGCCAACTGCGACAGCAGGTCTTTTACATCGATCAGGTGGTTGTTAAAAATCTTCTTGGCGACATCCAGCAGCTTGAAGATTTCCGGGTCGCGAACCGAATACAAAACACTCTGTCCGTCTTTCCTACCCACAACAATGCTGCGGGTCCTCAGGACAGCTAGTTGCTGCGACAGCGTGCTCTGTTCCACGTCCAGGCGCAAGCAAAGTTCATTCACGCCGACTTCGCCGCGGCGCAACTCATCCAAGATCCTGATTCGTAAGGGGTGAGCCAGTGCTTTGAAGAACTCTGCCTTAAATTGACTCAGCTCGGGCATTACATTAATACATTTGCATATTACAATTTACAGTGTCAAGTTGAATTTGCCCGCATTTCAGTCGTCACACTTTGCCCTCCGATGCGTCGAAGGCTGCACTGGAACCCGTATGGCGAGGGACGACGTCGCTTCGGAGACATTGTCCCAGGGGTGTTCACGCCGGTGCTCGCAAAACACTCGAAGTCGTTCTCGCTCGTCGATTGCCTTTCGGTTGGTGTTGACCGAATGCAGCGAAACTTCGAGCCGATGCGAAAGCAGGTGGAAAGCTGGCGGGCCCAGCAGTTGTCAGCAGAGGCGGCAAAGCTGACGATCTACCGCGGATTCATCGAGGGGGATCTGGAGGTCCCGAGGCATCTGGCGCGGAGGGTGCACGAACTCTACTTCAATCCGCAGCACGAGGAGTTCCAGCCTCGAACCATGTGGAGCCTGTCGAACGCGTTTACCTCTGCGTTCAAGGAACTCGATCCGATCCCGCAATTCCGGGCGACGGCGAAAGTGGGGAGTTTTCTTGAAGCCACCACTCCGGCATGATCGCCAAAGCAGTCTGCTGGGGCAAAGAGCTGTTCCCAGCGGATCTCTCAAGACGGCACGGCGGAACGATATTTGTAGGGTGCAGTGACAGTCAGCCTGCCGCCCCACGATTCCCAGACCAGGGTCGCCACTTCGCTATCGGTGGGGGGCGGACCGTTTCTGGCGAGCGTTGGTTGCCTCATCGCGCACTATAAGGAACAGCCAGCGCTTCACCGCACTTCGGGTTTCCTATTCTGCACCCGCAACGGGAAGCCCCCTCTCGCCGTCGAACATTATTTGACGCCATCTGCACAAGCCCCTGAAGCAACTGAACTACGTGAATCCCTTCACCGGGACGCACCAAGCTGGGAAACAATTTACTTGGCCGGACGTTTCGCAGCCTTCGCGCCACTCAGCCCTACAATTTCCGACATACCTAGCGGCCATGCCCAACATGCACTTCCGGGGAACTCTTGCATCACACCTCTCGTGCTAAACTCCGACAACATATTCCGTGCCGTCGGACGAGAAGGTGCGGAGGATTGTTCCCCATCATAGGTGCGGCATGTTACGGCAGGAGTTAGCCAGTCTTCATAAGACGGCCAGAGCGGTTCATGAAAATTCATACGGGCATGCCGCACCGCCGCGATTGACACGATTGCTGCTCAAAACTCTGCCTGCAATTTTCTTGCTGTGGCTGCTGACGCCGGCATGGGCGCAGATTTCTCCCGGTCCGCTTTCGCGGGCGCACCAGTCTCTTACCGGCACAACCAACTGCACCGCTTGTCACAAGCTGGGTTCCGTGGCCACGCTGAAGTGTCTCGACTGTCACGCTGAAATTGCAACTCGTCTTGCCGCGCGCAAGGGACTCCACGCTACTTACAATATTCCGCAAGGCTCAAGCAATGAGTGCTCTCGCTGCCACTCCGAACACAACGGGGAGGATTTTCCGCTCATCAAGTGGGATCCCAAGTCTTTCGATCACAAGCTCACCGGTTATGTTCTCGAAGGCAAACATGCTGGAGTAGCCTGCGCTCGCTGCCACACCGCCGACCATATCGCTCCCGCAGCGCGCGCGGCGATCAAGATCAAGAACTTGTCGCGCAGCTTCTTGGGCGTTCCGCAGACCTGCGTCACCTGCCACGAGGATCCGCACAAGGGACGGCTGGGCGCGAATTGTCTCCAGTGCCACAACTACACCGATTGGAAGACGCTCAGCGTTGGCCAGTTCGATCACTCCAAAACGCGATTTCCGTTGACCGGATTACACGCTCAGGTGAAGTGTGAAAAATGTCACACGCCGGGTGCCGACGGCAAGCCGCGCTACACGGGGATACCGTTTGGCAAGTGCTCGGATTGCCACTCGGATCCGCACCACGGCAGTTTCCCGCAAGGCTGCCAGTCTTGCCACAGCACCGAAAGCTGGAAGAGAGTTTCTTTGGCTGCGGTGGATAGGAACTTCGATCACTCCAAGACCAAGTATCCGTTGCTGGGGAAGCACGCGACCGTGGATTGTGCGCGATGCCACGCGGGAGGAGATTTCAAGAAGCCGGTCGCATTCGCCATGTGCATGGATTGTCACAAGCCCGATCCGCATAACGGCCAGTTCGCCAAGCGGCCCGGGGGCGGCGAGTGCGCGTCCTGCCACACCGTGGAGGGCTTCAAGCCGTCGACGTTTACGGCGAAGGATCACGCCACCTCGGCCTATGCGCTCGAAGGCAAGCACTTCGCCGTCGACTGTGCCAAGTGTCATATCCCGAAGGGCAAAGACACGCTCTTCAAGGTTAAGTTTCAGCGCTGCACCGATTGCCACAAAGATGAGCATGAAGGGCAGTTCGCGGCGGCTCCGTACCTCAACAACTGCGAGCGCTGCCACACGCTGCAGGGATACAAGCCCTCCACGTTTACGCTGGCCCGGCACAAGGAGACGCACTTTGTCCTCACCGGCGGACACGTGGCCGTTCCCTGCGGCGATTGCCACAAAGAGCAGGCGTACGCGGAAGGAACGCCCAAGCCGGTTGTCTTCTATCACTGGAAGAATCTCTCCTGCACGACCTGCCACGAAGATCCGCACAAAGGGCAGTTTGCCAAACGCATGCAGCAGGTTCGCGCCGATGGAACGCCCGTCGGCTGCGAAGCTTGCCACTCCACCAAATCGTGGAAGGATCTCACGCGCTTCGACCACTCGAAGACTTCGTTCCCCTTGGTGGGAGCGCACAAGGCCACCGCCTGCATCGATTGTCACAAGCCGCCCAACCTGGAGACCAAGCTCATCGCGGCCGACTTCACCACCGCACCCACCAAGTGCGAGGACTGCCACGAGGATATCCACGGCAAGCAGTTCGTCAAGGATGGCGTCACTGCATGCGTTGACTGTCACAACAGCGCGAAGTGGAAGCCGTCACTGTTCGACCACGACAAGCGAACTTCCTTTGCCTTGCAAGGTCTGCACAAGAACGTTCGTTGCGAGGGATGCCACAAAGAGATTCGGGCGGTCGAAGGCAAGAAGGTGCTCTTCTACCAGCCGACGCCCAAGCAATGTGAGGGGTGCCACGCGGCAGGGACTCTGCCCGCAGGCAAAAGCTAGTCTGGGTCAAGCGGGCCCACAAGCTGACCCAACTGGGTCCAGGTGTCCAGCGCGGAAGCAGCCGGGTTGTTCAGACGCTGGCAACCTCAGGGGTGCGGGACCAGGTAAGGTACGCAGTTAGTTCCATGAGAATTTAGGTAATAAGTTCCGTTGCTTTTGAAGAAGTTACCCCACTCAGAAGTACATCCTGTCCGCAACGGGAATTTGGACCTCCACAGCATTAGCCCTCTGAACATAGACTGATGTAACTTTTCTTGCCGTGCCCAAGTAGCTACGCTCTGTGGACGCAGAATTGCTGAACCAGCTTAAACGCTTTTGCCGCTTCGTCTGCATTGGGGTAGCCGAGTCTGAAACAGGGGCGAATCTTGACTACAGGGAAGTGGGCGGGCTTAGCGGTGTTGCTATTGCTTTTCCTAGTCTCGTTTGCGAGCGGGTCGAACCAGAGCGCCACCGGTTCGCATAGCCCACATGGCAGTCTGACCATTCCCTGTCAGAACTGTCACACCTCGGAGGGCTGGAAGCCGGTCCGGGCTGTTCCGGAATTCAATCACAACCAGACTCACTACCCGTTGCGCGGCCTTCACCAGAAGGTCGCGTGTACGCAATGCCACGTGAAGCCGGTGTTCAGCAATGTGGGCTCACGCTGCCAGGACTGCCACGCCGACATTCATAGGCGCCAACTGGGCGCAAATTGCGAGCAATGCCACAGCGCGGGCGGATGGGGAGTGTCGATTAAGGAAATTCAGCAACACAATAATCGTTTCCCCCTGACCGGCGCTCACGCGGCAGTCGATTGCGATTCCTGCCACAAGAACGCGGCCAACAGCCAATTCCAGACCATGTCCACGGCGTGCTTTTCCTGCCATGAAGCAGACTTCAAGCAAGCGAAGGCCCCGAACCACGTCGCACTCGGATACTCGACTACTTGCGAACAGTGCCATGGGACGGACAACTGGCTGAATGCGAAGTTCGATCACAATTCGGTGGGATTCCCACTGACTGGGGGGCACGCGGTTCCGCCCCGGACCTGCGCGGACTGCCACGTGAACAACAACTACAACCTGACGAGCACGGCTTGCATTTCGTGCCATCAGAAAGACTTTCAGGGAACGACGAATCCGAATCACGTGGCGGGCGGCTTTCCCACGACTTGCCAGCAGTGCCACACCACGATCGCCTGGCAACCGGCCACATTCGATCACTCGATGGTTAACTTCCCACTGACGGGCGCACACACGGTGCCGCCTCGGCAGTGCACGGATTGCCACGTCAACAATAACTACACCCTGACGAGTACGACCTGCGTCTCCTGCCATTTAAAGGACTTCCAGGGAACGACGAATCCGAATCACGTGGCAGGAGGATTTGCGCAGACTTGCGAACTCTGTCACAACACCACGGCGTGGCAGCCGGCAACGTTCGACCACTCCAAATCCGCCTTCCCTTTGACCGGATCGCACACCGTGCCCCCACGGCAGTGCGCGGACTGCCACATCAACAACAACTACAACATCACGAATACCACTTGCATTTCGTGCCATCAGACCGATTTCAACAATGCGAACAGTCCCGTGCCGCACACGGGGTTCCCGACGACCTGCGAGCAGTGTCATGACACTCTGCACTGGACGGATGGCAAGTTCGATCACTCGGGCACGGGCTTCCCACTGACGGGGTCCCATACGGTTCCGCCACGGGCTTGCACGGATTGCCACATCAACAACAACTACCACCTGAACAGCACGCTGTGCATTACGTGCCACCAGACCGATTTCAACAATGCGAACAGTCCGGTGCCGCACACCGGCTTGCCGACGACTTGCGAACTCTGCCATGACACGGTGCAATGGACGGATGCGACATTCAATCACAACAACACAGCGTTCCCGCTGACCGGGTCGCACACCGTGCCCCCACGGGCGTGCGTGGACTGCCACGTCAACAACAACTACACCACGCTGCCAACGGCGTGCATCGGCTGCCACCAGACCGATTTCAACAATGCAAATAGTCCCGTGCCGCACAGGGGGTTCCCGACGACCTGCGAGCAGTGTCATGACACCCTGCACTGGACGGATGGCAAGTTCGATCACGCGGGCACAGGCTTTCCGCTGACGGGTTCCCATACCGTCCCGCCACGGGCTTGCACCGACTGCCACGTCAACAATAACTACCACCTGACGAGCACGCTATGCATTACGTGCCACCAGACCGATTTCAACAATGCGAACAGTCCCGTGCCGCACACCGGCTTCCCGACGACCTGCGAGCTCTGCCATGACACAATTCACTGGACGGACGCGACCTTCAATCACAACAACACACCGTTCCCGCTGACCGGATCGCACACGGTGCCCCCACGGGCTTGCGTGGACTGCCACGTCAACAACAACTACACCACGCTGCCGACGGCGTGCATCGGCTGCCACCAGACCGACTACAACAACACGACGAATCCAGGACATAAAGCGCAGCCGCAGTTCTTCCCGACGACGTGCCAGAACTGTCATAGCACCACGAACTGGTTGAACGCGTCGTTCAATCATGCGCAGTACACGCCGTTCCCGATTACGCATGGCAACGCGAACGGAGTGTGTTCGACATGCCATACGAATTCGAATGACTACTCAGTTTTCCAGTGCACCAATTGCCATACGAAGTCGCAGACCGACGGAAACCACCAGGGCGTCAACGGATATGTGTACAACAGCGTGAACTGCTACCAGTGCCATCGCAGCGGTCAGGGTGGGGGATAAACCTGGGTGATAAACCGTGGAGCGGCCAGGGCAGCGGATCGCCGCGAATTGGCCACGCATGTGCTACGAAGTGAAATCAGGCAAGCAGCAGCGCGAGATTCAAGCGGAGCGCTAGCGAGTGTTGGAAAGACATGACGACCGTTCGGAAACATCTCGCAATCTGGATGCTCCTGGTGTCTTGCGCCGCGGCGCAGAGCACAGGCGGACCCGCGACCGTCCAGGATGTGACGGTGGCGCGGGATGCAAGCGGTTTGCGCGTGGAAGTGACGCTCAGTTCGCCGGTTCGGCCGTCGATTGAGACGGCCGTGAATCCGGACCGGCTTCTGCTCGACCTTCCCGGCACAATCTCTACCGGCAATACGCAAAAAGAGGTCAACACGGATGGCGTGCGCAGGGTGCGCACGGGTCAGCACAGCGCCGTCCCCCCGGTTACGCGCGTCGTTCTCGATCTGGATCAAGCACATTCTTACACGATGAGGGCCGAAGGAAACCGGATCATTGTGACGGTCGGTCCGGCGCTGAACGCGAGCCGGGGCCGGTCCGGCGCGCCTGCATCGCCAGTGTCATTGGGGCTGAGTGGCATCTTCCGGCGGAAGTCGGACGTGCCCCCGTCCACGACTGCGGACCAGTCTCCTTCGATTCCTCCGCCTCCATCGGCTCCTGCCCCAGCTTCCGTTTCGACTTCCGGTCCAGTGGATGCTGCCAAGGATTCGTCGGCAGCGGCGCCGCCACCGTTCTCCGCGAGGGAAGTCGCCGGGGACTCCAGACCGCGCGACGGCTCGGTTGCAACGGGAGGTTTTTCCGCGGCGACTGCCGATACGTCGAGTGCGACCGCCAAGGCACCGGTGAGTGGCACGACGTTTGACGCCACGTCAGCCGGCACTGCGGCGCCTGACACGAAAATACCTGAACTCAAGACTCGTGACTCCTCCGCGGCAGCTTCCACTGATTCTGCCGTGGCCAACCCGGCCGCAGTTGCTGCGAATACGGCGATGCTGCTGGTCCGCAGCGACGACCCGAGTCTGCGCACCGTGTTCCGGGTGAAGTATGTCGCCGAGGGTGTTGCCTACCTGGAAGGTGGGCGGGCGCAGGGTCTGACGGAAGGCATGAAACTGGAGGTGAAAGAAACGACTTTGCCCGCGCGGCAGGGGGACAGCACCAGCGCTGCCGATCCACAGGTTGTGGCCGAGCTTGAGGTGAGTGGAGTCGCGGAAACTTCAGCGGTAACCGACATTCACGCTCCCAAGCGTCCTGTGAAGGCCGGGGACTTGGCCTACCTTTCCAGCAGCGACGCCGAGGCCCTGGTGGCGCAGCGTGCGTTGAGCTCGACGCGGCAATACCCGGCGGTGATTTCCTTCAGCGAAGGCGACACGCTGGATGAAGAAGCGCGCCAAGAAGTGCCGCGTCCGCCACTGCCTTCCGTCAATCGTGCGCGAGGCCGGATTGGACTGGACTACATCACCACCATGAGCCAGGGGTCTTCGAGCATGACCAGTACGAATCTGGGGTTTGCTTTTCGCGGCGACATCACCCGCATCGGGGGCACGTACTGGAATCTGAGCGGATATTGGCGAGGGAGGCTGACCAAGCAATCCTCGGCGGCCCCGCAAACGGTGCAGGACCTGATCAATCACACCTACCACCTCAGCATGACCTACGACAATCCGAACTCCAGTCTGGTGGCGGGGTTTGGACGCCTCTATCTGCCATGGGCTTCGAGCCTGGACACGATTGATGGCGGGTATTTTGGAAAGCGGCTCTCGAAGGGCACGACCGTGGGAATTTTTGGCGGGTCCACGCCCGACCCGACTTCGTGGGACTACAGCCCGAATCGCGTGATCGGCGGCGGTTTCATCAATTTTGACGGCGGTTCCTATAACGCATGGCACTACAGCAGCACGTCGGGTGCGGGCGTCAGCATGGTGAACTGGACGATGAACCGGCCCTTTGTGTTTTTTGAAGACTCGGTCTCCTACAGCCGGCGCTTTGCCGTGTATGAGGCGGCGCAACTCGATAGCCCTGCCGGCAACACGCAGACGCCAGCACCGGGTCCGGGCCTCGGCCGCAGTTTTTTTACCGTGCGCGTACAGCCTCACCCGCGTGTGGAACTGGATTTCAACCACAACTATTTCCGCGATGTTCCGACCTTTGATCCAGCGCTGATTGGCACCACTTTGCTGGACAAGTACCTGTTCCAGGGATTCAGCGCGGGGGCGCGGGTAGAGGTGGCGAGGCAGGTGTACCTATCCACGACTCTCGGAAGAAGCAACGGTACAGGGGACAAGAGTGCGTCTCTTAACGAGATGTTCGGCATCACGTTCAACCGGCTGCCTGTGTGGCAGCTGCGCGCGGCTGCGAACTACGCGCGCTTTAACAGTTCGTTCGGCAGCGGATCCTACGAATCGTTTTCGGTCTCCCGGCAGATGAGCGAAGCCCTGCGCCTGGAGCTTCTGGCGGGACAGCAAAATTTCAGTTCCGCGTTAACCGCCAACAACCGCTCCCGTTTTCTCACCAGCACCTGGGAAACGACGCTGGGGCCGCACTATTACATACAAGGAAATTTCACGATCAACCGGGGCCAGCTCAGTTATCAGCAGTGGATGTTCTCGATCGGCTATCGGTTTGATTCGAAGACGAAGGCTCACGAATGATTAGACAAGATCAGTTGGCGAAGCAGTTGGTGGGTGCGGCGCTCGTTGTCTTCGCATGCGCGGGACTTTGCCTGGGTAGCGATAGTCCAGGTTCTCCCGGCGCGGACAAGCTGCAGGGTCTGCTGCAGCGCACGGGCGAGCAAATGTCAGCGTATCTCGAGAAATTCTCCGATGTGCAGTGCACAGAAAAAGTAATACAGGAAAAATTCAAAAATGACGGCAAAGACAAAATCGATCTTAGAGAAGAATCCACTTACGACTACCTGGTAATCCTGAGCAGCGCGGGTGGGGAGTTGAGCCTGTCCGAGTCGCGGCTGCCGGTGCACGCAGCCAAGGCGGATAAGAAGAACCGGTCGATGCTGGTGAGCAACGGCTTTGCCACGCTGTTTCTCGTGTTCCATCCGCTTTATGCCAACAGTTTCGAGTTCAGCGAGCTCGGGGATGAAGTGGTGGATGGCCACCGGTTGACCAAAATTGCCTTCCGCCATATTCGAGGCACGCGCACGCCGGCTGCACTGGCGCTGCGAGGGCGGGAATATCCGCTGGAGCTTTCCGGCGCCGCCTGGATTGACGCGGAAACGGCCGCGATCGCCAAAATTTCCGCCGGTGTCGAAAACACCATGGTGGACGTGGGCCTGAATACACTCCAAACGGAGGTGGAGTTTGCACCTTTTCCCTTCCATGACTTGCAGCAAACGTATTGGTTCCCGTTGCGGGCGGTCGTGGAAGTGGAGACGCCCCGTCAGCATTGGCGGAACACGCATGAATTTGCGAATTACAAGATGTTTTCAGTCAGCACCGAGGAGAAGGTTGCCATCAAATGAGCGCCAACGCCACCGCCACTGTACGTCTCGCCCCCGCCACGGCGAAACCCGTACCCGACACCGGAAAGGGTCATCGCGTCCGCTTGTTCCTGGGATACCTGATGGCCATCGCTCTGGTCGCGGGGATCTTCGCATATGGGTTCAACTACTACACGCTCGATTCAGCCGAGCGGCCGTTTTCTCCCAAACATGCCTTGCTGAAGCCCAGCGGAGCGATTGGTGTAAAGCTCGGAATGCTGGGATTGGGGATGTTCCTGTGCATTTTTCTCTATCCCTTGCGCAAGCGCTGGGCTTGGCTGGGGCGGCAGGGCAGTTCGCGGCACTGGCTCGACAACCACGTCTTGCTGGGGCTCGCCGCACCGTTCGTGATTGCGCTCCACGCGGCGTTCAAGTTTCGCGGCTTTGCGGGCATCGCTTTTTGGATCATGGTCGCGGTTTCCCTGAGCGGCGTCATCGGACGGTACCTCTACGCCCAGATTCCGAGAAGTTTGACTGCGGCGGAGCTTTCGCTGAAAGAAGTGCAAGACATCCAGACCAAGCTGGGAGAGCAACTGGCGGAACAGAGGGTTCTTAATCAGTCCGACCTGAGAGCGGTGCTGAGTCTGCCTTCCGCGGAGCGCGTGCGGAAACTGCCGACGGTGGTGGCGCTGGTCTACATGATGCTGCTGGATCTAAGCCGCGTCTTCAAGATCGCCACGTTGAGAAGGCGGCATCTCGGTTTCGGCAAACAACTTTTCACGCTGGGCGGGTTGCTGAGGACGAGGCATCCTGACCTGGAGCGGGCCGTTAAGCTTGCGCGCGAAGAGGCGGCCATCGCGAAACGCGTGCTGTTTCTCTCCTGCTCCCAAAAAGTGTTCCATCTCTGGCACGTGGTGCACAAGCCCTTCAGCTACACATTTGCGCTGCTCGCCATCATTCATATCGTGCTGATCGCGATGATGGGATATTTCTGAGGGAGCGCTTTTAATGGATACGCTCGTCGCATTCGCAATAGCCGCTATCGTAGGGGCGTTTTTTGTGCGCGGCTATTTGAAGACCTTAAAGAAACAAGAGGAGAAGGCGCGCGCATCCGCGGCCAAGGGGGCCTTGTTTTCCGAGGGGCCCAAGTCACAGCATCCTCACATTGATACCGCATGGTGCTTGGGTTGCGGCGGGTGCGCCTCAGTGTGCCCGGAGGGCGACGTACTAGCCATGATTGGAGGCAAGGCGGCGATCGTGAATGGTCACAAATGCATCGGCCACGGGCTCTGCGCCGATGCTTGCCCCGTAGGTGCGATCACGATGGTGCTGGCTAGCCCGAGCATGGCCGCGGACATGCCGCGCCTGACGCCGGAGTATGAGACGAGCGTGGAGAATCTGTTTATTGTTGGCGAACTGGGCGGGCTGGCTCTGATCAAGAACGCCGTGAACCAGGGACGCGATTGCCTGGATACGATTGTCAGCCGGCTTTCCGCCAACGGAACTGCCCAAGCGGCTCCGGATGTATTCGATGTGTTGATTGTCGGGGCGGGACCGGCGGGGATCAGCGCCTCGCTGCGCGCCATCGAGCGCAAACTCAACTACATTACGTTGGAGCGCGATGAAATTGGTGGCACGGTTGCGAAGTATCCGCGGCAGAAGCTGGTAATGACGAGTCCGGTGGAATTTCCGATGTACGGAAAGTTCAAAAAAACGGAGCTGTCCAAAGAGGCCCTCCTTGCCTTCTGGGATGTAGTGCTGAACCGGGCGGATTTTAACGTGCGCACCGACGAAAAGGTGGACGACGTCCGGAAAGGTGCGGACGGCGTGTTTACCGTCGTGACCGCAACCAACCAGTACCGTGCGCGCGCCGTGGTTCTGGCGCTGGGACGAACGGGCACTCCGCGAAAACTGGGAGTGAAGGGCGAAGAACTGCCAAAAGTGATGTACCGTCTGCTCGAAGCGGATCATTACATCAACAAGCACATTCTTGTGGTGGGAGGCGGTGACAGCGCGGTTGAGGCGGCGATGGGGCTGGCCTACCAGGTGGGCAACAAGGTTACACTCTCCTACCGGCAAGCGGCTTTCGGCCGCATCAAGGAACGGAATGCTCAACGCATCGAAGATTCCATCCGCAAGGGGAAAGTGAACGTATTGTTCAACTCAAACCCGGTGGAGTTCACAGAAACTTCTGTCGTGATCGAGGTGAACGGCACGCGGCAGGAGATTCCGAATGACTTTGTTTGGATTTTTGCAGGTGGTACGCCTCCGAACGATTTCCTCAAGAAAATTGGCGTGGCGTTTGGAATGCACGACATGGCGCTGGAGGCTGGCAACGAGGCAAAACAGGCAGCTGTTTCCAAGAAGCAGTTTGCCCAAGCTGGGGCTTCGGTCTCGGGTTCGAACTTGAGCGCCGCAAATGAAAGAGCACGTTCCAATGAGAATGCTGACGTGGGCGGGATCTGCTCAGGCGCACCCTCGATTCTAGCGAGGCTGATCTCTGCTGAGACGAGTGAAGATACGTAACCTCAGGGGCTAAAACCTATATTCTTATTTTCAAGAACGCGCTTTCGGCGCGGCTGAAGCCGCGCCCTTTCAAAGCCGCCAATGTCATAAATGAACTTCTGACTCAGGACACTAGAGCGGATCGGGTGGGCGTGCTTTAAACTGTGTTCACAAGCGGGCCGAAAGCTAATGTTTCCCTTTCTCCGACTCGCGGCTTTCGTCTATGACCTCATCCACTTCTGAATCTGGCCGCTCGCCGAGTTCGTTCTCCCAGATTCGATCTGCCTGCGCAGCCCGCTCTCGGGCAAATCCCAGCTTCGCCATTTCCTCTGGCGCTTCCACGCCGGGACGCATTTCCCGGGTTGGAACTGGAGGCTCGGAAGGAGTTCCCATCCCAACGCGGGTGGAGAATCCTGGGCTGACAAGAACCGAAGAGCCGGGGATCGCCGGAGCCGCAACCTCAACGAGCCCATCGAACACGTCCACTTCGCTCACTCCACGTCCGTTCACCTCGACATCGAAGCGTGTGCCCCGGACTGCGATCACGGCACTCGGTGTGCCCATCTGGAATGGGGGCGCTCCACCTGTGCGCTTGCGAATGTAGGCGCTTACTCGGCCCAAAAGTACTTCGACTGCGTTCCAGTTACCGGGCGCAGGCGCTTTCACCACGAGACGGGTGTGCGGTTGCACGAGGATTTCGCTTTCATCGGCGCGCAAGACCAGCACCAGGCGGCCATCTCCGGTATCGAGCACGGTACCGGCGGGAAGCACCTGTCCCCGCTTCGGCGGTAACAGGGTCGTCCCCGGCAATTGCACATGAACTTCGCCTCTCCATTCGGAGACGATCGCGCCGGCAAAGGGAGCGGGGGAGGGTCCGGCGGCAGGAACTTGGGCCTGGGCGGCGCTCAAACAAAGCGCCGCCCAGAGGGGAAGAGTCGCAAGGGCTGCCCAAGGACGAGAAACACCCAAGCGTTGCAAACGGGGAAACCGCAGACTCGGGAGGGCGAGTCTGCGAGTTCCCGTCACCGCATTGTTCCAAAGGAACAACACACTAACCTCCAACGATGATCGCGATCACCTTGCCGGTGTAGGCGTTCACCTTCACTTCGTACTCGGTGCCATTTGTGGCCTTCACATCCACGGACCAGTCCGGCGGATTATCGTTCTTCTCGAGCACAATGAGCAGCACTTTGCCACCGCCAACGGCAGTCTCTTTCGCAAGCCGATGGTGTGGGCATACTTCATTTCCGTCTTCGCCTACGTGGGATCGGAGCAGGGTACTGCCGATTGGATTTCTAAATTCCTTTCTCAGTATCACGGTTTCGATCCGCACACGAGCGGCGCAACCGCGGTTTCCTGGTTTTGGGGATTACTGACGTCTGGTTTCTTTATTGGGATGGGACTCCTGAAAATCTTCGACAGCCGGTGGGTTCTGATCCGCACTTGCCTGGGAGTGCTGTTATGCCTTAGCGCCGCATTGTTCGGTCCGGCCAATGTTTCCCGCCTGGCCTTTCCGGGCTTTGGGCTGTTCGCTTCGGTGATGTGGCCCATTCTGGTTTCCCTCGCACCTAACTCGGTTTCGGAGCATCACGGCTCGTTCGCGGGCATCCTCAGCACGGGCATTATGGGTGGCGCAGTTGTGCCCGTCATTATCGGACGGATTGGCGATCACTTTGGTCTGCGCACAGGAGTGGCGTTTCTATATGTAACCTTCGGATGTGTTCTCAGCGTCGGCTTCTGGGCAAAGCCCATCATCAGCAATGCGACGTTGAGTCTTAAGAAAGCTGCGGTTGAAACAACCTTGAGCAGTTGAGGAAAGGACAAATATGCGCCGATGGGGCTGGACTATTTGTGTTCTCATTCTGATCTTTGTTGCCAGCTGTGTCTTGGGGCAGAGTGCAGCTGAAAAAGAGAAAAGCGAGGTGGTTTCTTATCTCAAGCTGGCCACGCCACGACAGGTTCTTCCTGATGCCCAGGGCTGGGAGGGCAATGAATTTCCCCACACCATGTCGGTGCTCGAACTGAAACGCGGTGGTTACCGCGATTGGGGATGGTACGGCTTAAACGAGGGGCGCGGCATCGGACTGGCACGCAGCAATGATCTCGTTCACTGGACCAAGTACGAATAGAACCCTTTGTGGACGAACGCGCGCCGGCCCTCGGTGCTGGCCAAAGCCGATTCCAAGGACAGGGGACTGTTGTATTTCGCCAGTACCCGGGACTACGACACTCCCAACAGCCATATCGTTCTGGCGACCTCGCGGGATGGCATCCACATCAAACAGGAGAAAGTCTTAGTCCAAAGCGTTCCTAATCAGCGAAACCAGAACCCTAATTTGTTCCACGATCCCCGCTCCGGCCGGTTTTATCTGACGTTTTATCGAGGCAATGATCGCGACCACTTTGAAATTATCAGCAAGAGCGCCCATTCCGTTGTGGACCTCGACAAAGCCCCGGAAAAAGTTCTGCTGGAATCGGACACAACGGTAGCCGCACCCACACTGTTGTACGTGAAGAACGCGAAAAATGCCGAAGGAAAGCGGCTCGGAATCTACTATCTCGCGACCGAAATCTACCCACATCGATATACGGACAATCCGCAAGGCGAGTGGCAGGTAAAAGTGTTCGCCGGTGGTTCTCTGGACGGCGATTTCCAGCCGGTTGAAGGAAACCCTGTCCTGACAGGCCAACGCGCCTGCCTCTTCCAACACATATTCAACGGACGCTGGTATGGCTACGACTGCCACTTGGAGCCGCCCGATCACTGGATGCTGGAGGAAGTAGAGGCTCCGCTGCCGTAACCAGGCTCTGAAAAGGTCAGCAACTATCGAGGCGATCTACACAAGCAACTCTCAGTGGGCCCAACCAGGACGATTCGCTTCCGGCGAGCGTCTGACCGGCCGGAGACATCACAACCCAGGAATCCAGCGCAGAGCATTGGTGCGAAATATCTTTCGGAGCACCGGTGGCGGCAGATTCAATCCGCGCACCTGCTTACCATCCGCGTTAAAGCTTTCATCTGTCGCCAGAAACCTCCAGTCGCGGGCGTAAGTTGATTGCCAGTCTTTCAGCGCTTCCGAGACACTCGCAGTCGCGAGTAGATCGAGGTCGGTACCATACAGGACGCGGTCTTGATACTTGATCAGAAAGGCCCGTACGTTGTCGGTGGGTGCCATCATGAGGTATTCCATCCGGGCCGCCATATCTACCGCAAAATTCGGGTACTGATCCAGGTGCCTGGCAATATTGTCAATGTCCTTTTCCATGCTGCCCAAATGAACTCCCACCACACGAAGTTCAGGATTCGCCGCGAGTAAGTGATCGCGCGCCTGGAGAATCGTCGGCTTGGACGGAAAGCCGGGCTTGTTGTACAGGAACCATTGCGGATTCTCCCGATAGTAGGACCACGACGGATCGGAAGGATCGGGTGGTCCCCAGGCCACGTCCGGCTCGGCAACGTGGGTCAGGAGCGTCTTACCGTGCTTTGCGATATCCCGGTAGATGGGTTCAAGTTTCGGATCGTCAGGCATGACGAACTTGCCGTCTCCATTCTTGATTTCCATCCCGATGTTTTTCCAGATCTTCACTGCCACCGCACCCGCTGCAAAGTTCTCATCGAGTTGCTTGATCGCCTCAGCACTGAACGAAGCGTCGTTGAACTTGTAGGGATCAAAGGTCGTACACAGAGCAATATGCCCGTGGCTTGAACGCATCAAGGCGACCGCATCGTCAACCTGCGGCTTCAATTGCTTGCGGTACGAGAGTGTGTCATCGACTACGAGGATGTTAAGGAGTGTCAGGTGTAGCCGCTCCAGCATCGCCTGAAATGCCGGATCCGTCTTGAATACGTGGACGTGCGCGTCGATCGGCTGCAATGCGGCGAATGATTTTAGAACTTGTTCGTTGCTGGCCGGCTCTGGGGAAGATGAAGCGGGGCCGGAGTAGTGCGATGTACACCCGGCACCCAGGGCCGCGCTCAAGATCAATGTGGGGAAGAAAGCCGTTCGAGCGATGACTTTCATGTAGCCTCCTGACATACGGCACAACCCTGCACGGCGGTTCATCTGACCGCCTGCCAACGGTTACGGCAGAACCGGTTTTATTCCTGTCATTTCGCAGAAATCGACCAGCGCTGGAAAAAGATCGCTTCCATAGCCCAGGCAAGCGTACTCGTTAGTCCAGTTCTGTAGAAGATTCTCGATATCGCAATGCGCCGTGACAAAGCCGTGGGGCCAGAATGGAATACCGCATTCTCTCAGCCTGGCTTCGACCTGCTCTGCGGGCGGCTCAAAAATGGTAGCGCGAGTGATCACCATCTGGAATTCTCCATTCACTCTTCCCAGGCGCGCCAGAACTCCTTCCCCAACTTTGCAGATGAGCCTTACGGCCAAGCCACCGGCTTCACCCTCGGTCGGAATGCCGTGTTCGGCGAAGCCCGCTGGTCCCAGTTTTCCTGCCAGCGAGGGCGGACACGCTCCGTCGCCGATGATTTTGATCTCTTTGTTCTTCAAGTCGATATGCTGGAGGTCTCCATAGTACACGCGTTCCTTGCTGAGCTTGGTCAAGAGGAGGACCGTCAGGGCAGTATTGAAATCGCCCAGCGTCGAAGTTCCATGCCCATCTTCCAGCATCATGCTTTGGGCAAAACAGGTTGCGGAATAGTCATCTCCCAAACCAGGGAAAGACTGGATCGTGTAGAAGTCGAACCTCTCTCGTTCCACAGTTTTCTTCAGGGCAAGATAGAGGCGAATAGATCGCTCGTTGACAACACTCGCATCCGGAGTCTTGCCGAACAAGCTTTGCAACCGTGGGGCGAGTGCCCTGAGTTCTTCTTGCGAGATCGACCCTGCAGTGCGCATGAGTTCGGTGGTGTCGCGGGAATCTATGTCCACCCCGAATACGCGCATCCATTGCGAAGGGTCGGCGACACCGCAGGTCTGGCCCATGCCTCTGCCCCCGAAGGCTCCCAGGGTGGAGAGGTTCAGCCAGTTCTTCAGGTGGGCGGCGCGCGTATAACTCACGATCTTCTCAATCGCTTGACGGTCGTCCGCAGCACCGTAAACGAATTTGTGAGGAACGCCGATCTCGAGCAGGCCGCCGTGCATGACGAGTCCACCCACGGGGCGCCACCCCTGGGAGCCGGGATGAGTCCAAAGCAGTACCCCTTTCCCAGTGCTGGCGTAATCGCGAATGGCGCCAACCAGGTGAGCTGCCCATACCCACGTGCCGGAAAAGAGGATCACTGCATCCACTTGCGGGTCATTTTTCATTCGGCGTAGGGCCGCAACCGCTTCCGCCTTTGTGGCCACGACGATGTCATGTTTGACGAGTTTGACGCCAGCCTGGGTCAACGCGTTTTGGGAACGCTCGACCACCGCGGCATCGATAAAGGGCTGGCCCATGGGGTCCTGCAGCCCGTCTTTGTGAACGCCATAGACAATGAAGCCGACTGTGGGCTCGATCACGCGTTACCTCCTCCGGAGTGGAATGCAGCTTGCGCCTGCCTCACCGGTGCCAGGCTCGAGTAGAGAAGACGATATTGCTGCAACTGCCTGCTGTAGCTCGTAGCCATGCCAGGGGTGGGCTGAATGGTCTCGCCGGGGACAACGACCTGCTTCACTGCCTCGGCGAAACTGCGATACTTGCCAGCGGCTACGCCCGCGAGAATGGCGGTTCCGAGGCAGACAGCTTCGGGAGACTGCATCAAGTGCAAGCGACGGGATGCCAGGCTGGCCCGCAGCTTCAGACCGAGACGAGAACGGCCACCTCCACCCGCCACGTAAACGTCGTCATAAGGCCCGACCACTCGTTGCAACAGATCCGCCATAGTCGCGAACTCGCAAGCAATACCTTCGAGAATCCCTTTGTAGAGGTCATTGCGATTAGTGGTTGGGCGAATTCCGAGGATTACTCCCGTCGCATGCGGATCGAAATCAGGGTTGCAGGTGCCTGGCAGATGAGGAGTGATACACAGACCGGTTGGTCCCTCGGGCGCGTCTGCCTCTAGTGCGGCACAGAGCTCGCTGACCGACGCGCTGGCCAATTGCTGCTCCGGATAAAGCAGGTGGAGAAGCCACTCCACCATGATTCCCGAGGGAAAGTATGCAATCGTTACGAACCGGTCGGGTACGACATGGCAATAAGAGTTCAAATTGGCAGATAGGGCCTGGTCGTTGATCGCGGGCGATTCAGAAGCCACAACCAGACACTCATAAGTGCCAAAGGAGGCTGAAACCCGCCCGGGTGCCAGGACTCCGCAGCCGAGTGCAGCGCAAGGCTGATCATGACCACCGACGGCAACCAGGGTTCCGCTCCGCAATCCCAGGTCGGCGGCAATCGACGACTGCAACCGTCCAGCCACTGTTCCACTCGGCACCGGGATCGAAAACTGTTCGGGATTCAACTGGCAAGCGGACATGATTTCCGCGGACCAACAGCGCTGACGCACATCAAAGGCGAGAAATCGGGATGCGAGGGAGTAGTCGACATAAGAAGGCAGGCCGAGCCGGGAAATTAAGTACGCGGGTAATGCGAGAAAAAAACTAGCCGAGGAGAATACATCCCGCTGGTGCTCGCGCATCCACAAGATCTTCGGGATCGGATACATCGAGTGCACGGCCAGCCCGGTAATCTCGAAAATGTGACGACGGCCCAGCGTATCTGCCAGCCAATTAGCCTCAGCAACAGCCCGGTTGTCGATATTGAGAATTGCAGGTCCGACTGGTTGCTGGCGAGAATCGACGGGAATGAAGGTCTCACCGTGAGAACTGATGGCCAACACTTCGACGGGTGGGATCGTCTCCGTTGCGACTGCGCGAGTGACTGCCTGGAAGGCCTCCCAGAATTTGTCTGGACCCATTTCGGCCCAGCCAGACCGCTGCGGCTCGGGTACGTAGGAGCAACTTTTTTGTGCGAGTACGCGGCCCTCTTCCGAGAAAGCCACGGCCTTACAGCCACTGGAGCCCATGTCAACCGCCAGCAGACTCACAGGTCACTATCCTTGTGCCGGTTCACGGCCTTCGAGCACGGCACGCACCCGCTGCAAAAGCACGGGCATGTTATCCGCTTGAAATACGTTTCGTCCAAAGAACACGCCCGCCGCGCCCGACTTAACGATGGAGCGCACAAAGACCAGAACGTCCTGGTCTGAGCCGGTGCGGCTGCCCCCTAGAACCAGAATCGGAACCGGGCACGAATTCACGACCGTGTGCATGCTGGCCGAGTCGCCCGTGTATTCCGTTTTGATCAGGTCAGCGCCCAGTTCTGCCGCCATGCGGGAATGCAACATAAGCCACTTCGGGTCACAAGGATTCTGAACCTGTGGCCCGCGGGCCAACGATTCCACGATCAATGGCATGCCCAGCCGCTCACACTCACGTGCAACCCTGGCAACACGCTGGACCTCGTCTCTCTCGAATTCGGCATCATCGGTGCCAATCACGAGAAAGGTAATCACGGCATCGGCGCCGTTTCGCAGAGCATCCTCCGGGCGCGCTACAAGACAGCTCTTGAACCGATTTCCAGAAGTCTTCGGAGCGCCGCCGAGAGCCGTTGTCCAGTCGAGGCGCGCGATGAGTCCGGGCACGGACGGCGGGGAGAGCAATTCCGCGAAATACCGAAAGGTTCCGAAATTGAGCAGGATGGCGTCAGCCTGCGCGTCGGCAAACCGCTGGATCTGCCTGGCTGGATCGATTGTCCCCGGGATCGGTCCGTGGACGATAGCGTGATCGAATGCGACCACCATCGTGCCACGCCCCGCACGAAGGATTCGGTTCAACCGAATTCGCTTGCCATAATCTCCCAAGCAATTTCTCCGGTAAAACGATACAATACTGCAAAATCTAGACTCTTGGAGAACGGCTGTCAATTGGATTGTCAGACCCAGACCAAACCGTACCCGCTGACTTGCTAGAACGTCTTGTGGACCGTACATTGTGCGGGAGAGCTATGGACAGGCTGAAACACTTGCGGGAAGAAGTCTTCGAAGCGAACCTGGGCATCTACCGGGCGGGCCTGGTGACCATGCACAGCGGAAACGCCAGCGGCATCGATCGGGAAAGCGGTTTGGTTGTGATCAAGCCCAGCGGTATGGACTATGAAAAACTCTCCCCTGCCCTTCTGGTGACCACCGACCTGCTGGGCCGCAAGATCGATACCGGAGAAACTGGAGACCAGCTGAAGGCAAGCGTTGATCTGCCTCATCACTTGTACTTATATTCCCATTGTCCCGACCTCGGCGGCGTTGTGCATACTCACTCGAACTATGCAACCAGTTTTGCGGTGCTGGGCCGCCCGATTCCAGCTTATCTGACGGCGATCGCAGATGAGTTCGGGCCCGAGATTCCCTGCTGTCCTTATGCGGACAACATTGGCGATCACATCGGCGAAGCCATCCTGCGCCATCGAAATTCCGCGCCCGCAGTGCTATTGGCCCACCATGGCGCGTTTACCTTTGGAGCGACTCCGCGAGCGGCCCTGAAAGCGGCTGTTATGTTGGAGGATGTTGCCAAGACCTGCCATCTGGCGCTGCAGATAGGGAGTGCCAGTCCCCTCCCGGCAGAAGAAGTCCGGAAATGGTACGACCGGTATCATACGACCTATGGTCAGGCAGGCACGGAGGACACAGACTGAGTTCACCGCGCAACCTGCGACCAGAGCAAAGAGGAGACGGTCCGCCGAACACAACGATGGTCACGATCCGCGATGTTGCAGGAGAGAGTGGGTTCTCGATTACCACTGTCTCCATGGTGCTGAACGATGGCCCCGCGGCCAAGCGCATTTCCGCGCGCACCCGGACACGGGTTTGGAAAGTGGCTAGAAGGCTCGGGTACCGTCCCAATCTGTTCGCTCGTTCCCTTCGCAACCAGCGTAGCCAGACTGTCGGCGTAGTCGTGTTTGACATCACGGACCCCTATTGCACGCAGATTCTGCGGGGCATCGAAAATCATCTGCGGCCGTCTGGTTACTTCCCTATCGTCACGGATCTACAGGACGACCGTTCCCAGTTTCACCCCTGCCTGGACATGCTGCTGGGACGGCGCGTGGAAGGGATCATCGCGATCGCGAATCCCATCTACCTCGATCCTGCATTGTTGTCCGAGTTTGTCGACCGCAACATTCCAGCGGTTGTCATCGGAAGGGAGTTGGAAGAGAGTCCCCTGCGCTCGGTGGTGGTCGACAACGAAGCGGGTACGCGGCAGGCGATCCAGCATCTCTATGAACTCGGACATAGCCGCATCGCCTTCATCAAAGGCCCCAAAATCCTGGTGGACAGCATGCAGCGCTGGCGCGGCATCGAGACCTTTGCCCGTGATGTGGGCCTCAAATTGGATGCAAAACTGGTGCTGGCGATCAAGGGACGGAACTCCACGTATGCCGAAGGCTGCCAGTTGACCGAAGAATTGTTAAAACGCTGTCCGGACTTTACGGCTCTGGTCGCGTTTGACGACCTGACTGCTTGTGCTGCCATTCGCGCCCTGACGAAAGCCGGGCGCCGGGTTCCCAAGGACTGTTCAGTGGTGGGATTCGATGATGTTCCCAGCTCTGCCTTCTATAATCCTCCCCTCACAACCGTGCATCAACTGCTTGAGATGCAAGGCTCGCTGGCAGCGGAAATGGTCGAGGAGCTGATCCAGGCGGCGGCGGAAAAACGTACGCTCCCGCCCAAGCACAGGAAGGTTTCCCCCAAACTCGTCGTCCGCGACTCGACCTGCCCGGCGCCGCATTCCTGAGCATGGGCGGAGCGCAGGGGTGTTGCCTGGGAGACAGCGCGCGTCTTAATAGTGCTGCGTTTTTACCAGAGAGGTTGTAGCCACGCGTTTTGTGCCTTGGAGATGCTATGGATCACGTTCGCAGCGCCGACCTTTACCGCTGGTGCAGAATTCCTGCCAGAGAGTTGCCTGGCCATCCTCACTTACGAGCGAAGTTCCGCCTGGTGGCTGACTCGGCCGAGATGGGCCGTTTGATGGCGGAAGAACTCGTCGCTGTAATTGCAGCAAACAACCAGCAGGGCTTGCCGACACGCGCCATTATTCCCTGCGGCCCGGTTTGCTGGTATGCGCCTTTCACCGAGCTGGTCAACACACGAGGCGTCTCCTTGCGGCAGCTTTCTGTGTTCCACATGGACGAGTGTCTGGATTGGCAAGGCCGTCCCTTGCCGGCGAGACATCCTTACAACTTCCGCAGTTTTATGGAAAAACATTTTTATGACGGGATCCGGTCTGAATTGCAGGTGCCGGAGGCGCAGAGATTCTGGCTCTTGCCCTCGACGGCGGAAACAGTGCGCGCGGCCATTGCTGCCGCGGCCATTGACATCACAATGGGCGGTTGGGGACAGGACGGACACATCGCTTACAACCAGGCACGCCGGCATCCCTACAACTCCATCACGCTTGAAGAACTCTCGAACTCCACCATTCGAATTCAGGAGAACAACCTCGACACGATTCTCGCGCTGTCGCAGCGGACCTTTGGCGGGGCCTACCAGTTTGTTCCGCCGATGTCGATCACCCTGGGGATCAAGGAGTGCTTGTCAGCAAAGAAAGTGCGCGTTTACAGCGATACGGGGTCGTGGAAGCAGACGGCGCTGCGAGTCGCTTTATTCTCAGAACCGGTGGCAGAGTATCCCATGACGCTGTTGCAGCGGCATCCCGATGCAGTGATCACTGCCACGGAAGAAACCGCCAGACACCCGATCGGCGAGCATCCCGACTGGGAACTTCTCTAGGGAGAAAAGCGGCATGCGCGTGCTTCGGATGGACGAACATTCTCCCTACCAGCAACTGGTTGGAGTGGGTGGAATCGGGACCGGGATTTTCTTTTCGCTCGAAGGAGATCACACCCTGGGTCGCGAGGAAAGCAGGCCGGGCCAACTTCTTGACGTTCGGGATTACTGCAAGCTGCACATCGTAATCCATTACGTCGCCAGGTTCCTGGGCGCCAGTCAATCCGGATTTCCATTTCATGTCATGCCGATCGGCAACATCGGCGATGATGCTCCCGGGCACTTCGTCCTCAAAGAGATGTCGGACGCGGGCATCGATACTGGACGGGTGCGTACGATTCCCGGAAAACCCACACTGTTCAGCGTCTGTTTCCAATACCCCAATGGCGAGGGCGGTAACATCACGACCAGCAATTCCGCGGCAGCAGCTTTGGCCGGCAAAGATCTGAATGGAGTAGCAGACTTACTTGCTTCGCGGGGAAGACGTACGATTGCGCTGGCGGCGCCAGAGGTTCCACTCGAAGCACGCCGCCGTTTCCTGGAGTTGGCGACCACCGCTGGAGCATTCCGGGCAGCTTCCTTTGTTTCCGCGGAGATCCTGGCGATGAGAGACTCTGGAATATTTGAGCTGCTGGATTTAGTGTCCCTGAACGAAGGCGAGGCCGCCGAGTTGGTGGGTTGCCAGTTCGCACCGGAGGAACCCCGTCCCTTTATCGATGCCTGCCTGAAATTCCTGGGCACCGCGTATCCGAATCTTCAGATGGTTGTGACTGCGGGCGAAAGCGGCGCCTATGCATTTGCCGGCGGGGTCTGCAACTACTGCCCAGCGCCCAAGGTCAAGGTTGCCTCGACCGCCGGCGCGGGGGATTCGCTGTTGGGAGCTGTGCTCGCTGCCCTGGCTGCCGGCATTCCGCTGCTGCGGAAAGGGTCACGCCGGGAGAAGATCACAGATGGACCTCTGGAGACAGCTCTGGAATTCGGGGTTTTGCTGGCCAGCTACAAGTGCCTGTCGCCGCACACAATTCACCCCAATGCGTGTCTGGACACGCTGGTAGAATTTGCGCGCCACCTCAAGCTCACCTTCTCTCCCCAGATCGAACAGTTCTTCACGGAGGTAGCGCCGGCCCAACCGGCTGGCTAGCCCGTCCACGGTTTTTTTGCTTGACATGAATTTCCGCCAGGTATATTAGTTTCGATAGTAAAACGTTACACCACAAGCATTCGCTGGGCTTCGCCGCTGCTCTCAACGGCTGAGGAGTTTCTGCGCATGAGCACGCGTCAGGCTGATACGCACGGTTGCCGCCTCTCTCGAATTTCGCGACTAATGGGGCTTTGTGTTGCCCTCCTGATGACCTCCGCCCTAACGGACTGCCATCAGTCGCCGCGCGGTGGTAAGGCTGTTCCAACCACCTCAGCAATCAGTGTAACCACAAGACCTGGGGGACCCGTCGTGATCCGGACGTCAACGGCGGAGTTCCAGTTGACTGCCACAGGTTATCTCCAGGCCAAATTCCTGCAGAACGGGCAGGAGTTGACGCTCGATGACCCCCAGGCAGAAGCCGGTTCCAGCGCGGATTATGTGGTGAGCGGTGGCAAAGAGATCCGGGATTTCGTACTCGATTTTGATCATGCCAGGATCACCGATGCATCGGGCAGGCTGGGTGCAAGCGGAAAGCGAATCGAGGTCACGGGGAAAAGCCAGTCGATCACAAACCTTGAGAGAACGGTAGCGCTCGAGGTGTATGACAGCCTTCCCAACCTGGTGCTGGCCAGCACGTCGTACAAAAACACTGGCACCAGCGATTTCACCTTGGACCGGGTTGTCACTCAGCAGCACATTCTGAATGCGTCGCTTAGCGACCAGAAGGCGCGCCCGTACGCCATGTGGTCGTTTCACGGTTCCAGTGAGGCCTGGGGAAAAGACGACGTAATGCTCATCACCGACAAATTCTCCAGAGCTAATCCCATGCAACTGGTCATGCACAATGACGAGAACCAGACGGGCGGTGGAATCCCCGTGGTGGCCTTCTGGACGGGGTCGGTCGGAGAGGCCATCGGACACGCTGAGGCCGTGCCATTGCGATTGAGTCTGCCAGTACACACGCTGGCCGATGGCCGCGTGAATGCGGCGGTTGTGTTGGATCCTGATACGCACTTGCAGCCAGGGCAGGTCTACGCAACACCGTTAACGTTTCTTTTGATTTTCCACGGCGACTTCTTCGAACCCTTGAGTCTTTACTCAAAGATGCTTCAGTTGCGAGGAGTGAGCCTCGCCCACCCCACGAACGCCGACTATGAGGCGAACTGGTGCGGATGGGGATACGAGATGGACTTTACTCCCAAGCAGATGCTGGGCACGATCCCCAAACTGAAAGAGCTCGGGCTGCGTTGGGCGACGCTGGATGCTGGCTGGTTCAAAGCCCGCGGGGATTGGGAGCCGCGAAGCGACACTTTTCCCGACAACTCGCTGCAGAAAGTTGTGAAGGCATACCACGATGCGGGCATCCACATCACGATCTGGTGGATCCCGCTCGTAGCCGAAGACGGGCATGGAAAGGATATCCTGAATCATCGTCCATATCAGCTTTCGAATGTAGTCAAACAACACCCCGACTGGCTGATCCTGGATGAAAAAGGAAACCCGGCGCGAGCCACGGCCGATCTGGGGGCTCTTTGCCCCGCTGTGCCTGAAGTGAAGCAGTACTATAAGCAGCTCACCGAGCGCTTTATTCGCGACTGGGATTTCGACGGGCACAAACTCGATTTTTCCTACACGGTCCCTGCTTGCTACAACCCGAAACACCATCACAAGTCTCCGAACGAATCCATTGAAGCAGTGGGCGATATTTACAAGATCATTCTGGAGACAACCCGCGCACTTAAGCCGGACAGCGTTACCCAAGCGTGTCCCTGCGGGACACCGCCCAGCCTAGCTTGGCTCCCTTACATCGACCAGGCAGTCACTGCAGATCCGGTCGGTGCCAGACAGGTCCGTCTGCGCACAAAAATGTACAAAGCGCTGCTCGGACCCTATTCGGCTGTCTACGGTGACCATGTCGAGCTGACGGATGTGCGGTTCAGCAACACATTGCAGGAAGTGGATCAGGGAACGGACTTTGCTTCTGAAGTCGGCGTTGGAGCTGTGCTGGGGACGAAGTTCACCTGGCCCGCCTACGGCCCGAAGTTCAAGCTGGTCGAACTAACCCGCGAGAAGGAAGTCCACTGGAAAAAGTGGATCGATATCTATCAGGCCAAGATGCTCTCGCGCGGCCAGTTTCTCGACCTCTACACCTACGGCTATGACTCCCCCGAGGCCTACGCGATCGAGAAAGGTGACCGCATGTATTACGCCTTTTACGCCCCGGACAAAACGAAACCGTGGCGGGGACAAGTCGAGCTGCGCGGCTTGGCGCCAGGCACTTATCAAATTCTGGATTATGAGAACGGAAAACAATTGGGACAAGTCGACGCCCAGAACGCGAAACTGAACGTTGAATTTTCCGAGCATTTGTTGCTTGAGGCTACCAAGATGCCGGAGCGGCGTCGCTGATTCCGCTCCCGGCCATTGTCCGGAGGACGACATGAAAACCTTTTCTCGTGATGTTTGCGGCGCACTCATTTTCGCTGCGGTTGTGGCGTTGCTCGTCTTGGCGGCGACGTCGGCTGGCTGGGCCCAG
>Ga0187865_1000601_pt1 | contig 48554 bp, 49 predicted proteins | sample June2016WEW_11_1_2_FD_132989 | JGI IMG/M metagenome (GOLD analysis project Ga0187865, IMG submission 132989) | Peatland microbial communities from SPRUCE experiment site at the Marcell Experimental Forest, Minnesota, USA - June2016WEW_11_100 | ecosystem: Environmental > Terrestrial > Soil >...
TGCCAAGAAGATATCGCACCCGAAGAGCGCCAGGGCCGTCGCCAACGCCTGCGCGAAGAACCCCGTCGCGCTGGTCGTCCCTTGCCACAGGGTGGTGCGCAGCGACGGGAACCTCGGCGGCTACGGGTTCGGGATCGAGAGAAAAGCCTCCCTCATCCGGCGTGAGGAGGAGAACTTGAAAAAAGCGATGCCAGATAAGGCAAATGAAGGCTGAACTCTCTCCTGAGTTCTCGTGGCATCGGCCCCTGGCCGGGACTTGCCGGCGAAAGTCCGAGTAAAGCGTTGACGACATTGAAAGAACAGAGAGTCATAGAATGGTTGCTTGGAAAGGAACAGCCTTCTGTTCGCTACCTGACACTGCGTGATCTGCTCGGCCTTCCGCAAAACGATCCGGACGTGAGGGACGCTTTCTCTGACATACCAAGGCTCGGGTGGGCGGCAGAGATTCTGAAGTTGCAATCGCCTAAGGGCTGGTGGGAGAGCGGAAGGAATCTCTACCGGCCGAAGTACACCGCCACAAACTGGAGAGCTTTGGTCCTCTCAGACCTGGGGCTCACAAAGGAAGACCCTCGCGTAGAAAGGACCGCTGAACTAATCCTTCACAAGTGGCTGTCTCGTCCATGGACGGAGGAGGAGAACGAGGTCTGCATAGCTGGGAACACCGCGCGCATGCTCACCCGATTCGGGTATGGAGACGACCCCCGCGTGAAGGGGCTCTTCCATGGCCTGACGGAGAGCCAGAAGGACGATGGGGGGTGGCACTGCTTTGCAGGGGACAAGGGCTCGCTCGACTGCTGGGAGGGGCTCGCAGCCTACGCCGTGCTCCCAAAGTTGAAGAGAACCAAGAGAATCATGAGGTCAATCGAAAGAGGCGCGGAGTTCTACTTGGAACGGAGGCTCCTTGACGATGGCGAGAAGAAGTATCTGCCGTGGTTTAGGTTTCACTATCCTGTCCATTACTATTACGACACCTTGGTCGGGCTTGATGTCCTCACGCAGCTGGGATATGGTGACGATGAGCGGCTGAGACCAGCGGTTGAGATACTCAAGGAGAAGCGCACTGCGGATGGAAAGTGGTTGCTCGACAAGGTCCATCCGGACCTAGGAAGGGGCGCAAACTACGGTCCCTTCAAGAAGGCTCCGAAGAGGTTCGTTCTTGAACAAGAAGGGCATCCGAGCAAATGGGTCACCCTAACGGCCCTGCGTGTGATGAAGAGGGTTGAAGGAACGTGAAGGGACATCGTCACCAGCCATCAGCCTCGCTTCAGTTCTTATAGGGGCTTCCACCGTCCCGGTCCATTGGGCATCAACTCCGACGCATGGTTCCTTAGGAATGCTGCTTCTCTCAAGGTTGCCGCCAGAGTGGTCTTCGGGGCGTTTTGGCTGATTGACGGAGCTCTGAAGTTTCAGCCTGGCTTCGTCGACGCCTTTCCGGGGATGGTTTCGCGCGTTGCTGCGGGCCAGCCCTCCTGGCTTGCGGGATGGTTCTCATTCTGGGCGTCGGCTACGTCATCGAACCCTGCGTTCGTCGTGTACTCCACGGGCGCGCTTGAGCTCGCCATCGGAGCATGCTTGGTCGTCGGCCTGGTGCAGAAGCTCGCCTTTACGGCAAGCTTCTTTCTGAGCCTAGTCATCTGGTCAGTGCCAGAGGGGTTCGGCGGGCCGTACGGACCAGGTTCAACAGATGTGGGAACAGGAGCTGTGTACGCACTTGCGTCAGTCATGTTCCTCGCCGCGATGGCAGCATTCGGTCCTTCCCGGCTCAGCTTGGACTTCGCGATCGGGAGGAGGTGGCCCCGCTGGAACAAGCTGGCTGAGTTTCGGAGCTGATGCGGTGTTCTCTTGCGCGAGGTCTCGACTCTCCAAGTAGAGCAAAGGCGCTAGGAATTCTCGACGCCGTCTTTGCCCGCTCCTGCGGAATCCACTTTTCGGACCTGTTTGGGGGCGAGTCCCACCGGGCCCGAACCTGTCTCAATCGTGATGGGCAAACAGTCTCAACCTGAAGTGGATTCGAACCCATGTAGACGCTAACCCCACCGGACTCGAACTCACGGCCCGGATTCGTTCGCAATTCACCGTAGACTACAGCTTTAATCCGACTTTGAATCCTCTGTGAGTGACAGGAACCACCACCTGACATTGGCAGCTTTAGCGCCCGCACACACACATTGCGACGCCCACTTGACCTTTGCCAGCGCGAGGCCTTATTACCTCCCACGAAGTCGAAATGAATGATGAAGCTTCTGGAAGGGGAGAGCCTCAGGAGACACTTACTCGAGAGTTACTCCAGGAACCCGAAAGGATGGAGTTTCGTTATTTCGCCCTCGGGGAAGCACGGGTTCTGCGACGCCATTGTCTCAAGCTCCGATGGAACCTGGATGCTCAAGATGGACTCGATATTCAAACCCACGCCGATTGTGCTCGGTTCTCTGACCGAGGACAGCCCGGAGTTGAAGCCAGCTGGCCCCTTTCCATACGGCTACCGGAACCTCCCCCCTGAGCCTATTCTCCAGATGCTCAGAGGCGAAGGATATCCACCGAGGGACGAGGCAGCGGCCCACTTCTTGTCTCTGCTCAAATCAGAAACGGTCGTGCCAGAGGAGGGGAGATCCTATGCAGAAGGACCGTTCGTCTTCACTAGTAAGGGGAATGTTGTCTTGTCCGAGCGTCAGAGGGATGTCGACATGAAGCTCGCTTCGGAGATGTAGCGACTTCTCAGGACCAGATATCCTGCATACGGCTGAGTGGCAGGAGCCGCTTCCATGGTCTTTGATGCCGACCCTCGGCTTCTTCAGATTCAACGGCCTGACCTGAGATGCTGCCCCCAATCCTTAGCCAGCGACTCGCTTGATTAGTTGACTGGCGCGCGCTGTTCGCCTTCCTTCGCAGGGTGCAAGTCCTAGAGCAAGGGTGCCAGAATGACTGCCACCAACCCAGTCAGGAAGACACCGTCGAACGTTCCCGCTCCGCCTATGCTGGCCATAGGCGCGCCGAGCTTGGCTATGCCGCGGAGGTTCGTCAGGTCGGCCCCCACCAAGGCGCCTATCGATCCCGAGACGTAAGCCAATACCGCCGGAGACCCAGGCATTAGGATGTACGATATCACTGCGGCTACGAACGGAGGCAAGAGAGCGGGGGTCACTATCCCAACCCCGCGAACCTTCTTCGCCATGAGGTGAACCAGGAAGGCCGTGACGGTCATCCCAACCAGGGCGTAGGGGAGCGCTCCAGGGTGTGACCAGAGGATGTATGCAGAGACGAGAACGGGTATTATGGCTCCCCCGACGTTCACCGCCACTACGGTCGAGACCTGCCGGTACCTGACATGCGGAATCCTGTAGCGCATCCAGAACACCGTGACTTCGTTTATCTCAACGAGTGGTTCGACGTTCTTGACCTCCACCACGGGGATGTTGATGGCGCTCCCCACGAGCGTTCCCACCATTATCAGGACGAACTGGAATGAGCTGAATCCGATTCGCTCGAATGCCTCCTCGCCGAGAGCCAAGAAGAGGACACCCACGATGCAAGCAAGGAGGAGGGCAAAGATGCCCGTGAGCAAGCTCCCGTGGTGCTGGTGGATTACGAAGCCGTCGCTCAACGGGATGACGGGGGAGCTTGGGGTCGGGGCGCTATTAATGCGCTCCCAGTGCTAGGATTTCTTCTTCTTGGCCTTCAGCTTGCTGTCCCTGAACCTTACGAACTCCTTCCCAGCGGCCCTGTTCACTTTCTCTATGGTCCTTACGACGGCTTCCGAAAGTTCCTCAGCAGTTATCTCTGTCCTCTTGGCGAGCTTTGCAGTGATCTCTTTTGCTACTTGTGCCGCTTCCTTCGCGGTGGCTCCCGCAGCCTTCGCGGCGGCCTCGACCTTGGACTCCACGTACTCCTCCCACGTTCCGCTCCTCTTCTTTACCTTGACCATGGTTCTCTGCGGATGGTGGGGTTAGGGCGTCTTATGTGCCTTTCCCGACCATGGAAACGCCGACTTAGAAGACGACACGACAATCGATGCCCAGCTTTCCGCAGCTGAAGGCAAGTTCTCGTCCCGTCCGGTGGAAGAAATCGTCGGTCATCTTGTCATCTAGGCTGTATTTCCGATACACCCAGTCGGCGTGGTCGTAGTTCATTCGGTCGACCAACACATAGTCGGCCTTTCCTTCGAGGATCTCCGGGAGACCTTCTGCCCCCGGGAGCATCGGGGCAATCATGGCGTAGGTCCTTATCCCTGCCTTGTGCAGCTCATCAAGCGCCCTGACCCTGTCCCTTATCGCGGGAGCCTTGGGCTCGAACAGCTTCCTGATGCCATCGTCGGCCGTGGTGACGCTGAGACCGACTTCGAAATCTCTTCCTTGTTTCAGGATGTCCATGTCCCGCAAAACCAAAGGGGACCGCGTCTGGACTTTGACCGGCCAGTTGCTTTGTGCCAATATTCCTAAGCATCTTCGAGTAAGTTCGTATCTTGCTTCCAGAGGTTGGTATGGGTCGCATACTCCGCTTACCCAAATCCTCCCCGGTTTCTTTCTAGCAATCTCCGCAGGTAGCAGATCAGGAGCGTTGATCTTGACGTCGACAAATTCCCCCCAGGGCTCCTTATGCCCGGTGAACCTCTTCATGAAGCGTGCATAGCAGTAAGAGCACCCATGCTGACAGCCTACGTAGGGATTGATTACGTAGTCATAGACCTTCGATACCGAGAGAATGGATTTTGCCTGAACTTCCTTGATGATCAAGGCCGTTTCACTTCTCTAGCTGCAGCTTCCAGACCAGGTGATTTCAACGTCTCGAAGCTTCTTCCGGCGGATGTCTCCGATGCGGATTTGTTCGCAGAATGCGCCATTCGAACTGGCGGACGTCCCTCTGGGCAGGGGGCTAGGACAAGCCGATCTGCTTCATCAATCCGACCAAGTCGTAGAAGAGCCGCTCCTCGAGTATCTCTCCTTTGTCATTCCAGTGGGCGATGGTGCAGAACTCTACGTGGAAGCTCCTGTTCGTCGGAGGAATCACCTTGCCACCAGCCGCCTTCATCGGGCCCTTCATGGTGCCCGAGAAGTCTGCCACCGTGCAGGTGTAGTCGCCTTGGCCGAAGAAGATCTTGTACGGGTTGTTGATCAGGTGGTTGTCCGGGAACGTCTTGAAGAATTCAACGGCCTCCAGGTCATGGTTGTGTCGTCCTCTCGTAGGCTCGGGCTGACCGGGCCAGTAGACGGCGACGTCCTCCGTATGACGTTTCCTGAAGGTCTCCCAAAGACGGCTTCCAGGTCCGGCGTTCCAGGCATCGTCCAGGGTCTGCATGAGGTCCAAGTTCCGCTTGACAACGGACTCCATATGTGGAGTTTTGGTCCAGCCATTCCTTAAATCTACTGAGAAGCATGTGGTGCAAGATGATAGGGTATTATGGATCAATCGAGGAACAGACGTTGAAGAATAGGTACTTCAGGCAGGTCCTGTTCACGGGAAAGCATGAGCAGCTGGTCGTCATGTGCCTGAAGCCAGGAGAGGAGATTGGCAACGAGGTACACCCGAACGTTGACCAGTTCTTTCGAGTAGAGAAGGGAAGACTCAGGTTCGTCCTTGATAACGGGAAGGAGACTCACGTTGCGAAGAACGGCGATGCGGTAATCGTACCCGCCGGGACCTGGCACAACATCATCAACGCCTCGAAGGGGCAGTCGAAGCTCTACACTATCTACTCCCCTCCAAACCATCCGGACGGAACCATCCACAAGACCAAGAAGGACGCCGATAGGGCTGAAGAGGAAGAGCACAAAGCCTAGCGGTTGCTCCTGGAGCTGACTATTCCCTGACGAGCGGCTTGCTCTCGAGCGGGGAGGATATGCGAGCAAGTGGATTGCCCTCGCTATGTGCGTGCTGAAGTGGGCCGAGGGAATCTAAGTGCGACTCTGGTCAAGCCCGGGTTTGAATGAGCAGATCTCTACCTGATACGAATCGCAGCGCACACTAGGAGCAGAGGAAGCTGATCGGACCTATCCTGACCGAGAAGAGGCGCGTCAGTCATCTGTCACCTTGAGTGTTCTCTGCAGAAGTCATTTATCTTCTCGATGCAGCCGCTCATCACATCTCTCGGGGCAAGAGCTACAATCCTGAAGTGGTTCGGAGCGCCGAAGCCAGAGCCCCGTGTCGTCTGTATGAGCTTCTCCTTGAGAAGAGCGTGCACGAACTCCTTGTCGCTCTTGAACTCCAGCGATCGCATGTCTATCCTCGGGAAGATGTAGAACGCTCCTCCTGGCCTGACCGTGCTGAAGTACTGGTTTTCCTTTAGCAGCTTCATGGCCGACTCCACGATTCCCTCGATCGCCTCTACCAATTGGCCGACTGTTTTCTGATGCTCCATTCGACTATTCATCGCACTAGCTATCGCATACTGAGCCGGCGTGTTTGAGGACAACCTCACTCTGCAGTAGTCTGCGAGCTTGTGCTTCAGCTCTTCTGATACCCTGTCGTCCTCCGGCACCAAGACGTATCCTATCCGAAACCCCGTGGCGTCAAACGCCTTCGACGCGCCATTGAGGATCAGATGGGGTACGCCCTTCGCTAGCTCACCGACGCTCGTGAAGCTCGCACCGCCGAACACGATCTCGTCGTATATCTCGTCGCTTACGAGAAGAATACGATGCTCGTTGGCCATCTCGACGACTTCTTCGAGCGCCTTTCTTGGGAGGACCGTTCCGGTCGGGTTGTTCGGGTTTGTTATGAGCATGTACTTAATCCTCTTCGACTTCGCTCCCCTCCTTCTGATCAGCTTGGCGAGTGCATCGAGGTCGATGCTCCAGTCATTTGATTCGTCGTACCTGCCGAGCAAGAAGTCGCCGCCGAACATCTTTATCGCGACCGGATACTGAGTGTAGTATGGCTTCAGAATCACGGCCGTGTCACCTGCGTTCATCAGGGCGCTGTTGAGGAACGTAAGTGCCTCTGCGACCCCGCTCGTCACTACCACGTCCTGCTCCTTCATGCTGAGCCCGTACCTTGATCTGTATCGTTCGAGTATCGCGTTGACCAGCTCCAAGACACCCTGCGATCTCGAGTACGAGGTCCTTCCGCTTACGAGCGCTTCCACATAGGCGTCGATGATGTATTTTGGCGTGGGAAAGTAGAGCGCAGGGTCTCCGCTGCTCAGCTTGATGACCTGTTTGCCCTGTTTTCTGAGTCCTTCGGCGAAGTCGTCCTCCTCCCTAATTGCGGAGTAGACGTACTTGCTCGGATTGGAGAGCAAAGAGGGTGTCATGTAGACCAGTCGAGAGGCTCCGATTCTCCACGTCTTTTAGGCCTTCGGTCACTTCTCAGAATTGGGCTCGGGCGGACCCCTCCGGACCCCCCGCAGCTTATGAGGAGATGAAACCGCGCCTATGGCAGGATGGCCAAGAGCAGGAGCCTGTACGCCTATGCAATGCCCTACGTAATCATCGCCTCCCTCCAGTACCCGTTCGCCAAGGACGGTCTGCGATACGCCGACCCTCTGACCTTCATGGCGGCACGCTTTCTGATCGGCGCCTTCGCAACCTTCCTCTTCGCCCGCAGCTTCAGACCCCGGGTCAACAAGGACACGGTCCTGCTGTCGCTCTTCAGCGCCGCGAGCACCCTGCTGTGGATCTACGGGCTGCAGCGCGTCTCGCCGGCGCAGTCTGCCGTCCTGAGCTTCACGATGCCCCTCTTCGCCATCCCCATCACCTACCTAGTCCTGAACGAACGAGCGTCGCGGCTGGGCTGGGCGGGCACCATCCTGGGCTTCGTGGGTGTGACGGTCTACGGCCTGACCCTGGCCGGAAGTGGCGCGACGCTGCTCGGAGCCGTCCTGACGATGGGCAACGCCGTATTCTGGGCCTCCTACACCGTGTACTACAGGAAGACCAGGAGCCAGGATGCGGCGGCTACCGTCGGGACGCAGCTGCTTATCGCTGGCACCCTGTTCGCCGTCTTCACGCCCATCACCTTCGCCGTAAACGTCACCCCGGAGTTCCTCCTGGACGTGGGCTATGTCTCCGTATTCAGCGGCTTCGCCTCGTTCCTCCTATGGAGCGGCATGCTCCGGAGGGAGAGGGTCGGAAAGGTCACGACGCTGGCCTTCGCGGTGCCTGCCATGACGACGCTCATCGAAACGATTCAGACCGGCGTGATGCCGGGCCTGGCAACCCTTGCCGGCATATGCATCATGTTCTTGGGCATCTACCTCTCGAGAATCACGACGCCAATCGGGTCTCTTCGGGATTTGCCAGCAGATTAGAGCTCAAATCCGAACCCGGAAGTTTGAGGAAAAGTCCTCGCCAGGGAGACAAGACTCGTGCACATCGTCAACGTCGCGTGAAAGCCAATAAGACCGAGGTCCGCACTTTCAGGCGTCCGCCTTGGAAGAGAAGTCTTCAACAAGTGGTGAGGGAGTCGGACTCGCTGCCGCCACCGCGGTGGGGTTGGGAGCGATCATCGGCGCTGGCATCTTCACTCTCAGCGGGACGGCGATCGCGCTGGCTGGCGACTGGGCTCTCTTCTCGTTCATCCTCGTCGGCCTCGTGGCGATTGTGGTCGCATTGGAGATCGGGGAGCTAGGCACGCTCTTTCCAAAAGCCAGCGGAGCCAGCTATTCCTACGCGTACGAAGCCTTCGGGAGCGAGCTTGGGTTCATCACCGGCATACTGCTCTACTTTAGCGAGGCAGGTTCGATCTCCGTGATTGCGCTAGGCTTTGGGGCGTATTTCGTGAGTCTCTTCGGCGTCCCAGCCCCGGGCGACGAGAGCCTGGTCGCCATCGGCCTGATCGCTGTGCTCGCCGTCGTCAACCTTGGCGGGATAAGAAAGGCGGCGAGAGCGGATCTTGGTCTGGTCGCGGTCAAACTTGCGATTCTTCTAGCAGTCGTTGGGTTCGCCGTCCTCTTCTCGGTGAGGAATGGCAGCGCAACGAACTTCACGGCCTTGACCGCCCCCGCTTCCGGTGTCGGCGGCATCTTCGGGGCAAGCGTCGCAGTCTTCTTCGCCTACTCGGGATTCCAGTCCATCAGCTCCTTCACGTCCAGTGTGAAGGGAGGCGCGCGAGTGGCCGCAAGGGCCATTCTGCTGTCCGTATCGATAAGCATGGTATTGTACGTCCTCATCGCCTTCTCCCTACTGGCACTTCTGCCGGCAAGCAAGTTCGTCATCAATGCAGACCCTCTCTCATTCGCACTCTCCGCGTCTCACGCGCCGGGATACCTGATAGATGTGGTCGACATCGGAGCACTCGTCGCAACGGCCTCCGCCTCTCTTGCCGTTCTGCTAGGCGCGTCGCGAATACTCTATCAGATTGGAGCCGATGGGCTGCTACCAAGAGTAGTGAGAACCTATGACGCGAAGAGGGACGTGGCGCGAAACGGAGTCCTCATCTCGGCAGTCATAGGAATAGTGATGCTTTACGCAGGCAACGTCTTTGTCATAGCCGCGATAAGCAATTTTGGCCTTCTGTTCTCGTACCTCATCGCAACGTTGGCCTTGGTGCACTTCAGGCGCCTTGGAAGGAGGGGTACATTCTCCGTTCCAGGATATCCGTATCTTCCGCTAATCGCTTTCGTCGCAATTTTATCATTCATGATAGGAATGCCGAGGGAAGCACTTGTAGTAGGAACCATACTGGTCCTCTCTCTAATCATAGCCTACTATTCGCTAAGGGAGTATAGGGATAAGGAGCCTGTGAAGATCAGGTTCTTCGATTGAAGACATGAACTACGGCAAACCGTCGTTGGCGCGCGCGTGAACTACAGCTTTAATCCGACCCTCCGTATGCGACAGAGGGATGCGACTATTATCCAAGGCGGTCTGGTCATCCGGCCATGAAGAAATACAGAATCCCACTTGTAGATGAATTCGGGAAGACGACAGGTTATGGCGACAGATGGTGGGCCCATAGGGTACGGGGCGGCCCTGAGGGCCCCACTCTCGGACAAAAGCACATCGGGATAACCATCGCATGCCTGGACGGGAATGGGAGAATCCTTGTTCAGCACAGAAAGCATAGGATATTCAACGAGGTATGGAGTCTCTCGGGCGACACCCATCCCAGGAAGTACCGCGGTCGGAAGGTGGAAAGCCTCTCCGATGCAGCGAGAAGGTGTGCTAAGGAGGACCTTGGCGTCATGATTGGAAGCTGGGCCGAGACCCTCAGCGTGCTATATTCTGCTAGGGACCCGCGTGACCCAAGGTACTGTGAGAATGAACTCCTGCACGTTCTAGTCGCGAAACACAGCGGCCCTGTGCACATGAGCGAGAAGAACGCCTACGAGCTTCGGTGGGTCAAACTCGCGGAGGTCTCCAAAGACTCACAGGCGGACCTGAAGAAAGAACCGATCAATCGCAAATACGGACCTTGGGTCCTTGCGGTGTTCTCTCTTCCACCTCGAAGGGTCGAGGAGGCCTTCCTGCTTCCTGTAAAGTGGGGCCATAACCCGACTTTAGCACAGAGCTTCAAGACGACTTCATCGATTTCATCCATGCGTGCAGATCGTGGAGCGACCTCTTCTCCTTAGGTCAGTGATGACTCTTCAGCAGCGTCCTACACTGTCGCAGCCAAGCCCAGCGTCTCCCTGCACCAATCGGTTGCTTCCTTGCATTTCCTCTCCAGGTCCTTGGGGTCTCGGACGTAGGACAGCCTCCGGAGCCGCTTCACGGCATCAGGCGGCAGTTCCCTGTCAACGTAGTGCATCCGGAAGTCGTAGTGCAGCGGGGAGAACTTGATGCGCAGCGCCTCGACGAGGGTAGCTAGAGTGACGGCCCGGTAGTCTTCCAGGGCCTCCAGCGAGTGTCCCCGCCCCAGCTCCTTGATGACGTAGTTGTTGAATATCGCGAACCTCAGCTTGAGCCTGCGCAGCCTCTTCCTCCTCCTTCTGGCGAGCGAAGCCCTGTTGACCGATCTGACCTTGGCTGCGCCCCTCTTGTTGAAGTAGAAGACGTTGGTCCCGTGTATTTCTGGGGCGAGGAACATCTCGGGGCTCCCAGGCGTCAGGATAGCCAAGTCGATGACGGTGAATTCGTTTGCATCCCTCAGCCTGTAGAACTTCTGGGACACGCCTTCGAACCCCGCCTCGACCACGTAGATCTGGGAAATCGGCGATAGGGTACTGAGGGTGCGCTCGACCACCCGGAAGGTGTCAGCGACCCTCGCCTCATCTACAAGGATGTAGAGGTCAAGGTCTGACCAGCGGTCGACTCGACCGAAGGCCGCCGAGCCTCCTTCCCACAGCGCGCGCACATAACGCAGGGGACGCAGCGAGGAGACGAGCGCCTGCACTATTGCATCTCTCGTGACGGGGGCTCGTACCGGCATGACCTGCTTCGTTGCTCGCATGGCAGATTCAAAAGTGTTGAGTCCGCCGATGGAAGCTCGCGATGGTAGCGCGCGCAAAACAGAACGCGTCGCTCAAGGGCCCTTGAACAGACTCCTCGGGCAGACTGAGTTATATTCACAAGCTCTGCACTTGCCCACGCTCGTGCTTGAAGTGGGTTCCCTTTCTCCGAGCCAGTATCCCCGCTTCTCCATCACGCTCGCCTCCGCCGCGGACCTGTCATACGAGAGGACATGCACCTTCATCATGTTCTTGCACTTCGTCTCGAGTTCTCCTACCTTGCCTGACTGCAGGTGGTCTGAAACTCTCTCGACCCAGAGCCTCCTTTCCTCCTCAGAGAGTCCTTCCTTTCTTAGTCTGACCAGCGCCAGCCCGAGACGAGAGCAGTCAAACCCCATCAGGTCCAGCAGAAGTGCGTAGATCCGAATCTGGGTCATCTGGTCCGGCCAGAGTGAGCTCGGGTCGCCCTTGGTGGTCTTGAGCTCGACGAGCCAGAGAGGCCTTCCTTCAGACCAGACCATGTGGTCGGGCATGCCGATGAGCCGGAGGCCTCCTACGCTGCCCCAGACCCTGAGGACCGCGAAGCTCGGCTCCTTCCTCTCTACCAGCTTCACGAACTGCTTGTTGGTGATCGCCACCTGCGGGATCAGTTCACCGTGGAGCTTCGTGCCCGTGTCCTTGGTCTCCGTTGAGATCTCCCCGAAGGCGAACTCGTTCTCCACCTTGTACTCGCAGTAGAATTGCCCTGCAATTGTGGACACCGCGACGAAGGCGGTGTCGTGGCGGAACTCCGGCTTCCCCGAGAGACGGAACTCCTCCTCGCGCCTCCAGAGATCCTCCCAGAACGACCCATCAGTACGCCGATGGCTGCTCATGTCAATAGCTCCGCGTGGGGCGTCGAGGGCGCGGTCGGCTAATATTGATGACGGCCGGGCTCGGCCGTCCGAACTGGCGAGTCGATGGTGAAAGTGAGTGTGAATCTTCTCCGCCAGGTTAGCATTTCCCCCATGGAAGCCTTAATGCCCAAGTGAAATCTGATCACGTGTCTTGCACGTCGAAATCTCCTACGTCGTGAAGGCGCAGCGGGAGAAGGTCTACGCCGCGTACGCCGACTTCGAAGCGTGGCCCAAATGGTCGAGACAGGCGACCACCGTTAGGGTGGTCGGAAGGGAGGGAGACACGGTCATCATCGAGAGCGAGACCGTATCCGGTGGGAGGCCACGCATCACTGTGGCGAGGCTGATGCTCTCGCCTCCTGAAGGGGTCGAGACAGAGGGCGAGACGACGTTCACAAGGACGAGGAGGACTGTCAGGTTCGAGGATGTCCCCGAGGGGACAGAGGTTACGGCCGCGCTGGACGTCCGGGTCAAGGGGCCCTGGGCCTGGATCTTCGCACCGCGAGGGAAGGATGAGGCGGAGTCGTTCGCCCGGGAGGGGCTGAGGTCCTTCGCTGAGTATGTGGAGGGACTGCCGTAGCTAATCACAGAGCGTCGAGCCCGGTGCTCAGACTGATCATGGGGCAAAGTGTGGGGGTGCGCGTCGAACTAACGGCTCGAATCTCCACCTTTCGCCTCACCCCGTCTGGTCATCCTGCAACCGGACAACATCAAGGACTGCATGTAGGCGTATAGGACGCCGTCTCTCCGCAATAGGTCCAGGCGAACACCGATCCGTTGTACACTGGCAGGTCGTCTGCACCGACCTGGGCTGTTCGCCAAGAGGCCGTCTCATTGTAGGTCCAGAGGAACCAGAACCTGGTCTTGGAGTTCGAGACGCCATCGATTCCCGACACGAAGTGCTCGTTCTCCGATAGCAAGTGGTACAACTGGGCCTGCAGGTCTCCGTGGCTGAGCACGACGATTGCAGTGTACATGTTCCATCCCGGTTGTACCTCGGTGTTGTTGTACCAGTGCAGGGTGCCGTTCCCAAAGTCGATCAGGATGTCCGTAGCGTAGAGGGAACTCGGCGCAGGCTTGAGGCCGAGATATCTGCTCCACAGCTGCGAGAGTTCGGTACTCGCCTGCTGGTACATCGGCAGTGATGTATTCACCACCGCGATCGTCCCCACGAGGAGCGAGAACGTCTCGTTGTACAGAGAGAGAGACGAGTCGTAATTCGACACCAGTCGGTCGTACTGACTGGCCGCTGCGGTCAGCTCGCTCACGTACCGGTCCTTCGATTGAGTCACCTGTCCGTACTCGTAGTAGTAGTAGACCCCGGCCGTAGTGCTGATTATCAGGAGCGCGACCAAAGCAAGGGCAATGACATAGGTCGTTCTTGCTGCCAAATGCTTCCTAGGTATGGATGGTTCATCCAGCCGATATTAAGCGTTCTTCGCAAACAGCGGCATCTGATGACTTGGCTGCACCGCATGAAATAGGATAAAATATGGCGAATCTCGTGGAGTGATGGTTGTCGGCTCTCACAGCGCTTCTCAAGATGGACAGCTCAAGAGGCCCGGGGCCTGCACCGACCTACAGCTCTTCGCACGTCCTGTTGGCGCTGCTGACGATAGGAAAAGCGGATGTGATTGGGAGGCACGCGCTCGCAAAGGAGGTGGGCCTGGGAGAGGGAGCTGTGAGGACTGTGATCAAGTGGCTCAAGGAGGATGACTACCTCACGGTCGAGTCGAATGGATGCCAGCTTACAGCAAAGGGAAAGCGAGCCTACTCCGAGCTCAGGAATGTGATGCCGAAGACGCTTGAGCTGCCAAGGACCGCGCTGACTGTCGGAAGAGAGCAGGTAGCAGTCCTGGTCAAGAAGAAATCAAATCGGGTAAGGAGTGGTATAGAGCAGCGCGACTCCTCGATCAGGGCAGGTGCGACAGGAGCGACCACTTACGTAATCAAAGACTCGAAGTTTCAGGTGCCGGGATCATCCGTGGACGGCGAAAAGGACTTCCCAAGCGGGGCCTGGGTGAACCTCAGAAGCGGGCTGCAGCCGGAGAACGGGGACGTGGTGATAATCTGCGGTTCGCACGACAGGCGCACTTCGTTCATCGGCGCCATGAATGCGGCCCTTACGCTCCTAACCTGACCTAGCCTCTCGAGTTATCCGGAAAGATGCAGTCGCCAGTTTCAGCCTGGATTATGGGGCATCTTCTTTCCGACGGCGCATTCTTATAAGAATGGCTGGATGAACCATCCACGCCTTGGAGCCACTGCACCTGGCGGGAACCCAGAAGTTGGCAATAGTCTCCTTGTTCACCGCTCTTGCGATCACCACGGACTACGCGATGTTGCCTTTCGCCAACATCAAGCTGATGGACACCATAGTCTTCGCCTCGGGGCTTGTCTTCGGACTGGGCGTCGGTGTCTCGGTCGGCGCGCTTACGTGGCTGGTGTACGGCTCGGTAAACCCCCTGGGTCCGGACGGGGGGCTATTCCTGGTCATCCTGATTGCGTCCGAAACCGTGTATGCCTTTCTGGGTTACTTGGCCCGGAAGGTCTTCGGCTTTGAAGAAGCAGGCATCCCTGTCAGAAGCTTGCTCTGGGGTTCGCTCGGACTGCTCGGCGCGTTCGTCTACGACCTGAGCACAATAATAACGCCTACGATGCTGACAGGGACGTCACTTGCTCTCGCTCTCAAGTCCCTGCCTCTCGCCATTCCCTTCATGCTGGCACACGAGGTCAGTGATTTCGCCTTCTTCGCAACGGTCGGACCGGTTCTCGTCGCGGCCATACTCAAGATAACAAGATCAAGGAGCAGCGTGGTCAAGCTCCAAGGATGATAAGACTAGGCTCTGGATTAGGCTCTGCGGATTCGAACCCTTCGCTGCAGTCATAAGTTGAGCCTCGGTGAAGCGCGCGCTTGCAGACATCCCCATGGAGGAGCGGATGAGGAGACATAACGGGCCCGGTGAAGTCTGCCCCCAGACAGGTCCAGAAAGTGGATTCCGCTCAGAATACAAAACCTAAGTAGACGGGACAGTCAGTCTTATCGAGGCACCTTCGTTGTCAAACGCTGGCAAGGACGAGCGCAAGACCCGTCTCAGGACACTCAGGTTCTCAGAATCGCTGGCACGTTCTCTTGAGAAGGAAGCGGCTGACGAAGGCACGACTGTCAATGCACTTGCCAACTCGATCATTAGTCGGTATTTTGACTGGGACAAGAAGGCAAGGGAGTTTGGATTCATTTCACTCCACAAGTCAATCTTCATGAGTCTAATCGAAGAGTTGGACGACAAAACACTCGCTCGAATAGGGCGAGAGGTCATGGCCCCCATGTGGAAAGAGATGGCGGAGTTCTTCCTTCAAGACTCCTCTCCGGACAGGATACTGGCGGTCCTGAACATGCGATCTAAGATAAATCCTGCCAGTTTACGAACAAGAATAGCGAGGGAAGAGGACGCCTATATGATTGTCTGCCGCCATGACTTCGGCCCCAGGTTGAGCATCATCCTGGCGAGTTCTCTCCAAGAACTTGTGAGGAAGTCGTTTCTTGTCGAGCCGCGGATCAATGTGGGGGAATCGGTCGTTACGGCGCGTTTCAAGGTCCATCCGCGGAACCTGCCCGTCTGACGGGGAGCCGCACGGGTAGATGCAGCGCGACACCTGAACAGACAAGCACCACCGTAACAGAACTGGAATCCAGGAAGATTCGCTTGCTCGGCTGGAATCCCGATCCGTATAGGTTCTTTTGGGGCCGAGTGGGGCCCGCGTCCATATAGGCGCCATTTTGTTCGAATGAGAGCCCGACAGGTCGAGCGGTCGGGTGCAGCGCCTTGTTAGGCTTTGTCGTCAGGTTCCAGTGTAATTATTACTTTTCCTTGGGCGTGCCCTTCTTCAACATACCTGACGGCTTCAGCAGCCTGACTTAGGGGGTAGCGTCTTTCTATGACAGGTACTACCTTGCCGGCTTCAAGGAGCTCCTTCATGAAGACCAGATCTTCCTGGTTCAGGTTCGCCATCAGGTTGTACATCTTCTTGCCCCCGGTCATTGTTATCAATCGTCCTAGAAGCATGGTCTGGAACAGCTGAGCCACGGAACCTCCGGTCATGACATAGGCTCCCTTGAGACTCAAAGCGCGCTTGTAAGCTAGAATCGAGTGATGCCCGTTAGCAGCAAGAATCAGGTCATAGTGCTGCCCATTCTTGGTGAAGTCTTCTTGAGTGTAATCGATGACCTGGTCTGCCCCAATCGAGCGCGCCTTGTCCAGATTCTTCGTGCTGCACACGGCGGTTACTTCAGCTCCGAACGATTTGGCAATCTGCACTGCAAACGTACCAACACCACCAGACGCGCCATTGATCAAGACCTTTTGCCCTGGCTGAATCTGTCCTTTGTCGCGAAGTCCCTGCAGGGCGGTGACTGCCGCCATAGGTACGGCCGCTGCTTCCTCGAACGACATGTTGGCTGGTTTTAGCGCCAATGCATTTCCACGAGCGCATACATACTCGGCAAAACCGCCCAATTTGCTCCCGAATACCTCATCACCTAGCTTGAACTGCTTTACGTCTCTGCCAACCGCTTCGACCCGCCCCGCAATGTCAGCGCCTAGTCTCTTGTTCTTCGGTTTTAGAAACCCGAAGCCCATCAGGCGCATAAAGAATGGCTTCCCTCTCAGGACGTGCCAGTCATATGCATTCACGGATGCCGCATGAACTCTCACCAGTACTTCATCGTCCTTGGGAGTGGGTTTCTCTATCTCTTCGAGCTGAAGAACATCCGGAGGCCCGTATCTTGTTCGTACAATTGCTTTCATTTGGGCATTCCCTCTTTGTTCGATTGACTGCGATTATATTCATTTCAACTCGCCCATTTCTACTTAGGTCCCACCGCCTTGGAAGGTCCGATCTTCTTGAGGTTCTGCTCTGCTGACTCCTCGTGGGCGCGCGCGCGGGCCCGGTGAAGTCTGCCCCCAGACAGGTTCTGAAAGTGGATTCCAGTCATGAATAGGGAAGAGCTGGCCAAAGTGCTACACCCTGGCTATGGGCTAGCCCCAAACGGGTTCGGCTCACCGGGCAGGTCCGAAGTGGTCGGACCTGAATGGTTTACCGTGCTGAACCCAAGCACAATCGACATCGCTGGGGTCCAAACAGGTGAATGAAAGAATCCAACGCAGACGCTGGATTCGCGGGAGGACTCCTCCTAGTCTTGGGACTTGGGCCCTGAAAGGGATATAAGACGACCGCGTGCGGCGCGGCTAACGGCGATGATGAGACAGCTTGTCCAAGATTCTGGCATTCGTGGATATTTTCGTGGAGTCAGCGGAAATGGACAATGTTGTGGCCGCGCTCTTCAAGCTTGAGACCCTAGAGGAGCTTTACGAAGTCACGGGGGAGTTCGACGTGGTTACTCTTGTGTCCGCCTCCGGCATAGAGGAGTTCCGAGACATTCTGAAGAACAAGATAATGAAGATCAAAGGGGTGAAGAGCACGGTTAGCTCAGTCGTCCTGCACACCCACAAGGGACCAAGGTTGAATGGCGGCTCGCAGGATCCGCGACCCACGCGTCAGTAGGTGTTCGCAACGGCGAGTACTCTCTTGAATAGACCGGCTCTAAATCGACGAGGTCCCAAGATGTGATCGATGCTGCACAGGCTCTCTCCCTGATACTGATCCTGGGCACTGCTCTCGGGCTGGCTTGGCTCATTTCTCCCTATCTCGCCCGGGTGTACAGGCGGATTCCCGGCCGGTTCGACAGGTTCCTGGATCCAATCGAGAAGGGCATCTACAGACTTGTGGGAGTCGACGACAGCCATGGCATGGGGTGGAAGGAGTACTTCCTCGCAGGGCTTCTAGTCAACCTCGTTCAGATGGGGTTGGCCTTCCTGATTCTGATCTTCCAGGGCTCTCTCCCCCTGAACCCCCAGGGCTTTCCCGGCCTGAGCTGGGACTTATCCCTTAACACAGTCGTCTCGTTCGCCACGAACACCAACCTCCAGCACTACGCCGGCGAGAGCGCTCTGTCATATCTCAGCCAAATGACAGCCATTCAGTTCCTCCAATTCACGTCCGCGGCGACCGGGATGTGCATGGGTGTAGCGATGGTGAGGGGTTTTGTCGTCGGTTCCAAGGACATGGGCAACTTCTACGTGGACTTCGTCAGGACCCTCACGCGGATTCTGATTCCATTCTGCCTAGTGGCAGCATTGGTACTGGTCGCCCTCGGCGTGCCTCAGACCCTCAGTGGGTACACGACCGTGACCACTGTGGAGGGCGCAACCCAGTCGGTACTCGTCGGCCCCGTCGCGTCACTCGTGGCCATAATGCAGCTTGGCACCAACGGGGGTGGATACTACGGAGCGAACTCGGCCTACCCATTTATGAACCCCAACCCCGCCTCGAACATTCTCGAAATCGGACTCATGCTGCTGCTCCCGACCGCACTCATCTTCGTCTTTGGCGAGCTGCTCGGCAAGAAACGTGAAGTCACGCCGATTCTAATCGGCGCATACGGGCTTTTCATCATCGACCTGGCGATTGCCTTCATACCGACCACGCCTCTCGGCATGGGAATAGAGACGAGGATAGGCGGATTCATGTCCGCCTTCTGGACCGTTGTGACAACTGCCGTAACCACAGGTTCGGTCAACGCCAACCTTTCCGCAATGCACCCCCTGGTGATCCTCTCGGCTTTCATGGGGATGCTCATCCAAGCGACGCCCGGAGGAAAGGGAGTCGGGCTCATGTACATGATAATGTACATCGTCATCACCGTCTTCATCGTAGGGCTCATGTCTGGGAGGACCCCAGAATACCTCGGAATCAAGATCACGAGCAGGGACGTGAAGCTTGTGATGCTCGCCTTCCTCGTCCACCCTATCATCATCTTGGTCCCTACCGTGCTGGCATACGCATCGGGCGCAGCCTCCGCCATAAGTGTGGGGAGCAACTCGATCGGCTTCACTCAAATCCTCTATGAGTTCACGAGCTCCGCTGCTAACAATGGGTCGGACTTCCTCGGCGCAGCGGCAAACACGCCATTTTTCAACGTGGCCACGGCGGTTGTGATATTCATCGGCCGGTACGTTCCGATCGGCATTCTCCTGGCGCTCGGAGGGTCGATGATAGGCAGGAAGCGGAGCGCCGTGTCTGGTCTCAAGACGGACAGCATCACCTTCTCGCTAGTGCTCATCGGCAGCATCCTGATACTCGTCGTGCTGACCTTCTTCCCGTTTCTTGCGCTCGGCCCCATTCTGTCGTACTTCCAAGGGAACGTGAATGGGTTTGGCTAGCCCCCCGAGCGCAGAAGGCGCCCGACGTCGCATTCCGCTCTTCTCAACAGGTGTCCTCAGGGACTCTTTTGTGAGATTGAGCCCCGTCGCCCTTGTATCCAACCCCGTCATGCTCATCGTCGAGCTCACTTTCTTCCTGGTGGCCGCCATGGCGATTGACCCCCAGGGCTTCTTGCCGGTCGCTTCGCCCGGGAGGCAGCTGTTCTATCTCGAAGTAGCTCTGATCCTTATCATAACTGTCTGGTTCAGCACCCTTTCCGACTCGCTGGCCGAACACCAGGCAAGGAACACGGCCAGCAGCCTCCGCAGGCTCGAGACGGAAGTCGTCAGCAAGAGGATCATCAAGGAAGGATGGACGACCAGCGTAGTCCCGACGAAGTCAACTGACCTTCGGAAGGGGGACCTAGTGCTCCTCGAGACTGGGGACACGGTTCCCATCGATGGCGAGGTCATCGAGGGTATCGCCATGGTCGATGAGTCACTGCTCACTGGAGAATCCGCCCCCGTCAGGAAAGCGCCTGGAGACGCGGTAATCGGGGGCTCGAGACTGCTGAGCGACACCCTCACTGCAAAGGTATCGGTGAATCCTGGGGAGACCTTCATCGACCAGATGATCAGGATGGTGGAATCTTCAAAGAGACCGAAGACTCCCAACGAACAGGCGGTGACTATGGTCCTACTCGGCCTCACCGCCATCTTCAGCATCATCATCATTGCGCTGCTCGGGCTCTCCATCACGCTGGGCCTCGACGTGGACCTCTCTGTCCTGATAGCGCTCTACGTCTGCCTCCTCCCGACCACCATAGGCGCCCTCCTCCCAGCCATCGGTCTCTCTGGGATGTCCCGCCTGTACAAGAAGAGGATAGTTGCGAAGTCCGGAAGGGCCATCGAGACTGCCGGGGACGTCGACGTCATCCTCCTCGACAAGACGGGTACGATTACGGTCGGGAACAGGAGAGCGATGCAGTTCATACCGTTCGAGGGGCACACGGAGAGGGAAGTCGGCGAAGCGTCATTCCTTTCGTCTTGGTACGACGACACCCCCGAAGGGAGGAGCATCATAGACCTCGCCTACGAGAGCGGATTCATCCCGAAGGAACTGAACACCCTTGCACTCTCTCACGTGTACGAGTTCTCGGCGGTGTCTCGGATCAGTGGCGTGAGGATTAACAGGGGTGTGGTTCTCAACCTTCCCAAGGGATCAGACGTCGGAAGGGAGCGGCTAAGGTTCAGGAGGAAGATGCCAGGGGCCTTCGAGGACTGGAATCAATCAGAGCCGGAGATCGAGGTAATCAAAGGGGCGCCTGATTCGGTGAAAGAAGGGCTCTCTTCCGTCCCTCCCAACTTCGACGAACTCGTCAACAGGGTTTCAGTGGCTGGCGAGACTCCGATCGTTGTGTCAAGGAGCGGAGACGCCTTGGGAATCATCCGTCTGAAGGATGTGCTCAAGGAAGGGATACGCGAGAAGATTCAGGCTGTCAAGGCCATGGACATTCGACCCGTGATGATTACTGGGGACCAGCCTCTGACGGCCAAGAGCATCGCGGCGGAGGTGGGCATCGAAGAGTACGTGCCCCAGGCGAGACCTGAGTTGAAGTTCGGAATTGTCCAAAGAGAGCAGGCAGAGTCGCGCATCGTCGCAATGATCGGCGATGGGACCAATGACGCCCCAGCTCTGGCCGTCGCGGACGTCGGGTTGGCCATGAGCTCCGGAACCGAGGCGGCCAAGGAGGCGGCAAACATGGTCGACCTGGAATCCAACCCGGCGAAAGTGATAGACGTGGTGATGCTGGGCAAGCAGCTTCTGATGACCAGGGGCGCCGTGACAGCGTTCAGCGTCGCCAACGACGTGGCGAAGTACTTCGCGATAGTACCTGTCCTTTTCGCCACTTCGAAGTCATCGCTACAGGCCCTGAACATCCTTGGCCTCGGTCTGGACAGTGCCGTAATCTCTGCCCTGATCTTCAACGCGATAATCATCCCGCTTCTGATCCCCATCGCTATGAAGGGGGTCACGTTCAGACCGGCGGGCACCATGTCCATCTTCCTGAGGAACGTCCTAGTCTACGGAGTAGGCGGAGTCGTGGTCCCATTCATCGGGATCAAGCTGATCGACATCCTGATATCGACCCTATAGGTGATTGAATTGGAGAATCCCAAACCAAGCTACAGGCCCGTAGTCGGACTGGCACTGGTGTCGCTCATCCTCTGCGGCTTGCTCTTCCCCCTGTTGGTCACAGGAATCGCCCAGGTCATCCTTCCTTACCAGGCCAACGGGGAGATCGTCCAGCTCAACGGGCGGGATGTGGGCTCCAGCCTGATCGCCCAGGGTTTCAATTCCCCGAAGCTGTTTCACGCCAGAGCCGCCAATCAATCTGCCTCGGAGGTGGATCCGGACATCACGTTGGAAGATGCCCTCTCGCAGGTGTCTGGGATAAGCTCAGCCTCAGGAATACCTACGGCAACTCTCCGCTCGATTGTCAACGAGAACATAGAGGGAACGTTCTGGATATTCGGAAGTCCCTATGTGAACGTGCTGAAACTCAATCTGATTCTGATCAACAAGAACCCCACTGTATACCAGAACCTGACTGCGTAGTGGGGCATCTGATGGCGACAGTCAGACGGGACTGTGTTCTTCCATTCAGGCTGCTCTCTGCTTTGCTGCATGCATCTTGGCGTCGTGGCCCTCTAAGCTGATTCCTCTGGTTCTGACCCTGCAACTAGTCGTGCAGACAGCAAGAATCTAGCTAGTCTAGACAAACAAAGACTATTCTGGGCTTATCTTGAGCGGGCCCGGAGGGGTTCGAGCTTGATTGGTCCAATCCTGCGAGTCATGGCTTCGGTATCCAAGAGGAAAATGGAGGCGTCTTCCTTGCTGTCATCTCGGCGCTGGAACAGACGGAAGCCCGAGAGGTTCGATCGGCCCCAAGAGGGCAATGCTCGTCTCGTACGCGTTGTCGGCGGTATCCTCGCTCGTCCTTGGTTATCTAATCGGACGCTCGACGTCTTCCGTAGGTTCATATATTCTCAGCAGGAAGTGGTACCCCTTGCGGCTACGTCCTGGAAGAATAATCGGGACTGTCATGGGTCTTGTCATTCTAGCAGCAATCTTCCTCCTTCCATTCGGCGGCAGCAGTTCTACACTCTACGGTATCGTCTCGCCAATGATCAAGAACCTGAGTGCAGTTCAGTCGAGTGGCGACACCGCGAAACTGGCCAACAACTATACTTGGATCATAGCATTCATTCTCCTCGTGATCGCAGGAGTGGTCGGCATCTTTCCACTGGGTGCGGGAGTCCTGGGAATGGTGGGCATGGCCATGATCACCATTTCTCCATTCCTCACTCACCCCAACGGTCCCTACACTCTCTCGACGGGTACCGGATTCTACATCGCATGGGTGGTGTCGGTGGTGGCTCTCGTTGCGTCTCGCTGGCAAGGCAAGAAGGAGACCCCACCTCCAGTCTCTATCACAATCGTACAGACCCAGAACACGGGAACACAGGTGGCCCAGCCGACCAAGAACACTAAGTGCCCTAACTGCGGGGCAGACAATCCAGAAGAAGCCACGAAGTGTTCCAGCTGCGGAAAAGACCTGCCCGTTGCGACCTGATCGAAAGACCACATCACTCTGCCTTTTCCCAATCTAGGTCCGTCCAGTTGCCGAACCGAAGACGGGCGCCCACTTGGAATGACGAGACCACAATCCATTCATCAGGACTGAACCATTGAACCCGTACGTTCAAATACCGTTCAATCCTACTCGCCTTTCATGCAGACTTACTGTGAGGCATGGCCTGTTCTGCCGGGAAAGAGGGACGTGCTGATGCAATTCATCAAGGACATCTCAGGTCCAATGAAGAAGGATTTCGAAAGGTCGGAGAAACATCTCGGGATAAAGAAGGAGGCATTGTACTTGCGGTCTTCGACTCAGGGCGACTGGCTTCTCGTCTACATGGAAACTAACGACGTGGCGAAGACGTTCGGCGACTTCGCTGTTTCAAAGGACCCGTTCGAGGTGCTGACGCGGAACACGTTCAAGGAGTTCACAGGACTAGACTTCTCCATTCCACCGCAGGGGACTCCGCCTGCGCAGTTGTTCAGCTACGGATACTGATTAGATCCGTCATCGGTCACGGAGTTTCCACCTTCCCACTAATGAAGTCCGTCTGTTGGCATCTGCCTTCAGAACTTTCTCCAGTTTGGGACGCTTCAACTCCTACTGCCTTCAATGGTGGGGTATCTACTCTGGATGACGCCGCTGACCGAGGCCTTTCGTCAGCCGAGAAGTCCAAGACCAAGCTGCGTCAGTGGTTTGCACCCATATTCGGCACAGATCTCGGCCGCTTGGACCCTCAATCTCGGATTTGTTCGTGATTTACAGGCAGATCTAGGGCTCAAACCCAACATGTCGATTGCGAGATATTCAAACCAATGGTCAATCTGGGTCTAGATTTCCACGTAGAAGGACTGGATTGGCTGTTGCCCAGGGTTGGTGATGACTACGCTCTAGCTGGGGAGCGGTCCGGTCGATGTGGCTGCGGTATCTGGAACTAAAGAGGTGGTTGAGGTCCGAAGACTGTCCCGAGAACGGGGCTCGAGTCACGTTGGAGACGGTCACGCCGTAGCCCGTGTCTATTCTTCTATGTGATCTCGTATCGCATGTAGTATCTTCGGGTTCTCCCGGAGAAAATCGACCAGTCCTTCTATCTTGCGAATGGTTGCGGGTTGGATGTGATGCTCTATCCCTTCCGTATCTTGGTAAGCTACCTTATCTTCCACGCCGAGCATTGAAAGTAGTTCCGCAACTATGCTGTGTCTCGCGATCACGGACTTTGCCACCTTCACACCCTTATCGGTCAACCTGATGCCTCGGTAGCGCTCGTGCACAAGGTAGTCCTTCGCAGCGAGTCTCTGCAGCATACTCGATACGGTTGGAGGTTTGACTCGAAGATTCTCCGCGATGTCGACCGTATTCGCATAACCCTTGTCGTGGATTAGATGGTAAATTACTTCAAGATAGTCTTCCAGCCTCGATATTTCTTCTTGCTGCCCTGTCTGGGTCACCCTTGCCAATCTGTCCCCGACGGCGAAGAAGCAAGCCGTCGCCCATTAAAAGCGTTCTCGAATGACTAGGCGAATCTAAACAAAGATGAGGCTCCTAATTATGTTAGAGGTCCCTAAATTTAAGTACGGCAGGTGACCATCCCTGGCGCGAGCCATGCGCGTGCCCTGGGACAGATCTCTGAAGACCCCTGAGCAGCTCGAGGTAGAGAAACAGCAGCGGGTGCGCGACCGGATTTCTCTGCGCAATCTATTCGTCTATCTCGGCCCCGCTCTCATCGTAAGCATGGCCTACATGGACCCGGGGAACTACGGGACGGACATCCAGAGCGGCGCGTCATTCGGCTACGACCTTCTGTGGACGGTCTGGCTTGCCAATCTCATGGCCATGTTGTTGCAGTACCTGTCCGGGAAGCTGGGAATTGCGACAGGAAAGGACCTCGCCGAGCTCGTCCGCTCATCCCTGAAGTCCAGGGAGCGTATCGTCACCTACTGGCTTGCTGTGGAGACGGCTGCAGCCGCGACAGACCTGGCCGAGTACTTGGGTACCGTCATCGCGCTCAACCTCTTCGGTGTCCCTCTCCTCGACGCGGCCGTCTTCGGCGCAGCAGACGTAATCATTCTCTTGGCCCTGACTTCAAGACGCTTCCGGATCGTCGAGTACTTTTTCATGCTCTTTGTCTCCATAATAGCCATAGGTTTTCTCTATCAGGTGGCAATTACAGGACCGAGCCTGACTTCGATAGCGTACCACTCTGTGGCTGTCTCTCTTGACAGCCAGAGTGCCTTGCTGGTGGTCGGGATAATCGGGGCAACCGTGATGCCACATGCGCTCTTCGTCCACTCCACGCTCACAAGGGACAAGCTGACCACCGGAAGTATCGAGGAGAAGAGGAGACTCAGGAGGCTGCATCTCAGGGAAGTCATCATCACACTCACCATCGCCGGCCTCGTCAACGTCGCGATTCTCGTCTGTGCTGAACCTCTTTACGCTGGCAGCAGTACTAGTACTGTATCCTCAATCAAACAATTCTACGACATAATGAAGCCGCTGTATGGCTGGCTTGCAGTTACCGTATTTGCGATAACGCTGCTCGCTTCGGGCCTCGCCTCTTCGACCACGGGCACGCTCGCAGGCATGGCGATGATGGATGGGCTGCTGGGCACGCATGTGAACAAGAACCTTCGGAGGATCGTGACAAGGTTAGTGAACGTCTTCCCTACCACTATTGCCGTCCTGCTTGGACTCCAGCCATTCCTATTACTGATCTACAGCCAGGCAATCCTCAGCCTGATGATACCGCTGCCGATGATTCCTTTGATTCTCTACACGAGCAGGAGAAGGGTGATGGGCGAGTTCGTGAACAGGAAGATTACTACGATTCTTGGCATACTCACTGCTGTTGTCATTCTCTTCCTGAACTTCTATCTGCTGTCCACTTACGTCTAGGGTCCCTGGTTGGCACATGGGGACAGGGCTGTTCCAGGTGACTCTTTCTCAGGGCGTCGCGACGATGCGTCGTGGGCTTCATTCAAGGCAGGAAAGAGCCATAAAAGCGCAGAGACCCTGGCATGACCGACATTCATGCGGATAGTGAGCTTCGACGAGCTGCCCGAGGAGTGGGAACCCAGGGTGCAGCTACTTGACGCCTCAGTAGGATGGTTCCTGACGGACTTCAGGCGCATGAAGGAGGCGAGGAGGACGGGGTATCCTGCGGCAGACTACTTCGGGGTCTACGCCGTGGAGGGGAACGAGGTCCAGTCAGCGGTCAGGGTCCTCCGCATACCCTACACACTCGCCAGCGGGGCGACTGAGACAGTATCGGCCATTCAAGGGGTGGTCACGAGGAGGGAATGGTCGCGCAGGGGGCTGGCCAAGGCGCTTCTCAGGGAGGTCCACCGCAGGGAGGCGGCCGTTGGCAACAAGTTCTCACTACTCTGGATGGGATTCTGGAACTTCTCGCACGCACTTTACCGCTCGATTGGGTACGTCGACATCTACTCTCCGAGGCTCGCGATGCGCAGGTGCGATGGACCCAAGTCTGAGGGGCAGAAGTACAAACTCAGGACCGTCAAGAAAGTCGACGCGTCCACAATCGAGAAGCTGCACGCCGAGTCGACCGGGGGCCGCGTCGGGTTCACTCCGAGGCCGAAGAGCATCCTGTCCCCCCTCTTCAAGCTCGGTTTCGTCAAGCCGGAGGCGTTCAGGTTGATTCTCTTCGATGAAGAACCCGTCGGGTACCTTCAGATGCAGAAGGGCCGAGGGTGGGTCAAGTCTGACGAGGTCGTCCTGACGGAACGCGCTGACCCCGGAGCGGTAGTGTCCTTGCTACAGCGCGAGGCCACCCCCGGCTGGCTTCTTCTCCAAGGCACGTTCGTCAGAGACTCGTCAGGTCTGCTTGGCAAGCTCGGGTACTTGTCCACTGACTATGCGTATTACGGGCTCATGGCCATGCCGCTAGAAGGCGTCCACAAGAACCTCAAGCGAGAGCTAGGCACAGCCAGTCGTTCGTTCACATGCCACTTCCTCGATTACTTCTAGCCATTTCGATGGCGTCGTTCCCATTCGGATAGTATGCCTTGATGACGCGACCTGTCTCAGAAAAGCTGAATCTTCGATACAGGTGAATCGCGGCCTCATTACTCGCGTCGACAAGCAGGGAGATTCTCCGGTACTTCTTGGACAGGTGCTCGAGGACCGACTCCATCAACCTCGCCCCCACTCCTCTCCTTCTGAGACTTGGCGTCACGGCTACTGAATGAATCGTCCCCTCTCCCCCTCTGTCTGCCCCGATTACGTATCCCACAACCATGTCGCCCGAACATGCGACAATGAAGCCTTCCCTAGCGAGCATCAGGAAGTTGATGAATACAATTGTAGGATAGGGGTGATCCGGAAAGGATTCCAGTTCGATGACACGCAGCTGACCGAGGTCGGCGTGCGTGCAAGGTCTGAGCGAAATGCCGCGGTCATCACCAGTCTGATTCATCCAACGAATACGCTTTCGACAACAAGGTCTTGAAGCTTAGTCTCGGGACAGACGACTTCACTTCAGGGCCCTCCTCATCATGAATGCGGGACCATACTTCTCTGCAATCAGCCCCAACAACTCGCCAGAGTGCTTCTGCACGACGTGGTTCAAGAACTCTGAAGCGATCTCACCTCTCCGATTCGGATCAGATTCGAAGACCCTATCGGCAAGCTCCATGCAGGTCTCACATTCAGGAATCATCTTGACCTTGGCTAACTCTCTTAGGGCAGTCAGCTGCATCTCAAAGTGCCTACTGACTTTCTCGAGCCTCTCTTCCACCCCCAAGGTATTCAGCAGGTCAAGCCTCTCCTCAGAGGAGAAGCCCGGGGAGTAGGCGCACAAGTCGGCTAGCTTGCCGGGTGTCTCAGCGCTCCTCAAGGCTTCGGTTATCTCGGCTGGGATGCCGGGAATCAGCTTGACAAACTCGTCGATTTGACCGAGAACGACCCCCATGACTCTCGACCTGCTGGTGGAAGCGTCGTCAATCTCGTTTGCTTTCGTGAACCTAACCCTTGCATACGCCATCTCCTCAAGTAGATTCTCGACGCGCACCCTCCACAGTCCCTTGACAGATGCGCTCACACCTCCTTCGGCAACAGCAGTCTTTCGAACCAGCGCAAGAGTGCCTATCGAACCAATGACCTCTTCTGAATTGTGACTAGGTATGAAGACGACGAGTTGACGTTCCTTGGCCGCCTGGAGCAGGGCAGTCGTGTTCCTTGGGTCCTGAGCGGTTATCGCGATTTCCGAATGGGGAAAGATGACCACGTCTTCAGCCAGCAGGGCGGGAGCTTCGTATTCACGCGACGACTCTTCGGCTATAGGCCCTCACCATTCTTCGGCAAACTGTTCTAGCGAGCGCGAATCGGTGTTATTGATTCTTTCCCTTTACGCCGTCGCCGGACGTTGCTGATCGGTCTCTCTTTCAGCCTCCTGGATCTTCTCTAGTGTCTCGAGCGCTTCGTCGATGTGCCTCTTCGGGCTGAGTTGGGAAGAAAAGATGTGCCTGACTATTCCTCTCTTGTCTATGATGTACGTGACCCTGCCCGGAAGAAGCCCGAATGTCGATGAAGCACCGTAGAGTTTCCTGACCTCCCCACCATCGTCGCTGAGAAGGATGAAGGGCAGGCCATTCCTTGACGCAAAGTCCTTGTGCGAAGCGATGGAGTCCGAGCTTACTCCAACGACCTCAGCCCCGCGTTCCTTGAATACTTCGTAGCTGTCCCGGAAGGCGCATGCCTCAGCGGTGCATCCCGAAGTGTTATCTTTTGGATAGAAGAACAAGACAATCTCCTTGTTTCCCACGAGGTCTTTGAGGCTCACCAAATCATCAGATTGAGATCTGAGAGTGAATTCTGGAGACTTATCACCGACCTTGACCTTGCCTCCTTTCTTGTCTGATGACGTCGTCATCTTCACCACGACACCACTTCGACCTTCACGCGGCGCACATTGGACAACTGTGCCCCGGAGCTTCATAAAACTTGCTGAGAAGAACTGGCTGAAGGCAACCTTTGACTGGGCATCCCTCGGCTGGAGCCCCGGCCCACCGAGGGTCCTTAGTGTGGCGCGCCCTTGTATGCCAAGGGAGTTTGACACCCACCGGGCCCGCTTCGTCTCTTCATCCACTCGTCTGCCGGGGCGCCTCCGTAGAATGACAATGTCGGGTCAGAGCGACGCTGCGGAGGTAGTAAGGGGGCTGAACATCCCTTTCCCTGCCGTTAGCAATAAGTAACGAGCCTTTCGATTTCCGTCATCGTGTATCGATATCTCATCTTCGACCTCGATGGTACGGTGACCGACTCGAAGGCGGGAATCGTCAGATGCGTAAATCATGCGCTCAAGTCGTGCGGCTACCCCGAAGTCAAACACGATCGAGACCTTTCGTGGTTCGTGGGTCCTCCGCTGCGTGAAGGCTTCAAGGAACTTGTAGGGACAAGCGACAACTCGCTCATAGAAAGACTGGTTGCGGCATATCGCGAGAGATATGCGACAATCGGGTTGTATGAGAATGCACTCTACCCAGGAATCGCCGAGCTGCTCAGCGACCTCTTCGACCGCGAGAAGGTGCTGGTTCTGGCGACCTCCAAGCCTACAACCTATGCCAAGAAGATTTTGGATAACTTCGAGCTGGCTCGCCTATTCGGCAGGATTGTCGGTAGCGAGCTGGACGGGACACGTTCGAGCAAGGAAGAGGTCATCAAGTTTGCAATCGGTGCATACGGTGGCCCGACCTCCGGCTATGTCATGATTGGAGACCGCGGGGACGACGTCATCGGTGCCAGGAGGAACAACGTCGATTCGATTGGGGTGCTCTATGGATATGGCACGGCATCCGAGGTCACGGTATCGAATCCCACGTTTGTCGCGAAGACCGTAGAAGACCTCCGTACGATACTGCTTCCGGAAGCACCTCCGCCCCACTAGGTAGAGGGTCTGGTCGTCGGATTCTCACCCCACGGGAGGTCGATTGAGAACACCTCAATTGGGAAGTCCACGTTCTTTACCTCTTTCTTTCCAACCTCGCTCAGGTGGTTTCCTAGCTTGTTCCAGACCTGGTCGAACACCTGACGAGTGATGCAGACCCCTCCGGGCTCAGCTATCGCGTAGACCCTGCTCCCGATGTTCACGGCGTCGCCGAGGATGTCGCTGCCCTTCCTTTCGATGTCTCCGATGTGTATTCCGATGCGCACAAGCAGTCTGTCCGCCTCGCGCACGTTCCGATTCCTCTCGTGCATTTTCCGTTGAATCTCTATGGCGCACTGGGACGCCTCCAGGGCGCTCGAGAACTCCACCAGAAACGCGTCGCCTACAGTCTTGACCTCTCTTCCATGGAACCTGGGGAGCACCTCCCTGGTGACTTTCCGATACTCTTCGAGGAGCTCGAGAGCGTGCCGTTCGTTCCTTTGCGTCAATGAGGTGTAGCCGGCGAGGTCGGCAAACATTATTGCCGCAAGACTTCTTGTCGGAGCCTGGTCGAAGGCATCTAGGTAGCCGTTCATCTTCCAGTAGGTATCGAGGTATTCCAGTCCCCGAGGTGTGGCCGAGTAGGTGGTTTCGTCCTCGCTCGTCGTTCTTCTGAGCAGCCCGAAGGCAATCAAGTCATCGACCATCACTCGAAGCCTGTCTAGGGGAACTCCGACTCCATAGGACACCTTCGTGATCCTCCCACCTCCTGGATTCCGGCGCACGACCTCGAGGATCGTCGCGTAGATGTCGGCCTTGGATCGCTTCGACGTCCGAGCACTCAACCTTTCATCCTCCCACGGGATTCGCCTGATCATCCTCCCTACAGCGGGAAGGGCGGAAGGCTTCCAGACTTCTGGGGTGGGCTGAGGTGTACGACTCTTTCCCCCTCCCGGAGTTCCTTGGTGTAGACGAGCCCTCCGACAACGCATGTGTCCCCGATGTCAGCGCTCTCGGCGTAGACCTTGCCCAACCTGGACCCTCCCTCTGCTTCGAGCCGCGAGCAGTACACGTCCTGGACCTGGGCCCGCTTGTCGATGTGCACCACGTCTCCGACAAGGTTGCCAATGCAACTGGCGCCCTTGCCTATCTCTATCCTGTTTGCCTTGAGTCCTTGGGCTGTCTCCACTCGACCGCCTATTTCGACGGTGCCTGAAAGCAGGCCCTTCGCGGCACGAAGGACTCCGCCGACTTCCACATCGGTCCCGGAAAGGACTCCTCCTATCTCTGCAAGCCCGCCCACTTCAAGTCTAGATGTGAGCGCAAGGTCTCCTGAGACTCTGATCTTCCCGCCAATTTCGGCCGTTCTCCCTGAGAGATTCCCCTCTACGATTGCCAGCCCGCCCACCTCCATCTCCTCGCAATCCAGGTCTCCCTTCGACCGCAGCATCGCGCCGACCTCGATCTTCTTGCCCTTCCCGCCGCTCAGTTCGACACTCCCGCCTGTTTCGAGTCTGTCAAATTTCAGTTCCTTCCGTGACGTGAATCGCCCCCCGACTTCGATCGTTCCAGTGACCTCTCCTCCTCCGACTTCTACGCTGCCGCCCACGTCGAGATGATTCAGTTTCAGCTCGCCGAGCGCCTCGAATGAGCCCCCTACGTCCACAGACTCCGCGATAACGTTGCCCTGAACCTCGAGTGAACCGCCGACATCCACCTTTTGGGTCTCCAATGAAACCCCCACAGAGAGCCTCCCGCCGACGTCCACTCTCTTCGCCTTGACATTGCCCCTGGCGTACAGGGCTTCTTCGACGGCGATGTCTTCATGGACTGTCAGGCTCCCATTGACACGGACGAGCCCATCCTTGGATTCCAGCGAACCGCACTCGAAGTCACAGTCAACCTCAACGCTTCCTTCGAAGTATGCCGTTCCAGTGACGAGGACCAGAGACCCTTCAGATGCCTGGATAAGTGAGTGGTTCTCGGCCCTAATGTCTCCCTCCACTCTACCCAGCTTCACTGTCTCTCCCTCGCGAATTACTCTCTCATCCATAGACTTGGGTTTGGGTGCCTCTAGTAATATAGTTGGCTCACGGAATGTAATCACTTTATGTTCTGCTGCAGTCCCTGTTGCAGAGGGGGCTAGGCCGCGTAGAGGAAGGTTAGGACCGGCCATGGAGCGCGTCACATAAGGCAGTGAGTCGACATGCGTCATAATCAATAAAGACGGTCTCGAACACCGTTCATTGTTAATAGAGAGCTTGGAACACTTATTAATGTACCGGACCAAGAGAGATATGAGCCATGAAAAGGAACACAATTCTGGCTGCTGCAGTCCTAGTCGTCATGGTCGTGGCGGCAACCACCGCGGGACTCTACGCCTTTCGCAGCCAGGGTTCGACGACCGTACGGTGTTCGACAACCGGCCCGAGCCCATCGACGAAGATACAGGTGGTCGCCGCGGAAGACTTCTGGGGGAGCCTTGTATCTCAGCTCGGCGGAACGCGTGTCAACGTGCTGAGCATTGTTACTAAACCCAACACCGACCCTCATGAATATGAAAGCGACTTCGCCGACGCCGAAGCGATCGCAAATGCGAGCCTCGTGATCGTCAACGGAGCAGGGTACGATGATTGGGCTCTGCAACTCATTGCAGCGAGCAATACTCCAAACCAGATAGTCCTGAACGTGCAGGAACTCGTCAACCAGTCAGTCACAGCAAATCCTCACTTCTGGTACAGTCCTTACTACGTGAATGACACGGTCAAAGTGATGTACAAGGACCTTGTGTGCATCGATCCGACCGACACGGCATACTACAAGCAGCAGTACGTCGCGTTGAATGCGTCGCTTGGAGTGTACAACGAACGGATAGACGAGATAAAGCAGCGGTTTGCGGGTACGCATGTGGCATCCACGGAGAGCATTTTCGTATACCTGGCAAACGCTACGGGCCTTGACCTCGTTTCTCCTCCCGCGTTCATGGAGGCCGTCTCGGAAGGAAGTGACCCGCCGATCCAGAGCCTCGTGCAATTCCAGCAGGAACTCGAGAACGGAGGCGTGAGAATGCTGGTCTACAACAATCAGACGGTGACGCAGCTCACCCAAAGCATCATGACTTTGGCCGCCGAAAACGACGTCCCCGCCGTGGGCGTGACAGAAACCATTCAACCGTTGGATGTCACGTTCCAAGTCTGGATGAACGCCGAGTTGCTCGCCATTCAGAACACGCTCATTGCTCAGGCCTCGGGCAATAAAGGGTGAAGGAAGATGCAGTCCAAAATCATTACGGCAGAAAATCTGGCGGCCGGCTACCCGGACAACACCGTCTGGCGAGACGCCAACTTTGAGTTTGGTCGCGGAGAGTTCATCGCGGTCATAGGCCCCAACGGGGCGGGTAAGACAACTCTCTTTCGCCTGCTGCTCGGCCTGCAACGGCCCATTAGCGGGTCGATGAAAATATTCGACGCTCCGCCTAAGCGCGGAAATCCGCAGATCGGCTACGTACCTCAGCGCCACGTAATAGACAGCGAGACGAATGTCGAATGTCTTGAATTGGTAAGGCTTGGGCTCTCGGGAAAACAGTGGGGGTTCAACCCCTTCTCTCACAAAGATCGCGACGCGGCTCTTGCTGCACTGGAAGGTGTCGGCGCGACTGAGCTGGCACATCGCCCCCTCGGCGCGTTGTCAGGTGGAGAACTGCAGAGGATATTTCTGGCCGAGGCACTGGTGAGCAACCCGGACATATTGCTGCTTGACGAGCCGCTGTCTAACCTTGACCTGAGGCGCGAAACTGACCTGCTGCACCTGGTCAACGACGTAGTCCGTTCGCGAGGCGTGACGGCGTTGCTGATAGCTCACAACATCAACCCGCTTCTGCCTCATCTCGACAAAGTGATGTACATAGCGAACGGCAGGGTGGCGACGGGGAAGCCCAGCGAAGTCCTGACGTCAGAGAGCCTCACGACGCTGTACGGGGTCCAGGTCGAAGTCCTGCGTGACCCCCACGGCAATGTCGCAATCATAGGCGTCGAAGAACATCATGGTGACATGGCATGATCTTCAGCATCAATCTATTCGCCGACTTCCAGCAGATATGGCAAGTTCCGCTCCTGCAGCACGCATTCGAGGCAGGGACCGTCATAGCAATCGTAGCAGGTGTCATGGGCTACTTCGTGGTATTGCGCCATTCGGCGTTTGTGGCTCACGCCTTTTCCGAGATTGGATTCGCTGGAGCTGCAGGGGCCATCTTGGTGAACATTGCCCCCATCTACGGTCTCCTTCTGGGTTCAACTGCGGGGGGCTTGGCGATAGCCGCACTCGGTCGCCGCGTCGCAAATCGTGATACTCAGATTGGCATCGTGCTCGCGTTCATGCTCGGCTTGGGTCTCCTGTTCATCAGACTCTACCCAGGTTATTCGACCGAGGCTTACTATATCTTATTCGGAGAGATACTGGGCATCAGCAGCAGCGGCGTCCTCCAGACGCTCTTCTTCGGTTTGGCGGTCTTGGGCGCAATCTCTCTTCTCTACAGGCCGCTCCTCTTCGCATCATTGGATGAAGACGTCGCAGAAGCCAAAGGACTGCCTATGGTCTTCCTGGGCATGGCCTTCATGCTTCTTGTAGCCGTCGCGGTCTCCATTTCTGTTCAGATGATCGGCGTCCTTCTCATCTTCTCCCTGATGGTGACACCAGCGGCAACCGCCCAATATCTGGCGAAACGGCCGCAGCGGGTCATAATGATCTCGGTGCTCATCGCCCTTGCTGCGACATGGTCTGGACTGTTCATCGCGGTGTACGAGCCGTATCCGGTGAGCTTCTTCATTACAAGCATCGTGTTCATCATCTACCTGGGTGTGAGGGGCTGGAACTGGAGATTCCCGAGCCGAATCAAGTCCAGTAAAGTTCGCAAGGCCGGTTCTTAGGAAATCAAATCGAGTGAAGCGGACAGATAGACGCCTTCCACCCACTCCGGGTCTTCCTGATTCGCGTTGATGATCTCGACGCCGCCCGGCGATGCGGCTTATTACTCCGGGGACCATAGTTTATATGTCCGTTAATAAGAAACCTGGCTATGCCGATCGTCAGCCTTTCAATTCCAGAGACGATGCTGAAGGAGATGGACGGGCTAGAAGAATCATACGGCTTCACTGGCAGGTCAGAACTCGTTCGAGCAGCGATTCGACTGATGATGAACGACAACAAGGAACGGACAGGCCTTTCAGGAGAAGTGAGTGGCTTGGTCGTGGTCACTCATAACACCGAGGAAGAGGAACCAGTCACGCGGCTCAAACATGAGTTCGACCAGATAATCAAGACGCACGTCCACAGCAAGCTCACGCCATCAACCTGCGTCGAACTGTTTCTCGTCCACGGCGACGCGAAGAAGGTCTCAGCGATGAGCAAGGCCTTCCAAGCTCAGGACGAGATGAAGAGCTCCAAGTTCCTTCAGGTCTAAGGAATCGTCACGGCCTTTTGCCTTTCGTGCAAGTGGTGGTTTCGTCCGGACCCTGGTAATCACGGAGGTTGTTATGGGACGTCTTGCGACTTGGTCAGTTTGCGACAGGTCTGGGTGCAGCAGAGCAGGCGGACCTAGAGATCAGCGAGTCCCTCCTCATCGTATGGCGAAACAGAGGGTTCCGTCTCGCTTCAAGAGATAAATCGAGTCGCGTGCGTGGCCAACTGAATGCAGCCGACCTACCTTTCGTACGACAAGGGAAGCATCCTAGTGAGAAGCGAAGCCAAGGTCCCCTATTCGGTGTGGGACGAAAGGGTCGGGGCATTCAGGGCGCCCGCCCTCTACTACCGTGAGATAGTGGAGTTCCTGAAGAAGAGTGAGCTCTCGGCGATCAAGGACGGCGTCGAGGAGCTGCCCCCCTGCCCCGAACTGAAGTGCAAGAGCGTGGAGATGAGAGCATACCAGAAGAGGGCCCTCGAATCCTGGGACAGGGCGGGGAGAAGGGGGGTAATCGTGCTCCCCACGGGCGCTGGGAAGACTGTCATCGGAATGAAGGCGATCGAGCTCGTCGACCAGCCTGTCATCGTGGTCGTCCCGACGCTCGACCTGCTCAATCAATGGAGGAAGAGGCTACAAGAGGAGTTGGGAGTGGAGGTCGGCGCCTATGGAGGTGGAGAGAGTGCCATCAGGGCGGTCACGGTCTGCACCTACGATTCCGCCTATCTGAGGGCCGGAGAGCTCGGCAACAGGTTTGGGCTCCTCATCTTCGACGAGGTTCACCACCTCCCAGCCGAGAGCTTCAGGCAGATAGCGGAGATGTTCACCGCTCCGTGCAGAATGGGCCTCACTGCTACCTACGAGAGGGAGGACATGCTGCACCTCGAACTCCCGAGGCTGATAGGAGGCGTCGTCTACAGGCTCCAGCCCGAGGACCTTGCGGGAAGGTACCTCTCCGAATACGCAATCGAGAGAATCAACGTCGAGCTGACCAAGGAGGAAGAGGAGGAATACAGGAGGAACTACGGCGCGTTCACGGGCTATCTGGAGAAGAACAGGATGTGGCTTAGGTCGCCTCTGGACTTCCAGAGGTTCATCATGAGGACATCGAGGGATCCTGAAGCGAGGCGGGCCCTGCTCGCAAGGAACAGGGCGATAACGATCGCGTTCAACTCCCAAGCAAAGGTCGACAGACTCGAAGAGATACTTCGTTTGAACCCCGACGACAGGATACTGATCTTCACACAGTACAACGACCTGGTCTACAGGATATCGAGGAGGTTCCTCCTGCCGTTCATAACCCACACGACGAACAAAGAGGAGAGATCTGAGGCGCTTAAGGGATTCAGGGAAGGAAGATTCAGGGCCATTGTGACCTCAAAGGTTCTGGACGAGGGGATTGATGTGCCAGAGGCGTCCATAGGCATCATAGTGAGCGGGACGGGAAGCTCGCGGGAGTTCGTACAGCGGCTCGGGAGGCTCCTCAGGAAGAGCGAGGGGAAGGGACGGGCCAGGCTGATTGAGCTCGTGTCGAGTGAGACTTCGGAGACTCGAACGAGCAGCAGAAGGAGGAAGAGGAACGAGGGAGGGTCCGGGGCCACGAAGCAGGCCGCAGGAGCGCTCCAAGGGGAGGAGAGCAACGCAGTGGAGGAAGACTATGGCCTCGCGGATGAGGTGGTCGAGCAGCAGTAATGCTCCCCTCGAACCTCCTCAGGGCAAGAATCTCCAAGGGTAAGATACGCCCCGCCTACGTGAGCGTCGATCCAGAAGCTGTGGCTCTTGCCGTAAGGATAATTGATGATTTCAAGGCCGGGCTGGGCAAGAAGAAGGGAGAGCTCCTCGAGAAGCTGAAGGAAATCGAGGACGAGGGCCAAGACTTCAAACTCGTCAGGGGCATGTCGACCCTGCTTGAGAGGAGGTGTAGGTTCGAGGTCGAGAGCGAGACGAACCCGATGGCAGCGAGGATGGCCACCTTCGAGGCGGCGAGCAGGGCGAAGGCAGCGAGCTCTGATGAGACGAAAGCCGTGATTCGAAGCGTATCGACGAGGCTCGGAGTCTCCCCCGAGGCCCTTGAGCGGGCTCTCTTCAGCGACCTTGAGGACGAGCTGATGATGAGGGGTTTCGTGCCTCTCAGTGCCGAGTCGCTGATCAAGCGATACAACCTCTCCCTCATGCAGACCTTGCTCTTCAAGTCGCTGAGAGTCGAGTTCACGGCCTCCGGAAACTGGAAGAACATCTTCAGGGAGGTAAAGAGGCAGGGGCTGATGTACTCCGTGGAGGAGCAGCGCCCGGGCTACAGAGTCTCCCTCGACGGCCCCCTCTCTCTCTTCAAGTTCACGGAGCGGTACGGCACCTCCATCGCTAAGGTCCTGCCGCGGATAGTCGCGTCGGAGAAATGGAGCGTCAAGGCCGAGATACTCGCTCGGAACAGGGGAGGTAGGGTGTACGCCTTCGAGACGGACAGCGAGGAAGTCGATGGCCTCATCGTCGCAGGTGGGGAAGAGGAGAGGGTCGACGCCGGCGGAAGACAAGCGAGCGGGTTCGACAGCACGGTGGAAGAGAGGTTCGCCAAGGCATTCCTCACATCCTACGGCTCTCTGGGGTGGGCCCTTAGAAGGGAGCCCGAGCCGCTGGTGGCCGGCGCCCACGTGCTCATCCCCGACTTCAGCCTGGAGAAGCACGCAGAGAAGGTCTACCTGGAGATCGTCGGCTTCTGGACCTCAGAGTACCTTGAGAGGAAGCTGAGTAAGCTGAAGTCGATAGAAGGAGTGGACATGATCATAGCCGCTGACGAAAGCCTCGCCTGTTCCAGGCTCGAAAGGCTGAGGGACAAGGCTGAGGTGATATACTACAGGAGAGACGTGCCCCTGAAGCCGATCGTCGAGCACCTGAAGGAAAGGGAGGGCTCGATCCTGAGGGCGCAGGCCGGCGGAATCGAGAAGGACTCCATCGTCCTGAGAGGGGACATCGTGACCCTCGAAGACATCGCGAAAAAGAAGGGCGTCTCTTTGGACGCCGTCGGTCTGGCCCTCCAGGACTTCAAGCCCGCCGGGCACGCGAGGGTGGGAAACCTCTTCATCTCGGAGGCGAAGCTCAGGGAGCTGGACGAGAGGCTGAGCAAGATCGAGAAGCTCACCGAAGCACTCGCGATAATCGAGTCTTCGGGCGTCAGGGAAAGAGAGGCGAGCAAGGTCCTGGACGTCCTTGGATACACCTCCGTCTGGGCGGGGATGGCTATGGACGAAGTCAGAATCTCGAAGTCGGCAGCAAGACGCTGATCATGTTGACAATAGGGAGAATGACGGAGATGGCCCTTGGCCATCCGAGAAGACGCATTGCCGCGCAGCTAGCCAGTCAAGAGAAGGTTGTCGATGGTTTCAACCGGTTGTCGTCACGCCTAAAGCGGATTCTAGCGAGAGGTAGTATGCGGCACTGTACTCTGACGAGCTACTTGAACCGCCTACACAGTATATGTTACCCGATGAGATGACGCAGTCCGTCATGACTCCAAGGGGGTAGTCGGCCGCCTGTGCCCATGCTCCTATGCCTTCAGATGATACGGTGGCAAAGAAGACCGCGTTTAGGTACGAGTTCGATCCCGCACCTCCTACGCAGTAGACGTAGTCCGACGAGACCGCGCAGGCCTGGTTACTTGCAACGATTGGATAGGCCTCAGTCTGGGTCCATGCCCCTACCCCCGAAGATGAAAGAGGAGCGTAGTAGTCTGTGCTGACGGGGTTGCCGCTAATGTTGTCGACACCTCCTACGCAGTAGATGTAGCCTTTGGCCGCGAAACAACTGGGCAGAAAGATGCCTGCGGGATAGGATGTCGATTTGCTCCACGAGCCAATGCCCGAAGAGGAGAGGGAAGCGTAGTAGACGAAATTGCTCGCGAAGGAGGTGGCGTTCGTACCTAGCGCCTCGCCGAATCCTCCCACGCAGTAGATGTACCCGGACGACGCCACACAGGACTGACTGTCTACGGGAATCGGGAATGCCTTCGTAGCAACCCACGCGCTCACTACACCGTTACTGGTGAGGGGAGCATAGTAACTCGCGTTGGTATCATCACCGGCGTCGTCGTTGGTCCCTCCGACACAATAGACGTAGCCGGAGCTAGCCACGCAGGATTGCCTGTCTATGGTCTGTGGGTAGAGATTGAGGTCGAGTGTCCAGCTCGTGATGTTGCTGGAAGGAGAGGAGAAGGCAGAGGAAGTGTAGACACTGTTATGTGGACCCTCATTGGCATCCTGCCCCCCGACGCAGTAGATGTACGCCGTGCTGTTGACGCACTGTTGTGCGAACACTCCAAGCCTGTCAGATGCCTGAAGAGGATAGCCTGCGGCTGGTTTCCACGACGCCGTTTGGGTTCTACTGACGGTTGTCGTGACAGTAGTCGCAAGAGTCTCCGTCGTAGTGCCAGTCATCGTTCTTGGGGTGAGAGATCCTGTCGCATAGAACGTTATGAGGACCAATCCTGCGCCCACGATGACACCGACGACCAACAACGCGGCCCCCATGGCCGGACCTGATGCTTGCATCTGCAAGATAAGAACTGGCAACGGGATAATCATCTAAACATTTGCGGTAGGGCACGGACAAGTGTCGAATTCGCAGGCTTGACGGAATCGTAACACGGATGGAACGCTCTGCATGGGAGGAGCGGGAAACCCCGATCTCCTCAATGGTAATGCGACTTTCTCCGCCACTCATTAAATAACCAAGCATCTGATCGCCTGTGGCAAATCGCATTTGGATGATTCCTCCAAGAGCCCTGCAAAGAGAACAAAGAGGGAAGTCAACAAGACCGTCCTCGGCATAACCCTCACAATTCCCATCATGGGGGCGATTCTGATAATCGGGAGTTTGACGGCGCCGTCAATTCTTCCGGACCGCGACATCGTCTTGGTCATCAGTGGAGTCATGCTCGGATTCGGTGGCCTTGCAATTGAAGAGTACTTCGTTCTGTCGGTCGAGCGGGCGAAACATAGAGCGCTCGTAGCAAAGGCCGGCGGAGAGGGATACACGGCCGAGGAGATCGCCGCCATCGGTAGAGCAGAAGCTGAGCACAAACAGGAACTCGAAGAAGAATCAAAGGAACGCGAAAGGCAGGAGGAGCTCACGAAAGCCTACCATGAAGAACTCATCACCAAGATATACGACCCGTGGTGCAAGAACGGAATCGAGGACAGAGGGAGTCTCCCTGGTTATCCCCCGACACAGAACCAACCTGAATACATCTGGATTCCCATCGGGTTTGAAATGGAAACAGACTCCGAACCGGGGACGCACCCAGAACTTCCGATGATTAGAGATGCCCTTGCCCATCTGGACGATGAAACTTCAAAGGCCAGAAAGAAGGTGTGGGATGGAATAGTAGAATACAATGACAGCGTCAAGGCACTCATACGATGGCCCAGTTACATCGCCAAGGTGATTGAGAATGAATGTGGGCTCAGAGATGCCGCAGGAATCGATCAGCCTCCCCAAGAACCCTGGTGCGACGTATCGGTTCTGATGGAGTACTTTGACCGCCATTTCTATCGCCGCGAAAGCGTGATGATCGGGCCCCCATTCAAGGGCGTCGGTCCTTCGCTGGGATGGACGTTCCTACCGGTTCACTACGCTGGCCGTGACCAGACTCTCGCGAATTCGTCGGACGATTTGGAATTGGCCAGACTCGTGAAGAGAATAGACTCCTGGGGTGAGTATTATGCTGACGCCAGAAGAGGCCTAGACTCCAAACGGGAAACGCTGAGCACCAACCTAAAGATGTTCCAGAGTGGAACCGCTCAACTCATCCAGACCATGAGGTTCCGTCCCCATCTCGTCAAGGGGAAGTGTAGTATCGAAGAATCGTATACCGAGGGGAAGAGCCAAGATGACCGCGATCTGGTCCACCACTTTCCGGCGTCTATCTGACAGACAGCAGCGGAACCAAAGTCAGAATGTTGGTTTCAAAGGACGGGTGCCATGACTCAACACCCGTCATTCTTTTAATGACGAATGACCATCTGAGGAAATGGAGAGTCTTGGGAAGAGAAGGTAAGAAGAAGAAAGAGAGAGCGAGAGAGCGAAAAGAGGATAGGCAGGCGCGGAGAGGGAAATCGCCCGGCTAGGCCACCTGACTGTTCGGTCGCAAACATCATCAGAATCGCTAGGTAGAATCTAACTCATGCCCACGCTCATTCACTTCGTTCATGCTTATTAGACAAACCTCCTCATTCTCTTGCTAGGGAGCATGGCCTTCTGTCCTAACTGTGGCAAGGAAGTATCACCACAAGCGTTTTCCTGCCCCAACTGCGGACATCCGCTAGGGCAAGCGCAACCAGCGATAAAGGCTGCGGAGCAGATTGGCTGGTGGTGGTGGCTCTTTCCCTTCTTCCTAGCGTGGATTGGCGGGCTCATTGCATACTTCGCGCTCAAAGACAGAAATCAGAAGACGGCCGAACACCTGCTAATCTTCGGGATTGTGTGGACTTTCGTTGGAGCCGTCTTAATTGGGTTGGTCTTCCTTCTGTTCGCGGTGGCGGCCGTCGGGTTTTCGTCAGTCTGACCTCTCAGCAGTCAGGTTCCACGGTCAAGTCTGAACGCAACTGGGTCGCAAACCGAGGATAGAACACTCCTCTCCTGCAGTCCATTGTCATGCATTTTCATATCTTCAAATCCGACTGAGCTGCCAGAGAGCCAATGCCTCGTGCGCGATGCCTCACACGCGTTCACGTCCGCGCGGTCTTCTTTGACCTGCACGCCACCCTGGCCGGCTTCAAGCCGCATTTCGGTCCTCCCGACCCGGAACTAGTCTCCAGACTCCTCCGCGACCGAGGGCTCTCCGTCTCGACCAAGGCTTGGGAGGACGCCCTGGCCCAGATCCACAGCATCGATTATCCGAGATATGGCTACCCTGACTGGGGAAGGCACATCGACCGCGCGTTCGAGATAGTGCGTTCCAAACCCAACGAACTGACCTTCAAGGAGGTGGTCCGGGAATACCAGAAGACAAGGTGGAACTCCCTACCCTTCGCGAAGGAGGCGGTGCGGAGGGCGAAGAGGCTCGGCCTGAAGACGGCGCTGGTGACGTCCGTCGCCCGCTTCCGCTTCGAAAGGGACATACGCGGCATCCTCGACAGGATCGACTTCGTAGTGGACGGGAACACATACCACTGCGACAAGTCGGGCCCGGAGATACACCACAGAACCCTGCAGGCCCTCAAGGTCAGACCGGGAGAGGCGGTCATGATAGGAGACGAGTTGGAGGGGGACGTGCTCGTCCCGACCAGAATCGGCATGCGGGCCATCCTCCTCCACGGGGAGAAGCCATCCTGGGAAGAATCCCAGGCCATCAGCGGCCAAGTCGTTGCAAGAGACCTCAGGCAAGCTCTGGACATCGTCGACGCCTGGGTGAGCAAGGCCCCTTTGCCTTAGCTGTGAGGCGCAGAGCTTGAGGGCCTTCCGCTGACAGGTGCGACGGAGGAGGAACAGAGTTATTTCTGCCTCCGCCATTAGAAATTTCGTTTCGCCGGTTGGAGGGACTTCTAGCTTTAATGGCTCGAGCCCGAGAAGGGAGTGCGCTTCGAGGCATGATCATAGCGTGGTCCGGTGCGACATGAACCGCGGGTCGGTCATCTTTCTGGCCACGTTGCTGGTCTTCTGCGTCACCCTGAACGGAGTATGGGCGACCGACCACACAGCAAGCTTCCTGGATCTCGATTACGCGATGTGGGCCAACCACACCTTCGCGCTGGGCCGCGTGGGGCAATTCATCCCTAACTCTGTGGACGTCTTCCAGTACGGGGGGCAGTACTACAGTGCCCTGGCACCAGGGCTGGCCCTTTTCGCCTTCCCCTTCGTAGTGGCTGGGTTCATCATCGTCGGCCACTTCAGCGAATACGGGGCCGTGATGCTCTTCAGCGAGTTCTTCGTTGCGATACTGAATGCCCTCGCGGCGCTCTACATCTACAAGCTGAGCCGGATGTACTTCAGGGAAGCCACAGCCAGCTTCATCGCGCTCGCCTTCGCGTTCTCCACAGTCAGCTGGTCCCTTGCCACTTTCTTCTTCCAGAGCGACGTTTCCGCGGCGCTGGACGTCGTCGCGGTGTACTTCGTCTTGCGAGCCACCAGGAGCTCTCGAGGCTCCGTCGCATTCCTGCTCGGAGGCCTTTCGGTAGCCGCCGCGATGATGGTCGATTACGTGAACTTCCTCCTGTTGCCGGTGCTACTGGTCTACATCGTCGTGTCGTTGAGAAGAAGGGATCTTGGACTTCTCGCGAGGGCAGCCGCTGGGTTCACTCTCTGTTCCTTCTTCGGAGTCCTGGCGATAGGCCTCTACAACTACGCAAGCTTCGGGCAGGTCCTGGTTTCCACCGAACAACTGTATCTCCACAGTTCGTCCATCTTAGGCGAATTCTCAACGCCTTGGTACCTTGGAGTGGTCCTGAATTTCTTCACACCATTGAGAGGCATCTTCCTCTACTCTCCGGTTCTTCTCGTCGGCGCCTTTGGGTTCCGAAAGATGTTGGGCGCTTCTGCGGTCAGAAAGGAGGGCCTTCTCATCCTGGCGGTCTTCATGGTGCTGTTTCTGCCTTACTGCGCTTGGTATGATCCCACCGGGGGGTTGTCCTTTGGACCTCGATTCATAGTGGCGTCGCTCCCCTTTCTTCTTCTGCCGGCGGGCTACGTGATAGAAGGCGGCTGGAGATACCGGGGCCCCGCCGTCTACATCCTGTATTCTGCAGGGGTGGTAGTCAACGGCCTCGCGGCCCTCACAAGCACGCTCGCTGGGAACACGGATTGGCTGACCTCGCCCTTCCTAGACAGCACGATTCCCCTACTCTCCCATGGAACCCTCGACCAATGGTGGACGGGGTCAGTCGGGCGGTTCTGGCCCGTGGCAGCAGGAGCTGTAATCGCCGCGGCCCTTCTCCTTCCTAGTATTCTTGGGCGCGCTTCAGAACGGAGTCCGACTGTGGCGGATGACCCAACATGAATCGACGTGAGTCAGAATCACACCACCCAGCCAGAGACCGTCTCTTGAGGGGCACTTCTTCCACACTGCGAGCTCTTTGCTGTTGGGGCGCCTACTCTAATTGGATCCCGGGCAGCTTGGGTGGGCGGCGCGGCGGGGCGAGGGGCCTGGTCACCAGGCCTCAACTCCACCGGTCTGCTTCCCAACGTCAGGACCCATGCACAGAAGATAAGATACAAGCACCATAGGATATCGGGACCTGAACTCAGAACGACAAATCTCGGGTAGAATTTCGTCGCAATCTTCCAAGATGCCAAGAACGAAACCAAAGCAGCAAAATCAACAGAGGCCTTTCTTGGATAGATCATCACAAGGGAAACCACAGCGGCAATTATGGCAAGTGCTGAGTCGCCGTCGAAAGTACTCTGATGAAACCTTGATGGGGACCATTCACTCGTGTAATGCGAATAGAGCTTCGTCACCGACAAGACAAGCAAGACTACCGCAAGAATAGCTAAAACGTCTCTTCTCCGAAGGAATCCCTTGATGCTCACCGATATCGTCTCAGTATTCTCTTAATTTGTCTTCGGACGCTATATTCATTGTTACCACGGCTTTCAAGCTGGATCTTGTTGGGTAGTACTCCTACTGCCCGGCCGGCTGCGCCCATCCGCACTGGGAGGTCGAGGGCGTCTCGCCGGAATCCCTAGGACCCACCTAAGCATGATCTGAACACCGTTTTCTGTGCACCCTCCCCTGGAAAAGGGCCATATCGAGTTTCTTTGGTGAGTCAGGGCTGGATTCAGGGTCTTCTGGGTTGACCAATGAGTTGGGTTGGGGTTCAAACCCACCGGGCCCGAACCCGTCCCAGCCGGGAGAGGTCAACAGTTTCAATCAGAGAGTGGATTCGAACCCATTCGGGTCGGAATCCTAGCCGGGCTATGGGTTTGCACCAATCCAGGGGCGCCTTGCTGAACTTCATCTTCAAGTGAATTGATGATTAGGACTCAGATGAACTTGACATGAATCCGAGTTGATAACGCGTCGACCCAGGTTGATTCACCTTCCTTAGATGAGCTAAAGACTGAAGCTACTGATAGAGAAGCGCCGGCTCAGTGTTGACGTACCCCTTCTCCCCTTTTGCCTTGACGTATCCATCATAAGCTAGGAGTATTGCAAGAATCAAGGGGGCTAGTCCGAGGGTGAGTCCTGTCAGCAAGATATCAACGAGGAAAACGACAATAACAAAAAGAATCGTAGGCAAGCCAAAGACCTTCCTGTACCCAAGGTACAGGTACCCAAGCCCTATGAAGAGGTTGAGGATTCCAGCGACTATTGGGTCCTTTCTGTTGCCTTGAGGACCAGGGGGCGGCGTAGGATACGCTGGCTGAGATTGTTGGGGAGGCATCGTATCGGATGGATTTCTCAGCGAGTTGCCGCAATTGCCGCAGAATGAAGCATCATCAGAATTAGAAGCACCGCACTTACTGCAGAACACACTATGAGGGGTGTTCTTGAATTACTTAAGAGTTCAAGAATGGTTATGCCAAGGATTCAGCGCACCCAGAGTGCGAAAATGGGCAGAGAGTGGGTTTACGGGTGTTTCCAACCGTAACCCACGCTCTCCTTCTTCTCTTCTCTTCTCGCTTAGCGCTTCTCCGTCTTCGGTTTCAGTGATGTCTTGGAAGCCGCACTGCTTCTGACTGGAGCAGTCCTGCGCCTGTACGTTCGGATCGGCTTCTTAGAGATGGATGGTGTTCCGAAGGAGGCCCTGTAATGGAATGGCGCTGTGTACTGGACCGTAGCAGGTGTCGGCTGCACAGCCTCGTAGATTGCCTTGATTGGGGACGGAACAGGCTCAGCTACGGTCGTTGCCACCGCAGCCGGAACCCCCACTACCTGTTCCATCGTAGGAGTGTAATACTCTGGTGCTTTCACCGAATCAATGGGTTTTCTCTTCCTCGGATGTCCCAAGTAGCCCTTGGGTGCCGCGTAGAGCACCGCGAAGACGCCATAGAGGGCGCCAAGCAAGACAGTCACCAGTGCTAATTCAGGGACCATCGTTGACGTTGATACGGTGTGTAGGAACTCTTGAGAGCCGTAGTCAATTCCGTTAAAGGGAATTGTGAAGAACGATATCGTGCAGAAACCGCTGTCATGTCGTCGGAAGATTCTGGAGAAGTCCTGGTTGTGCAGCCCGGTCGGGCAAGTTGCCCTCTCGAGGTGGCGACGTGGGGTCAAATCAGCGAAGGAGAGCCAACCTCAAGGAATCATCCAGCCGAAGGTGGAAAGTCGATAAACCGTCTTTGGTCCGTCACCAAGTAGTTGGGCTAAAACCCATCGAAGTCGGAATGCTGAAAGCTAGAGGTTGGGTTGGAGCGTGAATAGCTTAGGACTGTGGGGAGCCAAGCCCGCGTGGACTGGAGCCTGCGACACCGTTACCACTGCATTCGTCGCCATAATAGAAGTCCGCCGTTCCTTTAGTGCCTGAGCCTGTCGAGCTGTCGTAGTAGCCATACTGCGTGTTGTTGTTCGCTGTGTTCCCGGCGAGTGTGTTCTTGGAAGAACTGGTAAGGTCGAAGCCATCATGACTGTTGCTATTCGCCGTGTTCCCGCCGAGATTGTTGCTATTGGAAGAACTGGTAAGGGAGAAGCCGTCAATGCCGTTGTTGTTCGCGGTGTTCCCGTCGAGATTGTTGCTGGAAGAACTGGTAAGGGAGAAGCCATCGTGACTGTTGCTATTCGCCGTGTTCCCGCCGAGATTGTTGCTGGAAGAACTGGTAAGGGAGAAGCCGTCAATGCCGTTGTTGTTCGCGGTGTTCCCGCTGATGATGTTGCTATTGGAAGAACTGGCAAGGGAGAAGCCATAGCTGTTGCTTACCGCTGTGTTCCCGCCGAGTGTGTTGTTGGAAGAACTGATAAGGTAGAAGCCATAGCTGTTGCTTACCGCTGTGTTCCCGGCGAGTGTGTTGCTGGAAGAGTTGTAAAGGTCGAAGCCACTGTTGGCGTTGTCGCTCGCTGTGTTCCCGGCTAGACCAGTACCCGTGCCGAGAGTGTTGTGGAAGGAGCTGTCGACCTTGAAGCCATCATAGCTGTTTTCAACGGAGTTTCCGGTGAGGGTGTTGTAGTTGGAGGAGTTGTAGAGGTAGAAGCCATCGTTGACGTTGCTGTTCGCCATGTTCCCTGTGAGGGTGTTGTTGGAAGAACCGGAGAGGTAGAAGCCATCGTGACTGTTGCTATTCGCCGTGTTCCCATTGAGGGTGCCGTTGGAAGATCCATAGAGGTAGAAGCCGACGTAGGCGTTGCTGCTGGCAGTGTTCGTCGTGAGGGTGTTGTTGGAAGAACCGGAGAGGTAGAAGCCGTACTGCGTGTTGCTGTTCGCCGTGTTCCCACTTAGGGTGTTGTAGTTGGAGGAGTTGTAAAGGTAGAAGCCATCGTTGACGTTGTTGCTGGCAGTGTTCTTGGTGAGATTGTTGTTGGAAGAACCGGAGAGGTAGAAGCCATCGTTGACGTTGTTGCTGGCAGTGTTCTTGGTAAGGGTGTTGTAGTTGGAGGAGTTGTAGATGTAGAAGCCGATGAGGGTATTGTTGCCGGCGGTGTTCGTGGCTAGAGTGCCTCTTGAAGAGTCGGAAAGACAGAAGCCGTACTGCTTGTTGCTATTCGCCGTGTTCCCGGTAAGAGTGCTGCTGTTAGAGTCGGAGAGGTAGAAGCCATCGTTGACGTTACCACTTGCCGTGTTCCCGTTGAGTTTGTCGTTGGAAGAACCGGAGAGGTAGAAGCCATCGTTGACGTTGTTGCTGGCAGTGTTCCCAGTAAGAGTGCTGCTGGTAGAGTTGTAAAGGTAGAAGCCGACGTAGGCGTTGCTGCTGGCAGTGTTCGTCGTGAGGGTGTTGTTGGAAGAACCGGAGAGGTAGAAGCCGTACTGCGTGTTGCTGTTCGCCGTGTTCCCGGTGAGGGTGTTGTAGTTGGAGGAGCCGTAGAGGAAGAAACCAACGTAGGCGTTGTTGCTGGCAGTGTTCCCGTTGAGTTTGTTGCTGTTGGAAGTGCCGTTGAGAAGGAATCCATCATAGCTGCTGCTCGCCGTGTTCCCGGTGAGGGTGTTGCTGGAAGAACTGGAGAGGTAGAA
>Ga0187865_1000602_pt1 | contig 48532 bp, 43 predicted proteins | sample June2016WEW_11_1_2_FD_132989 | JGI IMG/M metagenome (GOLD analysis project Ga0187865, IMG submission 132989) | Peatland microbial communities from SPRUCE experiment site at the Marcell Experimental Forest, Minnesota, USA - June2016WEW_11_100 | ecosystem: Environmental > Terrestrial > Soil >...
ATCACGCTGACGTCGGTACTACTGGCGATCCTATTTTCGGCGGCGGTGGGGTTGTTCTTTGGGATCTATCCGGCCTCGCGGGCGGCGAGTCTGGAACCGGTCGAAGCCTTGCGCTACGAGTAGCAGGCGACCTCACTACCTGAGGAAGGAGTCCCAGGGGCTGTCCTGGAATCCCTGGAAGGGACGGCCCCTTTTGATTCCCCCGCGGATGTCCCGGACCTAGGGGGACCAAATCCTCGTTATTGCGGTTGCCTGCGCTGCGGCAACCCGGCAAGGAAATCTCCCCGTCTCTCCGATCGTGCGCGGCAGGGAAGAGTGTGTGTATGTCGTCCCATCGCGCGTGGCCGCCTGGACGCAGGGGGAGAGGAGAATCGTGGCCCCTTGGCCTCCGCCGGCGGCGCCGCATAACGATCCAGGGTTTCTATCTGCCTCTATGCTTCAGGCTCGGATTGCCGGAGCGGCTCGGGTCTTTCCTGGTACCGGCTCGTCGGAAGAAGGCCGGGAATCGGGAGACGCAGCGGCGTCAGCGCGCTTTTTCATTGTTCCACCCATATTGGCCGATGAGAGGGACAAAGGCAACAGGCAAGACGTCTTCTTCATCCCACCGGGTCTCACGGCGCGTCCACAGTTCCAGTCTCTGTCCGCCGGTTGGTCCTGTAGGAAGGACCAGTCGGCCACCCGGGGAAAGCTGTTCCAGCAGGGGCGGGGGCACAGAAGGAGGCGAAGCGGTGACCAGGATGGCGTCGAAAGGAGCCTGCTGGGGCAAGCCGCACGACCCATCACCGACGAGGACGGTCACGTTTCGGTACCCCAGATGCCGGAGAGTCTCCCTGGCCAGTTGTGAAAGCGTCTCATGGCGCTCCATGCTAAAGACCTGCCTTGCCAACAGCGAAAGAAGAGCCGCCTGGTATCCTGAACCGGTCCCCACCTCCAAGACCTTTTCCCGCCCGTTCAGCTGGAGCAATTCGGTCATCAGGGCGACAACATACGGCTGAGAGATGGTCTGGCCGCGCCCGATCGGCAAGGGCATGTCCTCATAGGCTAGGCCCCGGTCTTGCTCCGGAACGAACAAGTGCCGAGGGACTTCGCGCATCGCGACAAGCACCCGGGGGTCATGAATCCCGCGCCGGATGAGCTGATCCTGGACCATCCGCTCACGCGACGTCCGCAAGGCCTCCTCTCCCGAGGAGGCCGGGGTTCCCGCCGCGGTGGAACGCCTGCGCAAGAACCCCAGAGCGGGCCAGCGGCCGCCCCCGCCTTTTCCAGAGCCCGAGAAGGTCTCAGGCAAAGCGTGACTCCTTCCCAGCGTTCGCCTCAATCGGGGAACCAGTTTGCCCCTCAAGCCCGCGCGGGTCTTTGGGTATGAACGGTAGATCGCGGGGCCCCTTGCCACCTTTGCAAAAAGAGAGCGTCCACTTGCACATCTCGGGAGATTCCCTGAGCGGTGAAACCGCAAACCCCTAGCGCCAAAGGGGAAGAGGACAAGGCGTCCTTCTTCAGATTCTTGTCACGGCGCGAAGGCTGTCCGGGGTGGTAACCCGCGGTACCTGCAATCGGCAAAAAGAGTCTTCCGAAAAATATTCTAGCTCGGACAAGGAAAACTGTCCATCGGGTGAGGATCGGAAGGAGATTCGTCGCGCCAGGGAGGTGGGGGAGCTTGAGGTCAATTTGGAAACGCGCCCCGGGACACTCTCCCGGGCCCTCGGCCTCCGGCCACGGAGACCTGGGGTCCAGAGCCCGCCAGGGCTCAGCAAAAGGGGACCGCCGCCGGACGAGGTTTGCTCCCGGGGGTCCAGGTTCGACGGATCATCCATTGGACCTGACGGCGGCGTCCAGGACGGGAGGCTCCGGCCAGCTCGCGAGGAAGGGAAACGAGTTCGAAGGCTCCCCGCGGGGAAAACCCCGCCATCCCCGAAAGGTTCTGGCTTCCTCGCCCGCGGTGCCAGCCGGCGCAACCCAGTCGCTCGTTGGAGGCCGACGGCTCCCAGAGCCTATTGCAAAAGCAACCTGCTCCGGGAAGGTCGACCTTCCGATGCCAGCGCGGCGATTGGGCGTGGACGATCGCGCCGCTTGTCCCTCGGGCCCGCGTGTGTTATGGTGAAACCGTCCCATCCGCTGCGACTGAACTCCACGGAGGGGGCAACCATCGCTGGGCTTTCTGCATGCGGCAAGAACCTGATCCAGGTACGCCCGCGCGTCGCGGCTGCGCACACGTATTCCAGGTGCTCTGCATGAAAATCAGAGAGAATGCCCTGATCCCGGTAGGGAGCGCCCTGGCGTGTCTGCTGATCGCCTGCAGCTTCTCTGGGGCCGTGGCCGGGTCGCTTTGGCCGGGGCCGAGCTCGACGGCTGGTCAGACCGCAACGGTTCCGGCGGCCGCGACCTCCGCGCCGGCAGTGACCGCTTTTCCGGCCTTGACCCCGGGACCGGCGACTACCGCCGACACATGTCCTCCGGTCGCGCTCGAGTCCTGGAAAGAAAAGGTCCTGCCGGTGCTCGAGGAAGCGAACACGGATGAGCATGCCGTGGAGGGCGATGTCTTCGGTGCGCGGGCCAAAGCCTCAACGTACTATGACCGAGCTCAGACCTGGATCGCGATTCTGAAAGAGTCGGATCCTCCGCCGTGCGCTGTCCCTGCGAACCAAATGATGCTCCAGACGGCTGCCGACTGGAGTCAGGCTCTCATGTACCTGGAGCAGGGAAACTACCCTGGGATGTTCACTTATTTCCAACGGTCGGCCGCAGATGTCCAACAAGCGACCCCGTTGCTCCAAGCCTTCTTCGCCGGATCCTCCGGGCCGGGAGGGTAGGAGCATCCGCCCGACGCCGCTTCCCCCGTCGGGGAGGGACCGAATTTCAGTCCGGACGATCTGACCTCTGCCCCTTGCCGAGGCAGGCCTCGGATCAAGATGGCCAAATTCCGTGGAAAGAAATCTCGAGCCGGTTGGACGGTTTGGAAAGCAGCCGGGGGTGGAGATCCGTGCGATGGGGCTGGGGCAGCGATTGGGGAGGCGAGGCCGCAGCTTGTCTTGGGGGGCCGAAGCGAGGATTCCTCTCCGCAGCGCGCCATGGCGGGGACCTCCATGGCCCGTTGCAGGCCGGCCAGTTCAGAGGGACAACCCTCGGCGAAAACTCGTCCCGGCACGAGAAGGGCTCGGCTCCTCCTTCTCGCTGTGTCACGAGGCCAGGACCAACAGCAACCCCTCTCGCTCTTGACGATCGGTCCAGCTGGCCAGACCCTCTTCCGCTGAGACTCTCATCCGCTCAGCCGAAACGTTGCTCCTTCCAGACGTTCGCCTCGTTGTGATAGCCGGCCTGCTCCCAGAACCCGAGACGGTCATCGCGCATGAACTCCAGACCACGGAGCCATTTGCCGCCTTTCCAGAAGTAGGGGGTGTTGCGGTCGTTCTTTCCGGGAATGTAGCCCACGACTCCGCGCAGAGGAAACCCGTGCTCGGGGGTCAAGGGCTCACCGTTGAAGTGAGTCGCGAGCAGGAAGGCCTCGCTCAGAGCGATCTCCAACGGGACGTTCACGGTGAATCCGTACTCGCAATGCTGCATGAGGAAGTGAGCGCTCGGCTTGAGCTGGAGAATTCCCTGATTCACCAAAGTGCGCAGGGAAACGCCCTCCCAGACCGTATCAAATTTGCTCCAGCGCGTGACGCAGTGGATATCCATCTTGACCTGGGTCCGCGGCAGTCGTTGGAACTCCTCCCAATTCCAGCGCATCTCGCTCACGACCTCGCCGAAAACCCGCAGGTCCCACTGGGCCGGGTCGAACCGAGGGACCGGTCCGTAATGGAGGACCGGGAACTTTTGGGTCAGGGACTGGCCCGGCGGAAGGCGACCCTCTCCCTTTATTTTCTCTTCGTTTTGACGGCGGTCCTTTCCCAGCAGAGCGAACATATCTCCCCATTCCCGCTCGACTTGGCCTGGAAACAGCAACCCTCGAGGCCGCGCCCGACCGGCAACCCTCGCCGGCCAGAACTTGGCCAACCTGCCCCCTGAGGGAAACGCGGCCTCAGGTGAACAGAGGCAGATGACCCAGCGAGATGATGTCCTGCCACTTGGCGCGTTCCCCCTCGGTAAAAATCGCCACCTCGGCGACAATTTCGGCTCCAGCTTTTTGCATGAGCAGGCGCATCCCCTGCAGGGTGGATCCGGTACTGATCACGTCGTCCACCAAAGCGACTTGGCTTCCCTGAAGGAGTTCGCGGTCCTTCTCATCCAGGTAGAGGATCTGCTTGGCGCCGGTCGTGATCGAAAGGGTTTCTGCCTGAAGCGCCTCTCCCATGTAGGGCTTGTACACCTTGCGCAGGACGACGTAGGGCTTGCCCAGAGCCACGGAGAGGGCGTGAACCAGAGGGATGCTCTTCGCTTCTGCCGTGACCAAGAGCCGGACCGGCTTCCCCTTGAGTCGGGCCGCCAGAGCCTGAGCGCAGGCCTGAACGAGCTCCGTGTCGCCCAGGATGTTCAGGATGGCGATGCGCAACCCCGGCTTGATCTCGAAAAGCGGGAGGTTGCGCTTTAGTCCCGCTAGTTCCACCGCATAGGTTTCTCGTTGAGGAGCCATGTTCCCCTTTTCTTTTCTTGATCCCGGACGGAAACACGAACCAGAGCCCTGCGCCATCAGAGGCTGGGGTATTATATTCGGAAGTGGAACCCTGGGGTGATCTTCCCTCCCCGGATCCGGCTTCCCCTGGGGAGGTGAAAGGTGCCTAGGCCGCCGGTCCGGTGCGCCGCGAAGCGAAAGCCGCATCCGCAGCGTCGGGGTGTGACGGCTCGGGGCAGGAAAAAACTGTTTGCTGTCAGGTTGCGGGGCAGCCAGGATTGAACCGGCAGCGCCATCCAATCAGCCAGATGCGCTCAATCTTCCTGGGATTCTCCAGCGTCCTCCTTCTTGGGCTCTTGCGCCTCGCGGCCCTGTCGAGTCCTGTGCTTGACCGACTGGAAGTCGACCTTTGGCCGGAGTATGACAGTCCAGGAGTGCTGGTGGTCTACCACATCCAACTCCCCGCTGGCACGCCTCTGCCGGAACTCTTGCATTTTCGGATCCCGACCGCCGCCGGCGAGCCCAGCGCCATCGCCTCCGAGCAACCCGACGGCTCGTTGCTCAGTCTTCCCTACGATCGGCAGGTCTCTGGGAATCTATCGATCGTGAGCTTCAGGGCGCCAACGACCCGGTCTCAGTTGGAGTACTACGATCCCTCCCTTCAGACCCAAGGGGCCAATCATCAATTCACGTACCTGTGGCCCGGCGACTATGAGGTACGGGACCTGACCATCCAGGTAAAGCAACCCGCCGAAGCGACAGAGATGCAGATTACTCCGGACCTGGGCGGAGGAGTGCTGGGGAGCGACGGGTTGCTCTACTTCAGTCATTCCCTCGGTGCAAGCCCCGCCGGGCACGAAGTCTCCGTGGCACTTAGCTACGTAAAGAGCAGCCCCGCGCTGAGTTTTGAGCGCTTGCAACCATTGCAACCGATCGCCCTTCCCCCTCCGCCCTGGGAACGTTTGTTCAATTGGCCTGGCGGACTGGGTGTCCTGGGCGGGATGGGGGTGGCACTGGGAGCGATAGGAGCCGCGCTTGTGGTGATCGTCTTGGCAACGGTGGTCTTCCTGCGAGCGCGCCGCCGAGGAACAACAGGCCAGCGGGGAAAACGTCCGGGACGCGATGGGGGTCAGGAAGAAGCCTCCGTGGCCGCGCGGTTCTGCCCCCAGTGCGGCTATCCGGCCGGAGAAACCGACCTCTACTGCCGCATGTGTGGAACCCGCTTAAGGGGGACCCAACCCCTTTAGCCGGATCCCAACCCGGTTCTCATTCGGGGCTAATCCGGGCCGAGGACAATTCGCTCGGTCCGGCAAGTGACTTGCGACCAGCGAATAAGAGTCACGTTGCCCCGAAGGCCGTTCCGCTGGGGAAAAGACCGTTGCAGATTTCGGCCGCCGGGTGCCAGGTTGCTTGGCGCCAGGAAGGATAACGTGCGATGGATGCTCCTGCGGATGCCGCTCAGAAAACGAGGATGGGGGCGGCGCCGACGCCGCACCGTTCGGGGGTCCGGCTCAAATTCCTGATCGGTGGAGGCTTGATCTTGATTGCGGTGGCCTATTTGATCTTCTCCTCCACTCAGACCGCTGGCCAATACTTCATGACGGTCCAAGAACTCCAATCGCATGCTACTAACCTGGGGGGTCGCACGGTGAGGGTCTCGGGTGCCGTGGTCGGAGGAACCATCCGCTACGACGTCAAGGACCTCCGTTTGACTTTCACCATTGCTAATGTTCCTGGGGACATGAACGAGGTCAATCGCGAGGGGGGCCTGGCGGCGGTGCTTCACGCTGCCGTCCTGGACCCCCAGGCGCCGCGCCTGCAGGTGATCTATGCAGGCCCGGAGCCTGATCTCTTGCGCCCCGAAGCCCAGGCGATCATCACCGGTCACCTGGGGGCGGACGGCGTCTTCCAGGCCGACGAGCTCTTGTTGCAATGTCCAACGCGGTACCAGGAGGCTCTCCCCAGTCAGGCACAAGGTTAGAGGTCCCGGGTGAGACGCCCTCCCCGCGGGGAGATCGGGACGAGCCGCGTTGGAGGCCGGGTGCCTCCCCTTCCTCCGAGCCTCGCAGGGAGAGGGATCCGGCCCGCAAACCTCGGCGGGCACAGCCCGGGAAGTGGAGCCTCAACGGGCGGGTTTGCGATCGAGGCCGGGCGCACATCCAGGCTGATGCCTTCATGGCCATGGACGGGCCCCGGGCATGACCCACCTGAAGAAGCGATCCGGACGGTAGCCTCTGGGAAGTCCTTCTCCCGGGTTGGGTTCACGGCCCGAGGCAGTCCTCGGGCGGCAGGATCTCGCGGAGCAGAGTGGAACTTTCACCCGTGCGTCGTCGGCCGAGGCGGGACCCCCGGCCTGGCGCGGAGCCGTTGTCCGGCAGGTCCGCTAGAGAGCTCGCCCGCCCAAACCGGCGGGCAGCCCGGTTCAAGCGCTTAGGGGCCAGCGGGAATGCTTGCGACTCTGGGATACTTCTTTCTGGGCATCGCCTTCCTGGTTTGCCTGTACGGTGTGGCGGCCTCCCTCTATGGCGTTTCGGCCCGCCAGGAGCGCTGGATCCTGAGCGCAAGAAACGCCATGCTCCTGGCCTGCCCGCTGATCACACTTTCCGCGTTTTCCCTGATCGGGTTGTTGCTAACCAACCACTTCGAAGTCGCATTCGTCTGGTCAGTGTCCAGCCGGAGCCTGCCCGCTTACCTGAAGGTCGCCAGCCTTTGGGGAGGGCAGGACGGTTCGCTGGTGTTGTGGTGCTGGCTCCTGTCGGCCTTTGCCGCCGGCGCGGCTCTGCGCCGCTGGGACCGCGACCGCGAGTTGCTGCCCTGGGTGGTCCTGGTTGTCCTGGTGACGCTGGCCTTCTTCCTGAGCTTGGCGCTTTTCTTCGACAACCCGTTTGCCCGGCTTTGGGTGTCCCCGGACGGCCAGTCCTTGGCGGCGATGTTCACGCCGGCCGGGGCTGTGCTCCTGATCCCTTCCGATGGCCAGGGCCTGAATCCCTTGCTGCGCGACCCGGGGATGATCGTTCACCCTCCGATGTTGTACTTGGGCTTTGTCGGCTTGGTGATCCCCTACGCCTTTGGCATGGCGGCGCTGATCACGCGCCGAGGCGACGACCGTTGGATCCGAATCACCCGCCGCTGGACATTGGTGGCCTGGCTTTTCCTGTCGATCGGGCTGGTTCTGGGGGCGCGCTGGTCGTACGAGGTGCTTGGATGGGGCGGGTACTGGGGCTGGGATCCGGTGGAGATCGCCGCCCTGATGCCCTGGCTGACGGCGACCGCCTTTCTTCACTCGGTCATGATCCAGGAGAAACGGGGGATGCTCAAGCGCTGGAACCTGGCGCTGATCACCCTGACCTATGAGCTGGTGATCTTCGCCGCCTTCCTCACCCGATCGGGACTGCTCTCCTCGGTCCACGCCTTTGCCCAATCCTCGATCGGCCCGGTTTTCTTCGCCTTCATGGGCGGCACCGTCCTCGTTTCTCTGGCGCTCCTGCTCTCCCGCTGGAATGGCCTGCCGGGCGAGGAACCGCTGACCTCCCTGCTCTCCCGCGAGACGCTTTTCCTCGTCAACAATCTCCTCTTCCTGTCCATCGTGGCGGCCTGCTTCTGGGGCGTGGTGTTTCCTCTCATCTCGCAGTTGTTCACGGGGCAATCGGTCACGGTCGGCCCCCCGTTTTATCAGCACGCGACGGGCCCGCTTTTCGCTGCGCTCCTGTTGCTCATGGCGATCGCGCCCCTCAGCGCCTGGGGAACTACGGCGCTCAAGAATCTGGGTCGGTTGATCCTGGGGCCCTTCCTGCTCTCCCTGGTCCTGCTCATTCTCCTCCTGGTCGTCGCGCGGATAAGCAATCCGGAGGCGCTGCTGGGAATCTGGTTGGCGGGCCTTGCGGCTTTCGTCACCCTGGATGAGTTCTGGCGCGGCGCCCGTGCGCGAAGCCGAAGCCGCCATGAAGTCCTGCCCTTGGCTCTGTGGAACCTGGCGGCCCGCAACCGCCGCCGCTACGGGGGCTACGTGATCCATCTGGGAGTGGTCTTCATGGCGATCGGCATTGTGGGTACTCAGTTCTTCCAGCAGCAGACGCAGGGAACCCTGGCGGAAGGCCAGGAAATCGAGCTGGGCCCGTACACCGCTCGCTATGATTCAATCAGCGAGTGGATGGCCAGCGACCAACGCGATGTGACTCAAGCGGTGGTATCTGTATTTCACGGCGGGAACCAGGTTGCAGCGCTGGATCCTCGGCGCGATGATTACTTGGCCGCCCAGCAAACCGTGACGATTCCCGGTATCTTCAGCACTGTCCAGGGCGACCTGTATGTGATCCTGGTGGGGTGGGAACCAATCGCCTCCAGCGGGGCCACCTTCATGATCTACTGGAACCCGCTGGTAAACTTTCTGTGGTCTGGCGCGGCCGTTCTCATCCTGGGCACCCTGGTTGCCGCTTGGCCGGACCGTGAGCGAAGGAGGAGTTTGGCGGGTGCTTCCCATTGGACCGATGTCACGGCAAGGTCGTGAGGCAGACCGCCGGGGTCTGGAGATCCTTTGGCCCCTGGCCTCCCTGCTCTGGATTGGGTTGTGGGGAGGCTGGGCCGGTCTTCTCCTGCCGCAGAGGTACCCCGCCGGGTTTCTGGCCCCGTCTCCGGTGCCTACCCCCTCGGCGGACCAGGTCAACGCGGTGGCGCGGCAACTCTACTGTCCGGTTTGCGCGAACGTCCCACTGGACGTCTGTTCGACGCAGGCCTGTGAGCAGTGGCGCGCCATCATTCGGGAGGAATTGAGCCAGGGGTGGTCTGCCCAGCAGATCAAGGATTATTTCGTCCAGGAATACGGAGAACGGGTGCTGGCCAGCCCGCCGGCTCAAGGACTGAACCTGCTCATGTATCTCCTGCCCCCTTTGGCGTTTGTGTTGGGGGCCTACTTTCTGTATCGGGCCGTTCACACTTGGCGCGGCGGTCCGGGCGGGGCCGGGTCGGCGCCCTCTGCGCCAGCGGAGGACGAGTATGCCCGGCGGTTGGAAGATCAACTGAGAAGGAAGGGCTGAGGATGGAAGCCTCCCCGAGCTCGGCCGCTCGAGGTCCCCGGGTCAGCGTGGCCCGACTGATCCTCTGGGGTTTGGTGCTTGCTTTTCTGGCTCTGATGGGATTCGGACTCTACCGAGCCCAGGAGGGGCAAATCCGCGGCGGCCTGGCACCCGGATTCACCCTGACCACATTTGACGGGCGGGTAATCCGCTCCAGCGACCTGAAGGGCGAGGTCGTGGTAGTCAATTTCTGGGCCTCCTGGTGCACTTCCTGCGGACAGGAGGCCCAGGATCTGGAGGCGGCTTTTCAGCAGTATCGGACGTCCGGCGTGGTTTTCCTGGGCATCGACTACGTGGACACCGGGCCCCAGGCCCGGGCCTACCTGCAGCAGTTTGGCATCTCTTATCCGAACGGCCCGGACCTGGGTACGCGCATCTCCCAGAGCTTTCGGATCGGCGGGGTTCCCGAAACGTACTTCCTGGACCGCACCGGGCATGTGGCCACGGTAGAGATCGGTCCGATCACTCTGGCCGAGATTCGGTCGATCCTGGATCCCTTGGTGGCAGGATAGTGGATCCGTCCGCACTGGTGGTCGCTCTGGCCGTGGTCATCATGGTCGGCTGGGTGTTGATCCAGCCGCTGGTTCGTCCCGTACGCGGGGGATCCGCGGCGCCTCGCGAGATTTCCTCACTCGAGGCCCAGGTGGATCAGGTGGTTGACATGATGCGCGAATTGGATTTCGATCACGCCCTGGAGAAGATCTCCGGGGAGGAGTATTTGCCTCGTCGCGCCGAATTGCTGGCGCGCGGGACGGAACTGCTTAAGGAATTGGATCGCCAGCGCCGCTTGGTCGCCCAGCTCCAGTCCCAGCAGGAGGAATCTCTGGAGCGCGAGATTGCGGCACGGCGCCACGCGCCGGTTTTCCCCCCCATGGGGTCCGATCGCCGGGCGGAGGATGAAACTCGAACGCGCAGGGAAACCGGTCAGGCAGCGAAGAAAGAATCGGGCTCCCGCCGGGCCGGCCTTTGCCCCCGGTGTGGCCAAGCGGTTCAGGTTGGAGATCGGTTCTGCCCTCATTGCGGGCTGGCCCTGAACCACGGCGTCTAGCCGCCAGCCAGGAGCGAGGTCCGTCTTGTCTCATGTTCTGCGGCCTACCCCGGGATTGGGTCGCCATGTCCACCGGTTTCTCTCTGGCACTGGGCTCGCCCTCATCGCCGGGGGCTGCCTGATCTTCTCGGGCTGCTCGCTGGCCCAGGAAATGAAGCCTTTTTCTGGGGGGTTGCCCCTCTCGGCCACGTCTTCTTGGGCTCTTGTCTCCCCAGTCCCCACCGAGCCCGTCTCTCCCGATCAGATCGACCTGAGGCGCGGGGCTTCGCTCTTCTCAAGCCACTGCGCTTCCTGCCACGGCGCGAGCGGCCACGGGGACGGGCCGCTGGCCGCTCAGTTCTCCAGTCCAGTTCCCGCCCTGGCCGCCCCGGAGGTGTTCCGTCCGGCCTCGCCCTCGCAATGGTTCGCAATGGTGACTCGCGGCAACCTTCCGAAATTCATGCCGCCCTTCGGCGACGTCCTGAGTGCCGCGGACCGCTGGGACGTGACCTATTACGCCCTCACCCTGGGGACCCCAGCGTCCAGCCTGGCTCAGGCCAGTCAAATCTATGCCCAACAGTGTGCGTCCTGTCACGGCGCCGGGGGCAAAGGAGGCGGAGTCGGCGCCAAGCGCCTCCCGGCACCTCTGGCCGATCTGACCAAGCCCTCCGCGCTGGTCGGCGCTAGCGGTCAACACCTATACAATCTAATCTCCCAAGGATCGCCTCGGGGCATGCCCTCGGCCTCTTCGGACCTGACGGAAGATCAGCGTTGGAGCTTGGTTGGTTATGTTCGCAGCCTGGCGGAGGGACCTTCGGGTCCGGGACTTCAAGGTTCGGGCGGCGCCGATCCCCCGGCCGCCCCCTCGGCGGTCCCTTCTGCCACCCCCTCCACAGTGAGCAGGGTAAAGATCACGGGCCAGGTGACCGACGGCACGACCGGAAAACCTCTCGCGAGCCAGGCGGTCGTGGTTCAGAGCTTCAGCGGGACGGCCGTCTTGGCCCAGCAAGGCGCACTGACCGACAGCCAGGGGAACTTTGAGCTGCAGGGGGTGGCGCTCCCCGGCGGCGAGAGTGTGGCTGCAGCAGTGAATTATCGCGGGGTGACCTACTCTTCCGTGCCCAAGCAAGGTCCCTCCGCCTCCGGATCAATCTCTCTCCCGGTGGCGGTTTACGACACAACGACCGATGCGTCTTTGCTGAGCATGGACGAGCAGCATATCTTTGTCGAATCCATTCCTGATCGAGGGGTTCTCCGCGTGGGCGTGCTGGCGATCTTTTCCAACTCCGGGCGGAGGACGGTAGTGGCCTCGCAGGTCGGCGGGGGGATTTTGGTCTTCGACCTCCCGGCGGGAGCCAAGGCCCTGCAGTTTGGGGATGGGGCCGTGGGGAGCAGGTACCTCTTGACGGCCTCCGGGTTCGCAGACACGCAGGCGGTCCTTCCCGGATCGGGCAGCCATGAAGTCCTCTACTCCTTTGAGTTGCCCGCGGCGCGCACGGTCCCCCTCCGCTTTCCCGTCCGCTACCCGCTGGCCGGCGAGGTCATCCTGGTGCCTCCAACCCTGCGGGTACAGAGCAATCAGATCGTGGACAGCGGACCCCAGCAGATCCAGGGAGGGACCTACGAGCAGTATGCCGGCGGGTCGCTTTCCCCGGGTCAGAGTCTGGATTTGACCATCCTGGATCAGTCCCAGAGCCCGGCCGGGTTCGGCTCCCGCGCTTCCATTTTCATTGGTCTTGGGCTCGGGCTGCTGGTGCTGGGGCTTCTGCGCGCCGGCCTGTATGTTTGGCGCCGGCGGAGCTCTTCCGGGGAGCGGCCGCCCCAGGGCGCCTCCGACCGCGAAGCCCTGCTGAGGTCCATCGCGGCCTTGGATGACGCCCACGAAGCGGGAGAGCTGGAGGACGAGGCCTACCGAATTCGCCGCGAGGAACTGAAGGCTCGCCTGCTCGAGATGTCGGCGGCGCAGGAGCCGGACCTCAAATGAGCATCCAGGTGGCTAAACTGGGCAAGAGCTTCGGGCCGCGCCTTGTCTTGCAGCAGCTCGACTGGGAGGTGGCGCGGGGCGAGTTCGTCGTGCTCGCTGGGCCCAACGGCGTGGGCAAGACCACGCTGCTTTGGATTCTAGCCTCCTTGATTCGCCCCTCCTTCGGGCAGGTCTGGGTGGAGGGGATGCCTCTGCCGCAGGAGGCGGCCCGGGTTCGCCGGCAGATCGGGGTGGTTGGCCATCAGCCGTTCTTGTACGGCGATCTGAGCGCCGAGGAAAACCTGCGTTTCTATGCTCAGCTCTATGGCCTGAATCGATACGGGCCGCGCATCCGCGAGCGCCTGGACCAGGTGGGGCTTCTGTCTCGCCGGGAGGAACCGGTCCGGTCCTTCTCCCGGGGAATGCAACAGCGCCTCTCGCTCGCGCGAGCCCTGTTGCATGACCCGCTCATTCTTCTCTTGGATGAGCCGTATGCGGGTCTGGACCTTCAGGCGGGCCGGCTGCTCGACGGGATGCTGCGAGAGGTCGCCTCCCAAGGCCGGACGATCGTGATGACCTCCCATGATCTCCTGCGCGCGGCTCCCCTGGCCGATCGGATCGATGTCCTCAATCGGGGCCGCATCGCAGCCAGTTTCCGGAGAGGAGAATTCGCGTTGGATCAGCTTCCCTCCCTGTATCAACAGGCGCTCGCCAGCCATGGTTGAGACACCTCCCGCGCCGGGCAGGCCGGCGGCCCCCGGGAACATTTTCCGTTGCGCCTGGGCGGTTGTGGGGAAGGATCTGGCTGCCGAATGGCGCAGCAAGGAACTGCTGGGTGCCATGCTGGTGTTCGCCTTGCTGGTGATCTTGGTGTTCAACTTTGCGCTCGAGCTGGACCTCCCGGTGCGCCAGGCGGTGACTCCCGGGGTCCTGTGGGTGACCTTTGCCTTTGCAGGGACGTTGGGCCTGAATCGTTCCTGGGCTGTGGAGCGCGAGGGCGGGGCCTGGGAGGGTCTCTTGCTGGCGCCGGTGGATCGAAGCGCCGTCTATTTGGGCAAGGCGCTGGGAAGTTTCTTGTTCATGGTGATCCTGGAAGCCCTGGTGCTGCCCATCTACAGCGCGCTCTATACTGTCGATCTGTTCCAGCCCGGGCTCCTGATCGTGGTCTTGCTGGGGTCCATCGGCTACATTTCCCTGGGAACCCTGCTGGCGGCCCTGGCCATTCAGACGCGGACTCGCGATGTGCTCCTGCCGATTCTCCTCTTTCCGGTTGTGTTGCCGGTCCTGATCTCGGCGGTCAATGCCAGCGCGGGGTTTCTCAGCGCCGCCCCGATGGACCAGATCTGGCCGTGGCTGAACCTGTTGATTGCCTGCGATGTGATCTTCACGTCCGCGGCGTACCTGTTGTTCGAGTACGTGGTCGAGGAATGAAATGGGCTTTAGCGCGCCATTGCCGGTCCGGGGGATCTGGCCGGGGAGGTAGTCCATGATCCGAGAGAAAGAATCTGCGGGCCGCCTGGCCCTGGCGGGCGCCGCCGCGCTGCTCCTGGTGGCGGCGTTGGGGATGGTCTTTGGGTATGCGCCGCGCGAGGCGGTGATGGGGGATGTTCAGCGCATCTTCTATTTCCACGTTTCTTCGGCCTGGGTGGGGATGCTTTCCTTCGTGGTCGCTGCGGTGTCGGGCGGCCTCTATCTTTCCCGGCGCGAGCGGTACTGGGATATGGTGGAGATCTCGGCCGTGGAGATCGGGATCGTTTTCGGGTTGATCGCGATCTTGAGCGGGTCGATCTGGGCCCGACCCGTCTGGAATACGTGGTGGACCTGGGATCCCCGTCTGGTCACGACCTCAGTCATGGAGCTTGTCTACGCCGCCTATCTCCTCCTGCGGCAGGGCCTTGAAGACCCGGAGCGGCGCGCCCGATTTGGGGCCGTGTATTCCATCGTCGGCGTCCTCACCGTGCCCATCACCTTCCTGTCCATCCGCTTCCTGCGCTCGATTCACCCGGTCGTGATCGGCAGCGGAGTGGTCGGCGCTTTGGGCGGCTTTGCCATGACGTCCAAGATGCTCGAGACTTTCCTCGTCAGCCTGCTGGCTTTCACCGTACTTTACGCGGCGCTCTTGGTCTATCGCGTGCGCCTGGCCCTGCGTGGGGGCCGGCTGGAAGAGCGCCGGAGCGCGCTCTTTTCGGAGTAGGAGGTTCCGATGACCCCGACGGCCCCTCCCGATACGTTCGGCTTCATGGTGGCTGGCTATGCGGTGATCCTGGTAGGCTTGGCCCTCTATGGGCTCAGCCTGGTCACCCGCTTCCGCCGTTTGGACCGCCAGGAGAAATGGATGGACGAACTGGAGAACGAGGAGGGTTCAACAAAGCGCGAGCAGGCTGACTAGCCTGCCCGCTAACCCGCCGGGGAGATCTCGGCCGGCCTCTTCCCGCGTGCAACTCAGGCGGATACCTTGTGGGCAATCATCGGCTCGAGCAGCCGCTCCAGCGCCATCGTATGGCTGCACACCCCTCGCAGGGCGAAGAATTCGCAATCACAACTCCACGATCCCCGCTCGTACCTGACCACGTGATCATTGTTGTCGCCGCGAAAGGTCAACTCAAAGGCATGAAACTGAAAGCGCTCCGGCTGCTCGGCGTATCGCTTGGCCTTTTCGATCTTGCCAATCATCCCGTGATCCATGGCTAGTGGCCTCCTGTTCGCCCGAAGGCAGGAAAACAAAAAGGCACGCGGCTTTCCCGGTGCCTCATCGACAGAAAGCTACTGATCCGCTTCCCGCTCCGCTCATAACGGTTTGCCCTTTCTGCCAGGTTCTCTTCGAGTATACCCCTCGGGCTCAAGAGGGTCAATGGCCTCGTATTCACTCACCTAAAATGCTTCCGGGGGGCTAATCGTTCGCTCATCGAAAATAAACCCTGCCGCTACGGCCTTGGGTCCTTGCTTGACCCGGACCTGTTGACCCGGATCTTGACACGGGCAGCGCTTTCATGGATGCCACCGGGGCCGGGGGGGCTTCCCCGCCGTCTGGAGCAGGCGGATGACCAAGACCGGCAGACTCGAGCTTCCCCGGCCCGCGGGCCCGGGGCGGGATGGCGGAGCTGAGGCCCCGCTACCGTCAGGCCAAACGGGCTGAAAGAACGCGTGTCTTGGACCAATTTGTAGCGGTCACCGGGTACCATCGCAAACACACCCTGTGGCCCTTGAACGGGGCGCCATCGCGAAGGCCTGCCAAGCGCGAGCCAAGCTCCGAGCGGTCTATGCCCCGCAAGTCACACGAACCCTGGTCGAGGTTTGGGAGTGCAGCAGTCAGCTCTGTTGAGAAGTAGTGCTGGCCCTAGAGCGGAAGTGTTGAGTGGAACAGGGAGCTAGCGAGGACCTCAGGCTTGCCCGATACTTTCTCCCTCGGCGGTTATTCCCAACGCCCAGTCGGGCAGCACATCAATGTCGAGCGGGTCTCCTTCGCCGGCCAGAGCCCGGTGGCATCCCGCAGCCGCGACCATGGCCGCGTTGTCGGTGCACAATTCTGCTGGAGGCGTGCGAACCGGGCAGGGAGCCGCCTCCTCAAGCGACTTTCGCAGGGTCTGGTTGGCGGACACCCCTCCGGCGACGAAGAGTTGGGTCGCCTGGAACTGACGGGCCGCCAGGCTGGCCTTGCGCACGAGCACCTCGACCACCGCGGCCTGGAAAGCGGCCGCCAGATCGGGGAGCGGAAGCGGACCTGTGGCCGGGGGCATTCCCGGCCGGGTTTCCGGTTGCAGTCGCTGCACAAGGCGAATCATGGCGGTCTTGAGCCCGCTGAAACTGAAGTCCCAGGTTCCCTCCAGCATGGCCCGGGGCAGGTGATAGGCATCGGCGCGGCCGGAACGCGCCGCCTGCTCGATTGCGGGTCCTCCCGGGTAGGACAGGCCGAGCAGGCGCGCGACCTTGTCAAAGGCTTCTCCCGCCGCGTCGTCCAGGGTTGCTCCCAGCCGGTGGTAGTCGCCGTGATCCTTCATCAGAATCAGTTCGGTGTGCCCGCCCGACACAATCAGGCACAGGACCGGAAAATGAACCGGATGAGTTTCCTCCAGCAGGAAGAGCGAGTAGATATGGGCTTCGAGGTGGTTGATCCCCAGCAAGGGAAGGCCGGTGGCCAGAGCGAGGCCCTTGGCCAAGTTCAGGCCGATCACCAGCGAGCCTGCCAGACCCGGCCCGCGCGTGACCGCCACGGCATCCAGATCTTCGAAGCTGAGATGAGCCTCCTCGAGGGCGGTCAGGATGACCCGGTCAATTACCTCCACATGACGCCGGGAGGCGACCTCCGGGAACACCCCGCCGTACTTCGCGTGAACCGAGGCCTGCGAGGCGACGATGTTGGAGAGAATCTTCCTCCCGCCCTCCACCACCGAGGCAGCGGTCTCGTCGCACGAGGTTTCGATTCCGAGGACCCGCAGATTGCGATCTTGGTGTTTGGACTTTTCTCCGGTCATGGGAATGGCCCTATGGTCCGGGGACCCAGGCCGTAGCCTGGTATCCCGCCAACCTACTTCGCCCGCTTGCTCCGGCGGGTCGGCCCCCGGGCAGCCTCGCTCGAGCCCTTGCGAGCCGGAGGTTTCTTCCTCGTCCGGGCAGGAGGGCCCGACCCCTTGGCGCGCGAGGCCTTGGATTTCATTGGCAGTACCAGATCAAGCGGGAGATCCGCCAAGACCTCCATGGTGCCGTCGGGCCGGGCCCAGAGGGTATTCTCCAGACGGACCCCCAAAGCTCGTTCCGGATAGTACAGTCCGGGCTCGATCGTAATCACCGACCCCGGCAGGAGGCGATCTCCGTTGGCCTCCAAATGGTTGAAGCGCGGCTCTTCGTGAATATTCAGGCCGACCCCGTGTCCGAGCGAATGGCAATATCCCACCTGTGTCTGGGGCGAGTTCAGCAGCGTGGGATGGCCTCGAGCCTCCAAGAAGCGGCAGGTCTGGGTCTGGATGGTGCGACAGAGAGTATCGGGCTCCAGCAATCCGCACGCATGCCGATAGGCGGCCAGGACGTCACGATAGATTTCTTCCACTGGCCGAGGCGCATGGTCCAAACACCAGGTTCGGGTGATATCGTAGAAATAGCCGCCGCCAGCCTCCTGCGGGAAGAAATCGAACACAATCGGCTTGCCGATTTCGATCGGGTCCCGGGCCGTCCCGGGGTTGTGGGGGACGCCGGCATCCCGTCCGATCGCGAAGATGACCCCCTCCGGATCCTCGCCTCCTTGCTCGGCCAGCCAGAGGCGGATCTTGCGCTTGACGTCTCCCACCGTCAGAGGCTGGCCGTCGCGCCGCAGGAGCTGACGGCCGGCCACCGGGCGCGAGGTGAGATAATCCGCGACCATTTGCATCACCTCGGTGGCGATGCGACCGATGTGGCGGATGTGTTCTACTTCCGCATCGTCCTTGGTGATCATGGCGCGGCTAAGGACCGCGCGCTCCTCCTCCCCCACGAAGCTCACGCCCGGGCGCAGCTTGGCCAGTTCGGTCAGCACCCCGTACATCGGGCCCAGCTCTACATGGCCGTACACCTCGACCGGCCCTGAGACCCCTAGCTCATCGAAAATCCGCAGCATGCGGGCCGCCGTAGCCCGGATGTTGCTGCCGCCGGATTGGCGAAGCACTTCCAGTTCCAGGAGCCTGTAGTCGTTGACGCTCTTGCCCGCCAGGCCGGTCCGGGCGGCCTCTTCCCGTTCCATGGGCCAATAGAAGAGGATCGGCTCCTGGCCGCGTTGCTTGATCAGATCGCCATGGGTCAGGTTCGCCAGACCCGTGAAGTAGGTCATGGGCGGGTTATGAAGCGCGGGACCGGTGACCCACAGGGTCTCCACTCCGCTCTCCGCCATCAGCCGATCGATGTCGTTTTTCATGCCTTCCTCTCGTGGAGAGCCGGCCTGTCCGCAACTTGCATCGCGCTGCGCAGGGCGCTCTGCAGGTCCTGCTCTTGAGCAGGCAGAATGGTTCGCGGATCCAGGAGGACGCGGTCCCCTTCAATACGAGCGATCACCGGGGGAGAACCAGTTCGCAAGCGTTCCATAAGCTTCTGAGGATGGGGAGTGTCCAGCGCAAGGCAGAAGGTCGGTAGCGATTCTTCGGGAAGACTGCCGCCTCCGATGGTGGAGCGGGATTCAAGCACCTGCCCCTGGCCAAGGCGCTGGATCCAGGATTCGACCCGGCCCTGCAGATCGGCTGGCCGGGCCGCAATCATCTGCCAGACCGGGATTTCGCGGGTGGCCTCATCCCTCAGGTAGTGCATCAAGGTGGCCTGCAGCGCGGCCAGGCACAGCTTGTCCGCCCTCAGGGCTCGGGCCAAGGGGTGCCGTCGCAAGCGCGCGATGAGGTCGGTCGAGCCCAACAGAATCCCGGCTTGGGGACCCCCCAAGAGCTTGTCTCCCGAGAATGTGACCAGCCCCGCTCCGGCTTGCAGCGACTCCTGAACGGTCGGCTCGTGGCCCAGCCCGAAAGCCGAAGTATCCAGCAGCGCACCCGACCCCAGGTCATCGAGCATGGCCAGCCCATGCTGGGAGGCCAGCCGGGCAAGCTCCGACCGGCTGGGCATGCTCGTAAAGCCGATGATGCGGAAGTTGGAATGGTGGGCTCGCATCAGCAGTGCGGTCCGCGGGCCAATGGCCTGCTCAAAATCCGAAAGGTGGGTGCGGTTGCTGGTTCCGACTTCTACAAGTCGGGCTCCGGATTGCCGCATGACATCGGGCACCCGGAATCCGTCGCCAATTTCAATGAGTTCGGATCGCGAGATGATCACCTCGCGGCCTTTGGCCAGGGTGGTGAGAGCCAGCAGGATGGCGGCCGCGTTATTCACCACCACCATGGCCGCCGACGCCCCCGTCAGCCTCAGGAGCAGAGGTTCCACGTGGACCAGACGCGACCCTCGTCTTCCCTCTTGCAGGTCATATTCGAGAGAAGAGTACCCGTCGGCGACCCCCTGAATCGCCTCGAGGGCGGATCGGCTCAGAGGAGCCCGGCCCAGGTTGGTGTGCAGGATCACCCCGGTGGCATTAATCACTGGGCGCAGAGAGGGGGTGGTCCACTGGCGCAAGAAAGCTTCGGAAATTTGAACGAGCTCCGCGGGGCTTGCCGGAAGGTCGCCGGAGCGGATTTTCTCCCGGGCTAGGTCGAGGCTGGCACGGACGGCCTCTCGGCTGAGGGAGCGGCCGAAACGATCAATGAGTTGAGCCGCCTCCGCTCGCTGCAACAAAGAGTCCACGGAAGGCAGGTCGCGCAGCGTCATCCGGCGTCGTCACCCTCGGCGCTCGAATCGGCAGCCTGCGTCTCCTCGAGCGCGGAAGGGGTGGGTGCCCAGCGGCTGCGTTCGTACGTTCGCAGCAGGAGCTCCACGGCGAAGAAAGCCGCGGTGAGCGAACAAAGCGTGAGTACCGTGAGCAACCGTCCGGCTTGAAGCCAAACCAGGAACTCGCCCCACAGGCCGACAATCATCGCCTCGCGCCAAAGCACGCCCAAGCTCGGGAACGGATTGGGAGAGAATCTCCGGTTAAGGTACCAGACCATCGGCAACCCGGTTCCGACCAGGGCAATGAAGAGCAGAAAGAAGAAGACCCACCGCGGCCCGAGGGTCGGGGTGGTGAAAATGAGGAGCAGCGCCACCCCCGTCCAGCCCACAACCACCATGGCCAGTGCGCTCAGGAGTTGAACGCGCTGATCCGAGACGGAGGAGGGGGAGGAGGCGCGGCCGCGGGCCATGTCTTGATTATAAGGGAAATGCGCATCCGAGAGGTCTGCGGTAGCGGGGGCCTGGAGCGCTCGCGAAAGGCGCGGCTGTGGCCTACCCGCGGTTGATCGGATGTGCACTCCGCGGAGCTTCCTCGGTCGGGGAGGAACGCAATTTGGAAGGGCCGGACGAGCCCTGCCCGGACCCAGCGAGGGTGAACCCGGCGATGACAGACCGGGGAGCGCTGTCGGCCGATACGCCTTCTGGGCCTACGTATCGGCCGGGGCCTTCACGGCCGCGCGCTCTCCCCGCGCGGCGAGGGTTTCGCCCGCTCTGGCTGCGGAGGGGACGCGGCTCAAGGCGAGCCGCACGATCGGCCGCCGGGGAGAATTTCGGGCGACCTCCACGAATCCGGCACGGCGAAAGGTGGAGGCGAACCCCGTGAAGGCGGCTCCGTCGCGCGTGGCGCCTCCTTCGGCATCGATCGGGTAGGCCTCCACGATTCGGGCCCCCTCTCGTCGGGCGTACACCACCGCGGCCTTCAGGAGTTGAAGGGATACCCCGCGCTTGCGAGCCCCACGGGCGACGAAGAAACAAACCAGCGACCAGACGGCCCGGTCATCGACTCGCTTGAGGATTGGAGATCGGTCCAGCGATGGGAACTCGGTGCGCGGGGCGATCGAGCACCATCCTACCGGCTGCTCGCCGAGGTAGGCGATCAACCCGGGAACGCGGCCCGAGGAAACGATCCTCCTCAGGGCGCGACGATTCGATTTGCCAGCCCGAGAAGCAAACTCGGCTCGGGTCTGCCTCCACCACATGCACCAGCAACCGCTGCAGGCGCCCGATTTTCCAAAGAGCTTTGCCAAGTCCTTCCAGCGGCTTGGTGTGAGGGGCCGGACCTTCACCCACGCGGCGGGGGATTGCGTTTCGTCACCCATGGCCTGTCTCCGGGGAAAATGGCCGGGAGGCGAGAAGGGCCGGAGAGATACCTCCCGCTAACGGGTTGCCTGGAAAATGCACACCTCATAGGGTTGGAGGTTCAGGCGCCGACCGACCAGGGGCCCATGGCTCCCGGGATGCGTCCCCAGCCTCCATTCCCACTCGTGGGTTGACGGATCTTCATCCAGGACGATCTGCGCCGGGTGCCCACGGAAGTTCAAGGCCACCAGCATGATCTCCTCCTGGCTCTGACGCAGATAGGCCAGACCGCTGTCCGGGTTCCTCAGGAGGGTCTGAAAAGAACCCGAGTTCAAGGCCCTGGAACCGCGTCGCAACCAGATCAGGCGGCGGTAGAAGGACAGGACGGAACCGGGATCCTCGGACTCTCGGGCGACGTTCACCGAGCGGAAATCGGGGTTGATCGGAAGCCAGGGCCTCCCGTTGCTGAACCCCGCACCCACGCCGTCGTTCCAAGGCAAAGGGGTTCGGACGGGATCGCGGCCTCGGTAAAGGGGCCAGTACCGCTTCCCGGCAGGGTCGAGGATCCGCCTTCGCGGCACCGGGCTGTCCCTCATGCCAATCTCCTCGCCCTGGTAGAGCGAGGGGGTGCCGTGCAAAGTGAGCAGCAAGGCCGCGGCGACCTTGGCCCTCTCCGGGGCGTGTGGCCCTGGATACCGAGACACCAGGCGCGAGACATCGTGATTGCCGAGCGCGTAACAGGGCCAGCCTTCCGGTCCGAACGCCTGCTCGCAGGCGAGGATGGTCCTCTGGAACGCCCGGGGATTCCATCGACAAGAGATCAAGTCGAAATCAAACGCAAGATGCAGACGGTCGGGACGGCAATACTGCTGGAGAACTTGAGGGTTGCCCATCAAGGGTTCTCCCACGACCATACGATCCCCGTAGCGATCGACCAGCCGGCGAAACGCAGTATAGGCGGGGAGGAGTTCGGGCCGGTCCGCGTCGTAGACATGCGCTTGGCGGTCGTAGGCCCGCAGTCCCCACCGGAAGGGGTTGTCGCGCAGCTCCAGATCCTTGAAGTAGGCATTGACTACATCCAGGCGGAAGCCGTCGACGCCGCGCTCCAGCCAGAACCGCATGATGCGATCGATTTCCTCGCGGACCTGCGGATTCCTCCAGTTGAGATCCGGTTGTTGAGGCAGGAACATGTGGTAGTAGTACTGGCGGGTTGCGGGGTCCCATTGCCACGCCCGGCCGCCGAAGACTGACTGCCAGCGGTTCGGAGGGCCGCCCTGGGGGCGGGGGTCTTGCCATAGGTACCAGTCACGCTTGGAGCTGGAGCGCGAGGCGCGCGATTCCAGGAACCAGGGGTGGAGGTGGGAGGTGTGATTGAGAGCGAGGTCCAAAATGACTCGTATTCCCCTCTGGTGGGCCTGGGCAATCAGTTCGTCGAGGTCGGCCAAGCGGCCGAAGATTGGGTCGATGGCGCAATAGTCGGAGACATCGTACCCGAAGTCGAAGGCCGGAGAGGCGAAGATCGGCGACAGCCAGATTGCGTCGACGCCCAGGGAGGCAGGCGTCCCATCGTTCAGGTAGTCCAGATGCGCGAGAATCCCGCCCAGATCCCCGATGCCGTCTCCGTTGCTGTCGGCGAAGCTACGCGTATAGATCTGATAGATCACGCCCCGTTTCCACCACGGGAGGGATTCTGAAGATTCGCTCATCCTGGACACCTCGGTCTTCCGGGACCCGGGAAGGCCCTTCGCCGCCGGCCCAGAAGGTGAGATTATATCGCCACGGCCTCCCGCCACGAGGGGTTTCTGCCGCATCCCGCGCACACAGGTGAATTTGGTAGAATCCTCTCTGAACCACGGAGGGCGTGGGGGCCGGCCCTCCGGTCGGGAGGATCTTATCCGTGGCGGACAATCTGGAGAGGTTCACACAGCGGGCACGGCGGGTGCTGAGCTTGGCCCATCAGGAGGCCGAGCGGCTTCATCATGCGGAGATTGGTACCGAGCATCTGCTCTTGGGTCTGATCCGCGAAGAAGGGGGGGTGGCGGGTCGGGTCCTGCGCGAATTGGGCCTCGAACCGGACCGCGTCCAGGAAATGGTGGAGAGAATCTCCCCGCCGGGTCGGGGCGAACCCGATCACATTGACCTTTCCTCAGGCACTGAGCAGGTCCTGCAGCTGGCCATCGATGAGGCGAGACGTCTGGGCCATCATTACATCGGCACGGAGCATTTGCTCCTTGGGTTGGTGCGCCAGAACGAGGGGACGGCCATTGATGTCCTCCGGCGTCTGGGGGTGAGTCCCGAGCAGATCCGCCGGCAGACCCGCCGCGTGCTTCAGGAGAGCCCCAGCCAGAGTCGCCAGCCGGTGGGAGCCGCGGCGAAGTCGGAACGGCCGAAGACGCCGATGGTGGACCAGTTGGCGACGGATCTCACCGCCCTGGCGGAGCAGAACAAACTGGATCCGGTGGTCGGCCGCGAGAGCGAGATCGAGCGCGTGATCCAAATCCTGGCCCGTCGGACGAAGAATAATCCCGCCCTGATCGGCGAGCCGGGTGTCGGCAAGACCGCCATTGTCGAGGGACTGGCACAGCGCATCATCTCCAGCGATGTTCCCGCTCCCCTGATCGGCAAACGCCTCCTGCAACTCGATGTGGGATCCTTAGTCGCGGGGACGATGTACCGCGGTCAGTTTGAAGAGCGCCTCAAGCGCGTGATTGACGAGCTCAAGGCCACTTCGGCGGTGCTCTTTATCGATGAGGTCCACATGCTGGTGGGGGCAGGCTCGGCGGGTTCCTCGGTCGATGCGGCCAACATCCTCAAACCGGCGCTTTCCCGAGGCGAGCTTCAAGTGATCGGGGCCACCACGTTGGATGAGTACCGCAAGTATATTGAGAGCGACTCGGCCCTGGAGCGCCGTTTTCAGCCGGTAATGGTCGATGAGCCGACGGTTGAGGAGTCGATCGAAATCCTGCGCGGGGTCCGCCGCAACTACGAGGACCATCATCGTTTGGTCATCAGCGATGAGGCCCTGGAGGCCGCGGCGCGCCTCTCCGCGCGCTATATCCCCGATCGCTTCCTGCCCGACAAGGCCATTGACCTGATCGACGAAACCGCCTCGCGCGTTCGGATGTACAAGAGCCCTGAGGCCCGCCAACTCAAGCAGACCCTGAGCGAACTGCGCCAGGTTCGCCGGAACCGCGCGGCCGCCCTCGAGGACGGCCGGCAGGAGGAGGCGCGAGACCTGGAACGGCGCGAGCAGGAGCTCGAGACGGCGCGCCAGACCCTCCAGGCGGGGAGTACGGACCGGGAGAAGATGCCGCGGGTCACCCCCGAGGACATCGCCGAAGTGGTCTCGATGTGGACGGGGATCCCGGTCATGCAGTTGGCCCAGGAGGAATCGGCTCGCCTGCTGAAGATGGAGGAGGTCCTACGTGCCCGCATCGTAGGCCAGGAGGAAGCCATTGCGGCGATTTCGAAGGCCGTGCGCCGCGCCCGCGCTGGGTTGAAAGATCCACGGCGCCCCATTGGGTCCTTCATTTTTCTAGGACCGACAGGCGTCGGGAAGACCGAGCTGACCAAGGCGTTGGCGGCCTTTCTTTTTGGCAGCGAAGACGCCCTGGTCCAGTTGGACATGTCCGAGTTCATGGAGCGCCACTCGGTGAGTCGCCTGGTCGGAGCGCCGCCGGGATACGTCGGGTACGAGGATGCGGGTCAACTGACGGAAGCGCTGAGGCGCAGGCCTTACTCGATCGTCGTCTTTGATGAAATCGAGAAGGCTCACCCGGAGGCGCACAACATGCTCTTGCAGATCATGGAGGAGGGCCATCTGAGCGACGCCCGCGGCCGCAAGGTGAACTTTCAAAACGCCATGATCGTCATGACCTCGAACGTGGGAGCCGAGACCATTCGCCGGCAGGCGGGCATCGGCTTTGCGATGTCACGCGATGACCTGAGCGCAACCGTTGCCCCTTACGAGGAAATGCGCAAACGGTTGATGGAGGAAATGCGCAAGAATTTCCGGCCCGAATTCCTCAACCGGGTTGATGGCGTAATTGTCTTCCGCGCGCTGTCCAAGGAGGATATCACCCAGATCGTGGACCTTGAAATCGGGAAGGTGGCCGAGCGGCTCAAGGACCACCACATCACGCTGGCCGCCACCCCCGAAGCGCGAGCGCGCCTCGCGGATTTGGGTTATAACCCGGAGATGGGTGCCCGCCCGCTGCGACGGGTGATCCAGACGGAGGTCGAGGACGCGCTGTCGGAGGCGTTGCTCGAGGGGCGGGTCCACGACGGGGAACGGGTCCAAGTAGCCCTGCGGGAAGAGACCCTGGTGGTGGAAACGGTGCCGCCGGGAGAGGAACCTCCCGAGAGCCGACCCGAGCCCGAAGCCCTTCCCGCAATCTGACCCGAGGCCGACCCGCCAGCGGTGAACGTCGCGTCCCGCCCGGGGTCTGGTCCCCAGCACTTGGAAGGAGGGGAAACAATGCCCGCAAACAAAACCATTCTCGTGGCCGGCGCCTGCGCCGTTCTTTTGGCGCTCAGCGCCTGCCAGTCGGCGCCGGCTACTCCCGGCAGTGTGCCTTTGGAAACGCAAGCGGCCATGACGGTCCAAGCTCTGCTCACCCAGGTATCGGCCCAGGCCTCCGACACGCCCACCCTGGCACTGCCCACCGAGACCCCGTTGCCGCCGCCGACCTTCGCCCCGACGCCGACCTTCGGCGAGGTTCCCACGGACACGCCCGTCCCGTTCCAGCTCCCCGTCGGTTCTCCTACCGTGCAGGGAACGCCGACCTTGGTGAACGTCTGCAATGCGGCCTTCTTTGTGGGCGACGTGACTTACCCGGACGGAACTGTCGTGAGGCCCGATTTTGCCTTCCAGAAGACCTGGGACGTGCGCAATATCGGCACCTGTACCTGGACCATGGCGTATCGACTGGTCTTCTACAATGGCAAGCACATGAGCGGGCCCAACTACGTGAATTTCGATCAGATCATCCCACCGGGAGGCCACATTTTCCTGACCGTGGACCTGATATCGCCAGTGCCGCCGGGTCCCTGGTACGGCGAATGGGTGCTTCAGGCTCCGGACGGGTCCCAATTTGGGGTCTCCACCGAGAACGGTGTGTTCCCTCTGTTGGTGAATATCATCGTGACGGGCACGCTCACGCCCACACCCACGCCTTAGCCCTGCCTTCGGTCGACTGGCTGGGCGTCGAGCGGAACGGGTGTGAGGGACTTCCCCGGCTCTGAGCGGGCAACCGTCCTGCGGGTCACCAGACGCGGCGGGCAGTCCCTCCAGGACCGTCTCGACCCGGGCCACGCAAACCGCGAGCCCACAGAATTCCATCGATGGCCACTGGGGTGGCATGAGAACGTGCATCGATTGCGTGTATAATCCTCGCCGCCGATTCGGAGGGTGACGGTGAGCACGATCGACGAGATCAAGGCGCGTCTCGACATCATCGAAGTAGTAGGCGAAACGGTGCGCCTGCGCCGATCGGGGAAGAACTACATCGGCTTTTGCCCTTTCCACTCGAATGTCCATACCCCCGCGTTCGTGGTCTTTCCCGAAACCGGAACTTGGCGCTGCTTCGGCGCGTGCAATGAAGGGGGCGACCTCTTCCGCTACGTGATGAAGAAGGAGGGCTGGGATTTTCCTGAAGCCCTCCGGCATCTGGCGGAACGCGCCGGGGTGGAGCTGCGCCCGCACCTTCCGGAGGAGCAGGCGGCGGAGGAGGCCCATGCCCGGCTTCGGGATTTGTTGGAGCTGGCAGCCAGCTACTACCGGAGCTACCTCACCAGCTCGGCCGCGGGAGTGGAGGTTCGAGGGTACTTGCATCAGCGCGGCCTACGTGACGAGACGTTGGAGGCGTTTGAGGTCGGACTGGCCCCGGCGGGATGGGACACGGCCTTTGCGCACTTCCGATCCCAGGGGGCCGCTGAGGACGATTTGGTTTCCGCCGGCCTGTCGCTGCGGGCCGAGAACGGCTCGGTGCGGGACCGGTTCCGCAACCGAATCACGCTGCCGATCCGCGACATGGGTGGGCGTCTTTGCGGCTTTGGCGCCCGTGTGGTGGCGGCGCAGGAGCAGCCCAAGTTCCTCAATTCCCCACAGACCCCTCTCTTCGACAAGGGCCGCTTGCTGTACGGGTTGCACCGCGCTCATCGAGCCATCCGGGAGCAAGGCCAGGCGGTCGTGGTGGAAGGGTATTTCGACGTGCTGGCTCTTCACCAGTCCGGATTCCCCAATGCGGTTTCGCCCATGGGCACGGCCCTCACCGAAGCTCAGCTGAACCAGCTCAAGCGCTTGGCGCCCCGCATGGTCCTGGCGCTGGATGCGGATGCGGCGGGTGAGGCCGCCACGTTGCGCGGTCTGGACCTGGCTCGCGAGGCGCTGGATCGGGAAGAGGAAAGCGTGTTTGATGCGCGCGGCCTGTTGCGGCACGAAGCGCGCCTGCGGGCGGACCTGCGCGTGGCGGCCCTTCCGGAGGGGATGGATCCGGATGATGTCGTCCTGCGTGACCCGGACCAGTGGAAGGCTCTGGTGGCGGGCGCCAAGACCGTGGTGGAGCATGTGCTGGGGGTTATTACGCAAGGTCGGGATCTGGGCCAAGCGAAGGTCAAGGCCGAGGTGGCGGGCCGCATGTTGCCTCTGATTGAGGACGTCGCGGACCCGGTGGAGCGCGAGGCCTACCGCCAGGAATTGGCCCGCCGATTGCACCTGGGGGAAGAGGTTTTGGGGGCACCGGGAAGCCAGCCGCCGGGCCGAAGGAGACGCCCGGCCCGCCCGGCGGCGCTCGAGGCGCCGGGGGATTCGGGCGCCGCCGCCCCGGCCCCCCCGCGGGAGCTTTTCTGCCTGGGCGCGCTGGTCCGTCAACCCTCTCTTCTTTTCCGCATGGATCGCGAATTTGGGGAACTGGGTTTGGACCGTTTGGGAGCGGAGGATTTCACCTCCTCCGAGAACCAGTGGGCTTTGGGCGTCGTTCGCGATGCCTTGGCTCAGGAAGACAACGATCCGGCCCAGTTTGTGGCCGCCCACTTGCCACCTGGTGGGCCCGTCTTTCCGGATTCCTCCCGTCCGATCCTCCTGGCGTTATCTTCGACCGATCCCGTGGACCCGCAGGACGTCTTCCAGAACCTGCTCCGGCTCCGAAAGCAGAGGCTGGGGCGCCAGTTGAGCGAATTGCGCTTCTTCTTGATGGAGAGCGCGGCGGGGGAGGCCCAAGCCGTTTCCCCGTCCGAAGAGCTGGAGCAGATCAACCGCATCCGCGGCTCAATCCAGCACATTGACCTGGCTCTGGCTGAACGAGGGTCTGGCCCAGGCCAAGCCGCGGCAATTCCTCGATCCGCTGAGATGTGAGAAGATCTCCTATGCCCAAGCACAAGAAAGACACTAGCCCGGAAGATCTGGACAGCCCAGAGAACCTCTCCGATTTAGCTGGGGAGGATGCGGACCTTCCGATGGAGGAGGACCTGGAGGGAACGGAGGCGGGAACCAGCGAAGAAGAAGGGCTGGCGGAAGCCTCCGAGGGATCCGAGGAGGAGGTCAGCGAGGAGGAGCTGGAGGCTCTCGAGGAAGAAGGCCTGCCCGATGACCTGGATGGAGAAGAAGTCTTTGAGGCGCTGGAACTGGCCGACGATCCGGTCCGCATGTACCTGCGTGAGATCGGCCAGGTCCATCTGCTGAATGCCGATCAGGAAACATGGCTCTCGGTGCGGTTACTGGCGGCCCGAAGGGCGCAGACCGTTCACGATCGGGTGGCTCTCCGGGAGCCGGAGGGTTCCGCTGTCGCCGTCGGCCAGCTTCTCTACATGGAGCTTTTCGGCGACTTGTCTTCCGATTGGAAGCGCTTGCGCGAGGAGGCCCGACGCCTCGGCCCGCCCATGCTGGACCTCGGGCGCCTGCTTCAAGAGGCCAAACAACTGGCCAATACTTGGCAAGATGGGCATGGCTCCTATCTGCGGGCGTATCTCGAACGCGGGCCCTGGGGCAGAGACCCGGCCTGGAATAAAGTCGCACAGGACGCTTTCGATGTCTTTATCGTGCTCTACCTGTTTCCGCCCCAAGTCCAGGAGAAATTCGAGGCGAGCCTCCACAAGCGCAAGTCCCTTCCGGCCAAAGCGGCCTTTCGCAGCTGGCTGCGCGCGGGCCGACCGGGAACGCGCGGGCGCAAGGCCGGATCGGCCGCGAGCGACGGCGGCGAGGACAGTCTCAAAACCATCGAGTCGCGGGCTGAGGAGGCCCACAAGGCCCTCATCCGCGCCAACCTGCGCTTGGTGGTCAGCGTAGCGAAGCGCTACATCGGCCGCGGAATCGCCTTCTTGGATCTCGTCCAGGAGGGAAACCTGGGCCTCTTGCGAGCCGTCGAGAAGTTCGACCCGACCCGCGGCTACAAGTTCAGCACGTATGCGACCTGGTGGATCCGTCAGGCGATCAGCCGGGCCATCGCCGACCAGGCCCGCACCATCCGCATCCCGGTGCACATGGTCGAGACGATCAATCGGCTGATGCGGGCTCAGCGGCAGCTGACGCAGCAGCTAGAGCGCGAACCGACCCGGGAGGAGCTGGCGCTGGAGATGGACCTGCTGGCCCCGGGCGAGACCGCCGAGGTCTTGGAGGCCCGCACCAAAGACGAACCTTTGCCTCCGGCCTTGGCGCAGAAACTCCAGCGGGCCGTGGAGCGGGTAGAGCGGATCCTGCGTTTAGCCCAGGAGCCCATGTCTCTCGAGACGCCGGTAGGCGCAGAGGAAAGCAGCATGCTGGGAGACTTCATCGAGGACGAAAACGTGGTCACGCCCCTGGATGCCGCCTCCCGGGAGTTGTTGCGTGAACAAATTCAAAACGCGCTGGCTTTCTTGAATGAGCGCGAACGGCAAGTCCTCGAGCTTCGTTTTGGGCTGGTAGACGGTCGTGACCACACTCTCGAAGAGGTGGGGCAGAGTCTCGGGGTCACGCGAGAACGCGTTCGTCAGATCGAGGCCAAGGCCCTGAGGAAACTGAGACACCCGCGCAGCAGCCGGACCCTGCGGGATTACCTGAGCTGATCCGCTGGCCCCCCAGGCCCGGATCAGCAGCGCTCCAGCCCAGGGGCGCCCCGGCGTCCCGCGAGTTGCCTCCTCTGGAAATCACACTCGCTCTGCCTCCGTTTCGGGCTCGACCCTCCAGACTCTGCTCGCCCGGTCTGTAAAAAGCACTCCATTCAGGTGATCGAGCTCATGCTGAAAAATGCGGGCCAGCCAGCCTCGTGCGCGGAGGCGGGTCGGGGTCCCGCGCCGGCTAAAGCCTCGGATGGTCACCTGGGTCAGTCTCTCCACTTCTCCGGCATAGCCGGGGACCGACAGGCACCCCTCGGCCCCCGTTTCCGTGGTTTGGGAGGGGCGGACCAACTCCGGATTGACGACAACATACAGCTTGGAGGCCACCTTCCTCTTGGGAATCCCCGTGCCCGCTTGCTGCGGATCCTCTTCGCCATACTCCACCACGATCACCCGCTGGCTGACTCCGACCTGGGGAGCCGCGAGACCCACTCCCGGAGCCTGGCGCATCGTGTCGATCATGTCATCAATCAGGCGTTGCAGGTCCGGACCGTAGGTGGAAACTTTGCGCGCCTTCTTGCGAAGTACCGGATCGGGGACGGTGACAATGGGTCGAACCGCCATGTCTATCCTTTCTTTTCCCCACCCGGGCGCCGCTTTCGCACGACCTCGTCGTAGGCCTGAAGCCACTCCGCGATTTGTTCTCCTCGTTCGCGCCGCTGGATTTCCAGCTGCCTGGCGCGCTGACTTTCCATGCGGCGGTAGATGTCCTCCTGAACCCCAACCGGGTCGTGGACCTCATCGAAGGTGAAACGCACATTTCCCACAGTGGCCACGACCGTTCCAAAGTTGAGCAGCCGAGCCAGAGGCCCGGAGCGGTCGTATTCCAGGCTCAGGACATTTTCCAGGGAGGCGCTGCGGCGATCCTCTCGACCGAGGGGGGTGCGGTGCAGAGCGATAATTTGGTCGGGGGTCACTTGATAGATGTTATAGGCCCAATCCACATATTCGTACACGGTCCAGAACAGCCCCACCGTGAAGAGACCGACCGCCAGAAGCCCCAGGGCGGTTGCCTCGCGCGGAAGAAGTCGGAGCACCACGAGGACGCCCAGAGCGAGGCCGAGAAGGGTCAGCATGGCCGGCAAGGCCAGATTGCGGATCAGGAAGTAGTAGTTCTTGCGATAAATAATGGTGTCGCCGACCTCATAGCGCAGGCTGAGTCCGGCGCCGCTGGCGGATCCCCACAGTTCGGTGCCGCTCTTGGGAGCGCCGGCCCCCCTGGATTCTGGGGCTGCCCCCAGCCGGTCCTCCAAGAGGTGCTCGATTCCCTCCTGGGCCTCCTGCTCTTGTCTCGTCTTGTCCCGCGCGCCCAACTCCTCGACGACCCGAGCCACCTGATACGGTCGCGCAATTCCCCGGAAGATGATCGGGCGAGTGAATGTGCGCATGACCACATTGCCAAAACCCAGCCGGTGACGAATGGCGGAAGACTCGACTTCCACCGATAGGATCATGCGCAAGGGGGCTTCCTGCCGATCTTCGTAGATGAGCGGAACCCTTTCCACGTGAACGACGCGGCGGTTGGTGACTACGTAGAGATCGTTCACCCAGTCCCAGTAGGTCCAGAGGCTGGCCGGGACCGCATACAGCAGCCCCAAGGCGGGCAACCCGTAGATGTATCCGGTCCAGCCGTAGGCCTGAAGCACAAAAAGGCCGAGCAGGCTGACTCCTCCCGCCAAGAGCGGCAGGGACAGGGCGCTCAGGAAAGTCGCGGAGGAGGGATGGGCCAGGACGTGGATGATTTCGCCCGGGACAATCCAGGCCAGAGCTAGGCGGCGAGACATGTGGCGGGAGTGGCGGGTCAGTTGCAGGGCCGGCCGCAGGTCGGGATAGGTGCGCAGCAGGTCAGCGCAGGCCTCCCGGTCCAATATCAGAGCCCGGACCTCGTCGATGGCCCGCACGGTAGTCGGCTCCGGCCCTCCCAGAGCGGTAGCCTCCCCGAGGTAGTCTCCAGCCTCATACTCGCCCAAACCCTCCTCCGCCTGCAGCCGGCCTTGGGCGACCAGCACAAGACCCCTGGAAAAGTTCCCCTGGAGCAGGACCGATTGGCCAGGCGAGTAGTGGCACTCCTCAAGGCGCGAGGCCACCTCAGCCAATTCCTCTTCGGTCAAGTGCCCAAAGAGGCGGCTGGATCTCAGAATCGAGAGAGGACTCGGGGAGATCACGGGCGCGGCGGACACGGGTCGCACAGTTTGATTGGCCTTGGGCTCATGTGTCGCAGCGGCTGGGAAAGACCTCAGAGGCCCTGCTCGGGGCCATCTCAGGCTGAGCCGCATGTGATCCAAAGCATTGTAGCATGACGGCCGTCCCCTGCCTTGGAACATCTCCATGCAGAACCGCTGTGCTATAATGCCTTCCCTCGCCAAGGACCAGGGGCGGTTCGTCGCCCCTCCAGCACAGACCCCGTGCCCAAGCCCAACTCGCGATCCAGAAGCAGACGACCTTCGCCACCTCCCAAGGCGACCCCGGCGGCAAGCCGCTCCTCCGGCGGGGGGAACTCTGAGCGCCGATGGGACGTGCTCGGTTTTGTGTTGTGTGTCCTGGGGGCCTTCTCCCTGGTGGGCCTCTTCCTGGCCGGGGCAAACTCCTTCACCCATTCCGTTTCGTTTCTCTTGCTCCAAGGCTTCGGTTGGCCCGGGTTTCTTCTTCCCCTGGCCTTCATGGCCTTGGGCGCTTGGTTCATCCTTCGCCAGTTCCGCCGCTCCCTTGGGCCCCTGACGGCGGATCGCGTGGCGGGAGTCGCTCTGCTCTATCTGGATCTCTGCCTCAGTCTCCAGTTCTTCGCCCATCCGGGCAGCTGGGCCGAGTCCTTGGCCGTTGCCCAACAAGGGCATGGTGGCGGTCTGGTCGGAGCTGCCCTGCTTCAGGTCCTCCTGGGCTCCGTGGATTGGTTGGGGACCCTGCTGGTCATGCTGGCCGTTTTCCTGGCCGGCCTTCTGTTGACGCTGCGAATCCCGCTCCCGGCTCTGGTTTGGGGAGCCTACCATTTGGGGGAAGCCGGGATCCGGGTTGTCCGCCGGGCTCGGAAAGCTCCGACGGCGGCCACCCGTCCTGGACTGGAGGTGACGGGGCCCGCCCCGCGGCCGGCCGCTGGATCCCCGCCCGGCGAAGTCGCGGCGGGGCAAACCGCCCTCGGGATTCTGTTATCCGGGACCCCTGGCGCCGAGGCCGTTCCGAAGATAAGCCCGGAACTTGGCGGAGGGGAACCCGAAACCCCGCCGAGGGACGAGCGAGGGCCTGAGCTCCCGCCTTGGACGCTTCCCGAGGCGGGCCAGCTACTCAACCCCGGAATGGAGGCCGTCCTGAGTGACGAGTTCGACCGCCAGCGTTCGCGAAACATCGAGGAGACGCTCGCCTCGTTCGGGGCACCGGCGCGGGTCGTCGAGGTGAATCGGGGGCCGACCATCACTCAATTTGGGGTGGAGCCTGATTTCGTGGAGGCGCGGGGAGGTAAACGCACACGCGTGAAGGTCAGCAAGATCTCGGCCCTGGCGGACGACTTGGCCCTGGCGCTGGCGGCGGCCTCTATCCGCATCCAAGCTCCTGTCCCGGGGAAAGGCTTCGTGGGCATCGAGGTGCCGAATACAGAGATCTCTTTGGTAGGTTTGCGAGATGTGGTCGAGTCGGAGGCGTTCCAGAGGATGAAAGCCCCGTTGCGGTTTGCTTTGGGGCAGGACGTCTCCGGGCACGCGGTCGTAGCTGACCTGGCGGCGATGCCCCACCTGCTGATTGCCGGGACCACCGGGTCGGGCAAGTCCGTGTGCGTGAACTCCATCGTGACCTGCTTCTTGCTTCACAATACCCCCGACGATTTGCGCTTGCTGATGGTCGACCCGAAGCGCGTGGAGCTGACCCACTACAACGGAATCCCGCATCTGTTGGCGCCGGTGGTGGTGGACTTGGATCGGGTGGTCGGCGCCCTGCAATGGATTACGCGGGAGATGGACGAGCGCTACCACCGTTTTGCCCAGGCAGGCGCCCGCAACCTGGACGACTTCAACCGAAAGGCCGAGGCCTCCAATGCGAAGAAGGTCCCGGCCTGGGTTGTGGTGATCGATGAGTTGGCCGACCTGATGCTCATGGCTCCCGACGAAACGGAACGCATCATCACGCGCTTGGCACAGCTCTCTCGGGCGACGGGCATCCACTTGATGATCGCCACCCAGCGGCCGTCGGTAGACGTCTTGACTGGGCTGATCAAAGCCAACTTCTCCGCGCGGATCTCCTTTGCCGTGGCTTCCTCGGTCGACAGCCGCGTCATTCTCGATCAGCCTGGAGCCGAGCGGCTGCTGGGCCGAGGGGACATGCTTTTCCAGGCGCCGGATGCGGCGGCTCCGGTCCGGCTGCAAGGCGCTTATGTGTCGGAGATCGAGCTTCTGCGTGTGGTTCAATTCTGGCATCAGGCAGGCTTGGCCCGGCGGGCCGCGCAGGCCCAAGCGGAGCCAAGAGGCGTGCCGGGGCCGTCGCCGCAAGGTCCCGAACCGGCCGCCTGGGAAGGGAGTTCTTCTGGCCCCCCGCTGGCGCAGGCGCCGCTTTGGGAAGAGCCTGCATCCGCGAGCGGAGAGGATGAGTTGTTGGAGGAGGCCATCCGCGCGGTTCGTCAGTGGCGCAAAGCCTCGACGACACGGCTGCAGCGGAATTTTCGCATTGGATACACGCGCGCCGCCCGCCTTATGGACGCCCTTGAAGAAAAAGGGATCATTGGCCCCCCTCAGAGCGGTGCGCAACCCCGCGAAGTCATTGACTTCGGCGAAAGGGAGGGCGATGAAGGTCCGCAATCCCCGCGGCGTCCGCCGGAGACAGATTAAGCGCCCTGGGGAAATTGCCAACCCCGTTGGCCGGAAGGGCCGGAGCGAATGAGAAGGCTGCTGATCGCCAGCTTGCTGGCAGGGACCCTGTTATCCTCGTGCGCTTCCATGAGGGGCACGATCCCTACGGGTGTGCCGGCGCCCAGCACGCTACCTTCCTCCCCGGCCCCCCTGGCCTCCCCAACCACCGTGCCCGGGATTGTGATTCTCTCCTCGCCGGGGGTGCCGACCTCAGGGGTTCAGTTGGCCCAGCATGCGATCGGGGCTCTGGCCGGCTCGCGGGGCTGGAAAGTCATGCAGGTTTCTGCCGCTCCGGAGACTCTCCAGGCCGCGATCGGACAAAAGCCTGCCCTGATCGTCTCCCTCGCCTCCGGGCTGGGAAAGTTGATGGTGCAGAGCGCCCAAGCCAATCCCTCCCTCCGTTTCGTCGCCGTGGAGGAACCTCAAGCCCAGCCCGAAAAGAACCTGCTGGTCATCGGAGCCAGCGCGCGGGAGGATGAGGAGGCGTTCTTGGCTGGCGCGCTGGCCGGGATTGATAACACTAACCACCGAGCGGGTTGGGTTGGCGAACTCAACAGCCTGAGGGGGAAAATCTATGAGAATGGTTTCCTTCATGGCGTTCGCTACACTTGCCCGCTTTGCCTGGTGTACCCGTATGAACTGCCGCCCGGATCCCCTGCGGAGGCAGGGGACGCCGCCTCCGACACGCTCCGGGCGGACAATGTCGATACCGCCTCCGCAATCCCGGGGCCTGCCGGCGATCGGGCCCTGCTGGATCTGTCGGCGGGCCTGGTGCGCGTTTCCAGCCCGGACCCTGACCTGTGGGCGAGGGTCTACGGCCAGGGGCAGGAGAAAGGCGCCTCCAATGTCCTCGGCTGGGCGAGGACGCGGCCCGATTTGCTCCTGGCCAGGGCTTTGCCCGAATTATTGGAGGGCCATCTGGGCGCCGTAGCTTTTCCGTATTCCTTGGAAGGAGGGGGCCTGGATCTTCAGGCCTCCCCCAACCCTTGGATCAGTCCGGGTCTGCAGGCGAACCTGACCGAGATGGTGATCCAACTCAAGTCGGGCGAGTTGGATATCGGGGTCAACCCTGAGACCGGAGACCCGGAATAAGGGCTTCGGGGCGGCCGGAAGCTGTTGTGTGCTTGACTCAGAACGGATGTTCGTGTAGCATGGGAGACAGGATGAAAGAGGGCAGCGGAGCCGGTCAGGCCAAGTGGCGGCCGCTGGCGCCTCTCTGCGGAGAACCCAGATGAACCAAGGCAACCTCACACCCCGGCAAGCTGAGATGAAGAAATACATCGAGGACTACTTCGCAGATCACGGATATGCTCCGTCCTACCGCGAGATCATGAAAAAGGTCGGAATCCCGTCGCTCTCCGTAGTGCGCTACAACCTGGAGCGCCTCCAGCGCGGGGGCTTCTTGGAGAGGGATCCCGGGGTGGCGCGCGGGATCCGCCCGCGATCCGCGCAACTGCGCCCCATTCGCGTGTGGGGGTACATTGCGGCGGGCGAACCGACACCTGTCCCGGGGGTCAGCGACCCTCTTTTCGGCCCCGATGAAGCGCTGGCGATCTCTCGGGATCTCCTGCCGAGGGACCGCGACCTGTTCGCCCTGATCGTGCGCGGGGATTCCATGATCGACGCCATGGTCCATGATGGCGACTACGTGATTCTCAAGCCGGAGCAACAGGCCCGCAACGGAGAAATGGTTGCGGTCTGGCTGAGGGACCGCGAAGAAACAACCCTCAAGTACTTCTTCTATGAGAACGGAAGGGTGCGCCTGCAACCGGCCAACCCTTCCATGACCCCAATCCTTATTGACAATCCGGAGAACGTCGAGATCCGGGGCCGGGTGGTCATGGTTGTGCGCCAGCTGGAACGTCCGCGCTGGCCAAGCCCGCTGAGTGGCTGAGGCCCGAACTCCCGCGGGGCCCATTCGTCACCCGCGACGTATAATCGGCCGCGGCATCAGTGGAGGAAGCTCACATGAGAGTCCTTGACTTCTCCACTTTCCGAGACTCCAAAGGGGGCATCGGCCTGGGGGCGCGGCTAAGCGGATGGCTGAGGAACGGCGTCGCCTGGACGGCCGAGATTCAGATGCAGGACCGAATCGTCGCCCGCTTCGCCAAGGTGCTGGGCGATGAGTTTGTCATGCTCCGCAACACGACCTTCCCCGGCGTTGAGGTTCCAATCCCCCTGATTCTGGTGGGATCCTTCGGGCTGCGGGTCATGGACACCACTGGCATTCGCGGAACGTTCCGCGCCAAAGGGGATCAGTGGATGGTCTTGGGTTCCTCGGGGAGCTTCAAGAGCTCGCGGCCGAATCTGGCGGCCCACCTTCGGATCTACGGAGAAATGGTTCGCGGTCGCCTCAGTTCCCGGGGACTCAGTATGCCCGATGCCGAACCCGTGCTTGTCGTGGCGAGGCCTGAGACCTATATCGAGAATATCAAATCGCCCGTTCGCATTGTATTGGCCGACGGCGTGGAGAATTTTGCAACCACCCTGGGCCAGTCCCGGCCTCTGTTTGGCCCCCAGATGGTCGAGGAGGTCGTGCAAGCCCTGCAACCCTCCTCGGCAGCGCCGGAGAGCCCGGGCGGCCCGGTCGAGGAGGCCCCGGCGGTGGAGTCTCCGCCCGTGGAGGCCTCGACCGCAATCCCGGTCGAGGAAACCCGGGCCCGTGCTCCCGCCCGTGGCCGGTTAACCACTCGGCACTGGCTTTTGTTGGGGCTGATGCTGATCCTGGACCTATGTGTCCTTGGAATCCTTGCGGCGCTGGTCGTGTCCAGCCTGCTGGTCCGCTAGCCTTCCCGCCCTGAGCCCCTCTCCGGCCTCGCTGCCACCGGAAACCGGCCGCAGGCAGGGGGTCTCTGATAGAATCTCGACGCCATGGCGGACCCGCCTTTCCTCTCCGTAGTCATCCCCGCCCACAACGAAGAAAACCGGCTACCCGCGACCCTGACGCGCGTTCAGAGGTTTCTCAATCAGAAGAACCTTCATGCGGAGGTTCTCGTGGTGGAAAATGGAAGCCGGGATGGGACCGCAAAGGTGGTGCGCGAGGCCTACCGGGATTTCCCCGAGTTGCGGCTCATTCAAGTTGCCCCCCGGGGAAAGGGTCGGGCAGTCCAAGTTGGGATGTTGGCCGCGCAGGGAGCCTATCGCTTTCAGTGCGATGCAGATCTGTCCATGCCGATCGACGAGGTGATGAATTTTCTGCCGCCTCGGCTGGTGGATGTGGACGTTGCCATTGCCTCACGGGAGGCAGCTGGGGCGCGGCGTATCGGCGAACCGGCCTCCCGGCATGCCATGGGCCGGGTGTTTGCCTTCCTCGTGAAATGGATCGTACTCCCGGGGTTTGAAGACAGCCAGTGCGGGTTCAAGTGCTACCGCGCCGTGGCGGCCGAAGAAATCTTCCGTCGCCAACAGCTGACGGGCTGGACTTTTGATGTCGAAGATCTGTTTCTGGCTCTCCAGCTGGGGTACCGCATCAGAGAGGTTCCCGTTTCGTGGCAATACAGCCCGGAGAGCCGAGTGCACATGATCCGGGATCCAGCCCACATGCTTCTTGACCTGTTCCGCATCCGCTGGAACTGGATGCGGGGAGCCTATGGCCGCCCCGACCCGGCGAAATTACCCCACCCTCAAGCTTGAACGCTCCCTGTTCCGCTGCGGGGCCGAACGGATGGCAGGTCTCGATGAGGTCGGCCGAGGAGCGTGGGCCGGACCTTTGGTAGCGGCCGCGGTGGTTCTTCCGGTCGCCAACCCGGGGCTGGGGGGTGCCCTGCGCGGGGTCCGCGACTCGAAACTGATGACCCCGAAACAGCGAACGCAGGCCGGACTGGAGATTCGCCGGGTTTGTTTGGCGTGGGCGGTGGGGTGGGCTGGCCCGGAGGAAGTGGATGAAATCGGGCCGCTGAAAGCCAGCCGTCTCGCCATGATGCGAGCTCTCGACCGGCTGCCCCTCGAGGTAGATCATCTATTGCTCGACTACCTGCTTCTGCCGGATTGCGCCACCCCCCAGACGGCGCTGCCCCATGGCGACCGGCTCGTTCTATCGATTGCCGCGGCTTCGGTGCTGGCGAAGGTCTGGAGAGACGAGCAAATGGCGTTGCTCGATCGTTCCTTCCCGGGATATGCCTTTGCCCAGCACAAGGGATATGGGACGGAGCTCCACCGCAGATCCTTGAAGGCTCTCGGACCTTGCCCGATCCACCGCTTGTCCTATCATCCGGTGGCCGAGGCGGCCCGCAACGCTGGGGACAGGATCTGCGCCTCCCCTCCGAGGAATTAGGCCCGGCTATCCGTGCCCAGGCCTCGCACCGACCCCGCGCATGCGCTTTCGCCCCGGCGCCAAGCGCAACCAGCGGGCGGGAGCGAGGGCCTCGGGCACCGGTTCGCCCAGCACTCTTTCGTAGATTTTCTCGTAGTTGCGCAGGGAATCGTCCAGGCTGTGCAGCTGGGCTCTCTCCAGGCTGGCCGCTCCCATCTGGGGCAGCCGTTCGGGGTGGTCCGCAAGGATGGCCATGTGCCGGGAGGCGTCCAGCGCATCGCCGGCCCGGAACAGGAACCCGTTGACGCCTTCACTGACCAGTTCCGGCAGGGCCTTGGCCCGGGCCGCCAGAATCGGGAGGCCGCTGGCCATCGCCTCGAGGGTGGCGATGCTCAGCAGCTCGGCTTCGCTGGGCATCACAAACACGTCGGCGCTGTCCATGAGGCCGGGCAGGTCTTCATCCGGAACGTAACCGGTGAACCGCGCGTTCCCTTCCAGCCCCAGGACGGCGGCCAGCCTCCGCATGGCCTCCCATTCCGCTCCGCGGCCAGTGATGGCGACCTGGAGGTCGGCCCGGTGCAGCAGAGCCAACGCCCGCAGCAGCACATCGACCCGCTTTTCGCGGTCAACGCGCCCGACAAAGAGGAAGAGTCGTTGCCCGGGGTTCAGTCCGTAGCGTGCCCGCATGGCCTCCCGGTCGGCCGCCGCGCCAGGATGGAAACGCCTCAGGTTGACTCCGCACGAAATGGGAAACACGGGCACCCGCAACCCCCGCCGGTGAATGATGTCGGCCGCCGTTTTCGAGGGGGTGGTGGCTACCTCCAGGCCGTTGTACAGGCCCAAAACCCATTGCCACAGCGCCCACGCCAGGGCCGGTTGCAACGCTTGGCCAGCGGGGATATAGGGGATGACATTTTCGGGAATCAAGTGATTGGTCCCCACCAGGTGGATGCGGCGCTGGCGAGCCGCCTGCGCCGCGGCGCGGCTGATCGGGTAGGGGTCTTGGATGTGGACGATCTCGGGCCGAAAGCGTTCCAAGGCGCCGCGCACCGCCAACATCGGGCTCAGGGTGAGATAGGTTTCAGGATGCAGGAACGAGAGGGCCACCGACGAGAGGGCCTGGATCTCCACTTGATTACGGATGAGCTCGTAGGCTCCCCCTCTCTCCGAGGGAACCAGGGCGAGCACCTGATGCCCCCCTCGAGCCAGACCTTCGGCAAGGTTGACCGTAAACGTGGACTGACCATTCGACGCCGGGTAGTAAGTCTGCCCGGCAATCGCAATGCGCATAATCCTCGGGCCTCTCTATGGGCTGTCCTGCAGGCCGTCGGGCGCAGAATCGCCCAAGGCGTTTCTGTCTCGCAAGCTGCGACGCGCCAGATTGAGAAGGAGGAGGATGAACGCCGCTGTTCCGACCAGGGCGGCCGCTTGCAGGTCGGCCTCGACGCTCTTAATGGCCTCGGTCGTGTAGTATCCCACCAGGACCAGCGACCCCGTCCAGATGGTCTCTCCGAGCACCAGGAAGGGGAACCAGCGGCGCACCGGGGACTTGGCCAGTCCCGCGGCGAGGAGGGAGGGAATCATCAGGACCGCAGATAGCTTCGCGAAGAAGAGAATCTTCGCCGCGTGGTCAACCATGCTCCGCCGGAGTCGTTCCACCTGGCTGCGCCTCACGCCCAGCCATTTTCCGGATCGGAGAACCCACTCAATCCTGCCAGCATATCCGATGGAGTACCAGACCATGTCTGCGGTCAGGTTGCCGGAGGCCGCAGACACAAAAACCCATCCTGGACGCATCAAGCCATCCGAAGCGGCCGCCGCGCCCAGCAAGGTGGAGAATGGTCCCTCAACAGCGACGAGAGCGAAAAGGACGAGATAATTCAAGGGGCCGAAGTTCGGGAACTGCCCGCTCTGCAGGTACCCGGTCATGCCCACGATGAAACGGAGAACCGCATCCATGACGCTGATGTTGAAAAGCAATTCGCCTCTCCCGGAGACGCACAGACTCCACTCAAAGGCGCCGGCCAGGAGAGCGTCGGCGCGCCTTCCACTTGCCAGCATTGTACCTCGGGAGCCAAGCGCCGGACCATGACGTGACCCCTTCTCCCAGCCGGGGCGAATCCTCAGGGTTTTCTATGCTCGAATCCTTAAGCCGGTGTGAGAACCCTCTGAGATTCCACCTGTCCAGGACCGGCGCCCGAAGGGCGGGTTCGCTTCTCGCCCGCGCCACGCCAGGGGAGGACACAGGCAGTGGCCATTCGGGGTCGTTCCGGCCCGGTATAATCCGTGCAACGTTCCCGTGAGCAAAACCTATGGCAGGCCGCGATCGGCGCAAGCCGGATGATCTCTCGGAAAAAGAACTCGAGCACCTTCTCGCGGAAAAGCGCCTGGCGGCGCGAAGCCAGCGTCTGGAGGAATTCCGCAAATCGGGAAGGAGATTGGCGGCACCGGAAAGGGGGCAGGGACCGCCCGCGAACGAGTCCGGGGAGAGTTCTCCCGGCGTCAAGCCTGCTGGCTCTTCGAAAACCTTGGACCGCCTGCTTCTGGTCGTGGAGGTCGGCGCCGTGGTTGGGCTGGCGGTGGTCCTGATCAATGGGGCTGGGGTCCTGCGGGAACTTAATCGCGATGTTTCCCGGGCAATCGACCGGGTCACCCCCACGCCTCTCATTTTTGCCGTCGTGCTGCCCTCCGGACATACGCCACCGACCGCGCCTGGCGGTGCTCGACCGAATGACGCAGAGATTCCCGAGAACCTTCGGACCCTGGTTCAATCCCTGCCCCTGCCTCCTGTTCCTACTCGTGGCCCGGAGCAGCCTGTTCAGCTTGACCTGCCGACCCTGGGCGAGGTCGGGATTCCAGTGGTCGAGGGCGATGGGTGGGAGCAGCTGAAACTGGGGGTGGGCCACCACATTGGCTCGGCCGATCCCGGCGAAGACGGCAATGTGGTCCTCTCAGGGCATGACGATATCTATGGGGAGATCTTCAAGAATCTCGGTAGCCTTAAGCCGGGAGATCCAGTCATCCTGTACACGATCACGCGGCAGTTTACCTACCGAGTAGTCAGCACGGAGGTGGTTGCCCCCACGGATGTGGCGGTGATGGGCCCCACAGTCCGCCCCACCTTGACCCTGATTACCTGCTATCCGTATATGGTGGACACGCAGCGGATTGTCGTGGTTGCGGAACTGCAGGGCGGCTGAAGTGAGTATAATGTGCCCACCCAGAAAGGCAGAGATCCATGAGTCCGAAATATGCGCAGCGTTCACGGGTTGAGACGTTTCATCCGGATTACCAATACATCCGCAAGGACCTGCGGCGCATCGGGTTGATCGCCGGGACCTTCATTGTGGTCATGGTCATCCTGACTTTCTTCCTCCACTGAAAGCCACCTCGCTGGGGTCCGTGCTCCGCTGAGAGATGCCCTGAGAACCTGAGATGTCTTCCCATTCGACTCCTACGTCGAAACGTAGCGAATCCCCTAAGCCCCCTGGTCGCAGGCTACCGAAACGCTGGGGGAATATGGGCCTGGCCCTTCTCGGCTTGGCCTTCTTGGTCGCCCTGGGTCTCTGTCTCTATCTCGCCATGGGCTTGATGGGACGGCGGGTTGTCCCCGGGCCCGCCGCGGCAGGGCAACCCGGCCCCACTTCTCAGGGCTGGACTGGGGAGAGCCGAGTCACGATTCTGGTCATGGGGGTGGATGCCCGCGAGGACACGCCAGGCGAAGGCCCTGGGCGCTCGGACACGATGATGCTGATCAGTGTGGACCCGGTCGGCCTGACTGCCGGAATGCTTTCCATCCCGCGCGATCTGTGGGTGAACATCCCCGGTTTTGGCGACGACAAGATCAACATGGCCTACTTCGACGCAGAGGCTTACCAGTTGCCGGGAGGCGGCCCCGCCCTGGCCATGGAGACGGTCCAGAACCTCTTGGGGATTCCGGTCAACTACTACGGTGTCGTCGACTTCTCTTCCTTCACCACGCTGATTGACGATATCGGCGGGATCGATGTCAATGTGCCCGAAAGGGAGCTCAAGATCCACGCCATCTACAAGGGAGGGACCTACGACTACCTCCTCAAGCAGGGAATGAACCACCTCAATGGGATGCAGGCTCTCGCCTACGCCCGGGACCGCGACACACCGGGAGGGGACTTCGACCGTGCGCGACGGCAGCAGCAGGTTATTCATGCCATCCGTGACAAGGTCCTGAAGCCGAATATGCTGCCCACGCTGGTGGCGAGAGCTCCGGAGTTCTATCGTGCCTTGGCCAGCGGGCTTCAAACGAATTTGACCCTGAACCAGATGATCGCCCTGGCTTGGACCGCCAGGGACATCCCAACCCAGAACATCGCCAGCGGCATCATCGGCCCGGATCAACTCCAGTCCATGACGACGATGAATGGGCTGGATGTGCTCGTCCCCGATCTCAGCAAAGTTCGCGAGTTGTCCAATCAGGTGTTATTTGCGTCCGGCGCGCCGGTGCCGCCCGAGCCCACGATCAGCCCGGCGACCCTGGCACCGAAGGAAGGAGCCCAGATCGAACTGGTGAACGGATCGGGGGTTTCGGGCTTGGCCTCTGCGACCAAGGACTATCTGGTGCAGCACGGCTTCAGTGCGGACAAGATCAGCTTGGCGAATGCCCCGGTCCTCTATCCGTCCACCCAAATCATCGATTTCCGCGGGATGCCCTACACGGTTGAGTTTTTGACCGAGCTCATGCACATCAGCCCGAGCAATGTCCTCAGTCAGGCGCCGCTCGAACAAGGCGTCGACGTCGAGATCATTTTGGGAGCGGACTGGCAGGTCCCCCAGAACTGAGCGGCCGGCTGGGTCCGCCTGGGGGGAGACCGGTCATTGCACCTCTCTGCATTTCGTCACTCGCTGGAAACCTTTCCGCCAGAGACAATTCCATGGAAGAAGGCAGGGAGGGGAAGCGGTTGATGCGCGACCTGACGGAAGACCTGGTTGAGTTGATTCGCAGGACCTCATGCGAACTGCCGCAGGATGTGCGACAGCGCCTGGCTGAGGCGCGAATCAGGGAACGACCGGATTCGGCGGCGCGGAGCGCCCTAGAAACCATTCTGCGCAATGCGGACCAAGCCCAGCAGGAGTCCTCTCCGATTTGCCAGGACACGGGAACCCCTTTGTTTTACGTGCGCTACCCGGCTGGCTGGAGCACTTTCAATCTCCGGGATCAAATCCGGCGCGCGGTGGTCCTGGCTACCGAGCGGGCCTTCCTTCGCCCGAATGCAGTCGACAGCCTGACCGGGAAGAACAGTGGGAACAACTTGGGAGATCCCAGGTTCCCGACCCTTCATTTTGAGGAGTCCGAGGGCGACGCTCTGGTCGTCGACCTGATGCTGAAAGGCGGGGGTTGCGAGAACGTGGGCGCCCAGTATTCGCTCCCGGACGACGACCTGAACGCCGACCGGGACTTGGCGGGGGTCCGCAAGGCTGTGCTGCATGCCGTCTGGAAAGCCCAAGGGCGCGGATGTGCTCCGGGCATCCTGGGGGTGTCGGTTGGAGGGGATCGGGGCTCTGGTTACTTGGCCTCCAAGGAACAACTTCTGCGGCCTCTGGGCGATCAGAATCCGGACCCGTCCCTGCGGCAGCTTGAGGACCAGCTGACCCGCGAGGGCAATCAGCTCGGGATCGGGCCCATGGGCTTTGGCGGCAAGACGACTCTTCTGGGAGTCAAGATCACAAGCCAGCATCGGTTGCCGGCATCCTTTTTCGTGACGGTCTCGTACATGTGCTGGGCGGACCGAAGGCGGCGCCTGACGGTCCGCGAGAATCGGGCGGAAATAGAGTAGGACTTGACGGCGGTCACCCCGAGATGAGAAGAATTGAAACCCCTCTAAGCGAAGAAGTCGTGCGCAGTCTGAAAGTGGGAGACTCGGTTCTTCTTTCCGGGACTCTGGTGACGGCGCGCGATACGGCCCACAAGTGGATGGTGGATACCTTCATCCGGAAGACCCGCGCCCCCGAGGGGGAGGAGGAGATGATCCATGAGCGCCTGCAGTTCCTGTTGCGGGAGGGGGCAATTTACCACTGTGGTCCCGTGGTGACGGGGCTGAAAACCAAGGAATACGTTTTCAAGGCGGCCGGACCAACGACCTCCATCCGCGAGGAACCTTTTCAGGCAGAGATCATCGAGCATTTTAGGGTGCGGGCGGTGATTGGCAAGGGCGGCATGGGGCCCCGAACCCTGGCTGCCTGCAGTCGGGGACCCGCCGTCTACCTCCACGCGATTGGAGGGGCAGCGACCCTCATTGCCAAGACCATCCGACAGGTGCGCGAGGTCTACAAGCTCGAATTCGGCGTGCCGGAGGCCTTGTGGGTCGTTGAAGCCGAAGATTTTCCTGCCATTGTCACCATGGATTCGAGCGGACAGAGCCTCCATAGTCAGGTTGAATCGCAGTCTCGCAGGGTCCTGGAGGAGCTTCTCGCTTCCTGAGCCGGGGCCTCCCTCCTAGGCGCAACGCCACCGGGGATGGCGCCGCCGGGATCTGATGGGACTGTTTTTCCGGCGTTTGGCTGGCGGGGGTACTGCGCGCGCTGGCTGGCGCTGGCCCCGACGTGGAATGCCCTCACAAACGGTGGTGTGATCACGGGCCCGGCGGCCGAATTTGTCCATGAAGTCCTGGGGGACAAGGTTTTGGCCGTCTGCCGAGTCCGGGATGCGATTCAGATCCTCGTCTGGCCGACCGGAGGGGCGATCTCTTTCCTGCCGACACTCAGGTTCTCTCCAGCACCCATCCGGCTCTGACCATCTTCTGCCGCCTGCGCGCGGCGCGGACCGTGACGGCCATCCAGGAGGCCGCGTTGAGCGGGGCGAGATTCGCCCAGAAGGACGCAGGAGGCGACCTCCTGGCCACCGAACTCTGACGGGCCGCGGCCCTGTTGCCTGTGCTCCTGGGGTCTCGGGCCCATCAGGTTGTCGACGGAATTCTCCTCAGGGTGCGGCGGACGAGCAGATGGCTCGCTGGGCGGGGCGGAAAGAGGCCTGACGCGAACGGCTGGACCAGGCAAGGCTCCCCCGGCCTTCACGGGCGGACGAGCGACCGTCCATGCGGCTCCCTCTCCCCCTTCCGTGGCTCGGCCGGAGCTCTTGGCGTCGCTGGGGCGATTTCCCGAGGATTGCGGGGCCGAATCCGTTTCTCTCCTCGGGGCCTGATGGAAGCTCCTCTCTCCACAAGTGTCTATGGACTTAGGGGTGCGGCAGGGCAGGAACTCCACCCTGAGGGAGCGGGTTCTCTCCTGACCAAGGCCTGCCCTGAGCCAGCCTTGCGAAGGGAGGTTGGCAGAGCCGGACCCGGTCCTCGAGTTCCCGCAGGGCGGCCAGAGCTTCATCTCGTTCGGGCTGGGGGAGAGACAAGGTCTGGAACTCGTCCCAGTCGAGCTCCAGGGTTTTCCCCTCGGGGGAAACAAACAAGTCCAGAGCCAAGTCCACGGTATCCAGGTACCCACTGCTCCACCGCGCTGGTCGAACGATGTTGCAGTACCAGCCTTTCAAGGGTCCCTCGAATCCCGCGAAGATCTCGTATATGCTGTACCAACGATCCGTGAAGTAATGCTCGACCATCCGATCTCCCACCGCCAGGACCAGGTAGCCAAGGTTGCGGGTTGGCTGGTTGAAGGTAGCCTCCAGCACTATTTCGGAGCCCTCCAGCCGGGTCAGATTCCCGGACCAACGAATCTGTTCCCGCCCCTGAGGGTCCAGTTTTCGAACTATCAGATCGGGCACCGCATGACCTCCGGGTCGATCATGATTTTCGCCTCCGCATCCCAGGGACCGGGCCGGTCACCGAGAACAAGGTGCCGGCCGTCCCCGTGGAAAGGCGGGGTCCGTGCGCCCTCTCCTATCGACGGATGGAACCCGGGTTTCGGGCCGGAGGCAGACCTCCGTCAGCTGGCGTGGCCGGCGATCGGAGAGGCCCAGGTCCAGTCTAGGGAACCCGGATCACTTGTCCTGGATAGATATGGTAAGGCGGAGGCAGCCCATTGAGAGCGGCCAATCGGCTCCAGGGCAGGCCGTAGGCCCGCGCAATGGTCGAGAGGGACTCTCCTGGTTGAACGACATGAACTTGGGTCGATCCCGGGGAGGAAGCCGCTGGCAGGAGCAGCCTCTGGCCAGGGTAGAGCGTGTAAGGCCAGTCGATCCGGTTTAGGCTGGCGAGGGAAGTCCAACTCAGTCCGTAACGGCGTGCGATCCCGGTCAGCGTGTCTCCCCTGCGCACGAGGTACGTTCCGCCGGGGCTGGTCGGCACGACGGCGTTCTGAGGCAGAGGATTGGATGGGGCCCTCGTCTGGCTGGCCGGAGAGGCGCTGGACGACTTCGCCGCTGTCGGCCCGGCGGAGCGACTGCCAAACACGGCCTGGTTGCCAAGGACGGCCCAGGAGGCGAGAAACGTGTCCCGGCGCACTCTCTCGACGCGCCCGCTGAAGGCCTCCACCAGGGTAAAGGAGCCCGGGTCGTATCCGATCAGGATGCCTGTGTGCTCAAAGCGAGCGGCCGGATAGGTTTGGCCGTCACTGGCGGTCAGGCGGACCGGAGCACGAACCTGGAATCCATAGAGGAACCAGACGATGACGGGGCGACCGCTGGCAATTTCCGACTCCAGCTGGCCGCTGGAGGCACCCGTCTGGGCCTCGGCCTGCAGGCCGTTGGCCCGCAACAGGGCAGCAACCGGTTCGGCGTAAACGCCATAGCCCCTCGGTGGCAATAAACCGGGAGCATCGTACACGCTGCCCACGAATCCAGTTTCAGGGTCGTCGGTCTTGGGTAGCTGCTGAAAGAAGGCCCGTTCCGCGATGGCCACTCCCCAATAGGCCGCCCAGTCCACTGCGGAACGAGCTTCGCAATCGAGAGGAAGGGACTGAGGATGCCCGACGACACCCTGGATATACCCTGAGCTTGGCAGAGGAAGGCTGGCCCTCGCCGGGGCAACGAGCCCCGCCGAGGCCAGGAGGAGATTCCCGACGAAAGCCAGAAAAGTGCGCATCCCTAGAAGCTCAGCCGGAAAGCCGGTCTTGGCGGACAAAAGAGAGCCGGAAACTGGACCGGAGAGTGCCGTCGGCTTCGGAGTGTCGTGAGCAGCGCCTCGTTGGCTTGCCTGAGCAGAGAC
>Ga0187865_1000603_pt1 | contig 48504 bp, 44 predicted proteins | sample June2016WEW_11_1_2_FD_132989 | JGI IMG/M metagenome (GOLD analysis project Ga0187865, IMG submission 132989) | Peatland microbial communities from SPRUCE experiment site at the Marcell Experimental Forest, Minnesota, USA - June2016WEW_11_100 | ecosystem: Environmental > Terrestrial > Soil >...
GATCTCCTGGCAGACGCGGGGCGAGACGGCGCCACCCGAACGGCTCGCGGCGATCATGGTCGCGCTGCAGCGGCTCGGCTGCCACAACGTCAACTGGGTCACGCCCGAGCACGTCGTTCCCCAACTTGTCGAGGCGATGCCCGCGGCGGTCGAGCACGGCCTGAGCGTGCCGATCGTCTACAACACGAGCGCCTACGACGACCCCGCCTGCCTCGAGCTCCTCGATGGGATCGTCGACGTCTACATGCCCGACTTCAAGCTCTGGTCGCCGGAGCGCAGCCGCCGGTACCTGAAGCGGGCCGACTACGGAGATGTCGCGCGGGAGACAATCGCGGAGATGCACCGCCAGGTCGGCGACCTCATCCTCGACGAGCGCGGTCTGGCCCGGCGCGGGCTCCTGCTCCGCCACCTCGTCCTGCCCGGCCTACTCGACGAGACACGGGCGATCCTCCACTTCGTCGCCGAGCGGCTCGGCCGCGGCACCTACGTCAACCTCATGGCGCAGTACCGTCCCGCCGCACGCGGCGGTCGAGGACAGTACGAAGAGATCAACCGGCGGGTCGACCGAGACGAGTACGAGCAGGCACTGATCCTCGCAGCTGAGCTCGGGCTGCGCCGGATCGACCGGGAGAGCCTCGCCGAAGGGCACCGGCTCACTCGCGCAGCGTGACGCCCGCCCGCGCACCCGTCACCTGCCTCGTCTGCGTGCTCGACCTCGACCTCGGCCGCAAGGCTGAGCGCGGATTCTTTCTGCGCAGCGCGTCCAAGCCGATCCTGATCGCTTCATCCTCAAGTCGGTCGCGTTCTTGTTTCCCGTTGTTGACCACATGATCAAGTTCGTATCTCCTGTCGTTGTCGCGATCGTCGCGCCGCCACGGGGTCACCCACTGCTCGCTGCATTGAGTGCTGGTGAGGTCTCAGCGGACAGGCGTGCTGAGACCTCACCATGCAGGTGTTGCTAGCCGGCCTGCATCACCGTGAGGAGCTTGTCGGCTGCACTATCGATGCTTTCGCGGCTGGAAAGGAGTTTGCCGGTCAGCTGCCCGGTTTCGGGGTCGACTTCGAGGAGCGAGCCCTTGAAGAAGTCTGCGTCGCGGGTCCAGGTGATAGCGCTGTCGTGCTTAACGCGGTCAATCGCCGTGACCGCATCCACGCCGGCCTGCTTGGCGCTGTGCAGGGCGACGAAGAGGGCGCGCCAGGCGGCGTTGGAGGCGAGGAGCGTTTCCCGCCGTAGGGTGCGTACGAACTCGCCGGCCTGGGCGGCCGGTACACGGTCGGCATGGAGGCGCTGCAAGCCGCCGAAGCGGGTCGCGACCTCGCCGAACACCGTCCGCAACTCCTGGCGGAGCTCGTCCATACCACGCTCGGCAACGAGCTGGGCGACGCCCTGCTCGATGTTCTTGGTCTGGCGTGTCCGCTTGCCCAGTAGATAAGACGCCACCACGAAGCGCGGCTGGCTGAACGCGAGCAGCTTGTCGCGCCGTACGCCGACCGAGGCGTTGTTGAGGTCGATGCGTCCGCTGAAGAGTGGGACGTCGTGGATCAGCCTCGGGCCGCCGCAGTGCCTGCTCGCTGATCTCGGGCCGCTTCACCCCGCGCACCTTCGCCAGGCCGAGCGCGACCGCCCAGGCCAGGCAGCGGGAGCCGTATCGGGTTCGTGAGGAGGGCTCCCTGATTTGTTTTGTGCAGGATCGGGCTTATATCGGGCCGAGCTGATCGAACGCTCAGGCAAATAGGCGCGGAGGGCGGGCGCGAAATCGGCCCGCCCTCACTAGATCATGTTTAGCTCGCGTTCTTGGGTTTGCGTCCGCGGCGGGCGACGGTTCGGCCGCCCAGCTTTTCGGCTTCTGCATCGGTGACGTCGAGTTCGCGCACACCTTTGCGCGCATCGGCAAAGATGATCCGAACGGCCGCGCCTTTCCCTTCGGGGATTTCTTCGCCTGACATGTCGGAAACCCGAATCGTCTTTCGAGCCATTCTCAACACCTCCATGAGCTCGCCTGCATTCGCGGACAACCATAACGCAGCGCCACGACAACAGTGGCAAATCTCAAGACGGAAAGCGGGCGCAAAACACCGCCCGCTTTGGGTGCTGTTGAGGAAACTATATGCTCGCGCCGCCGCGAGGATGATCGTAGTGCGTTCGCTGATCGGGTTTGCGTTGCGGCGGCGACCAACCCGACCTCCCCAACCCGACCTCCTTCTGTGCGTTCGGAAGAGCCTCGGCGGCGGGGATAGGAACGACCCGCTACGGACAACCTCCGCCAAGGCTTGGCGTCACGACTCCTTGCCCTACATACTGCTCACTCACATGCCGCTGCGCGCGTAGAGTGCGAGGACGGTCTCCCAGGCCTCGTCGTGGTTCTGCCGCTCCTCGGCGCCGCGTTCGCCGATCCGTTCCCAACCGCGATGCTCGAACTCGACGGAGGTTCCCTCGTCGCTGGGGGCGAACTGCACCTCTACCTCCGTTGCCTCGGAGTCTGGATGACCGGGATGCCATGTCAAAGCCACGCGATGCGGCGACTCCCAGACGAGTACATCACCCCAGATCGCCTCGGCGCCACTCCGGCTCCGTTCGATCAGTCGTCCCTCAGTGAAGCCGATCCACTCGGTATCCTCCCCAATCACCGAATGAGTCGTGAGCGGCCACCATGTGGAGAGGCCGTCGGTAAACCTCCGAAACGCGTCCTCGACGTTACAGTCAAGGGTCAGAGACTTGTGGATAGGTGCTAGAGCACTGAGGCTCATTGGTATCCCTCCGCTCGGTCTTGTTTGCTGTTTGCTCGATTCATGACTTCAAACGAATGATTCCACCCTAACCGCCGTGTAGACAAGCGGGCACTGATGGAACGGACGGCCTAGGCATCATGAGCGTCATCAACTGACTCGATCACAGCGTTTGGCGAGGCAGGAAACCGCGTTGTCCAGCGGTGCGAACCCGGCCCGACATCAACCGGAGGTCCGTCGCTGAATGGGACGGTTACGGTGGCCGATACATTGGGTGGCACCACAACCTCGAGTTCGAAAGCTTCGCCCACAATGCTCCATGCTGTCTCGGCGAGGCCGTATGGAGTGCGATGGCGCGCGCGCGCCCGAGTCAGGCCGCCACCAGGTTGGGGACAGATCTCCAGGCGACGGAAGCCCGGCGCGCCCAGCGCTAGACCAGCCACTCTGCGGTGAAGCCAATCTGCCACCGCGCCGAGAGCATAGTGGTTGAACGACAGCGATATCTCATGCGGGAGGACCGAACCATCGGGGCAGAGGCTGTCCCACCGCTCCCAAACAGTCGACGCGCCCATTGTCACTGGGTAGAGCCAAGAGGGGCACTTGCGCTGCATCAGCAAGCGATAAGCAGCCTCATACTCGCCGACGCTACACAGCGCGTCAGCAATCAATGGTGTCCCAACGAAGCCGGTACTGATTCGGTAATCGCCCTCTCTTATGAGTTCCGCCAACCGCTCACCGGCACGGCGCCGCCGGGATTGCTCTCGGAGCAATCCAAACTGCAGAGCAAGCCCGAACGCTGTTGCAGAATCGCTGACTAGGCGCCCGAACGGCGAGATGTATTCAGCGTCGAATGCGCTTCGCACCTCCTCAGCGAGCTCACCATAGTACTTTTCATCTTCTGTCTTCCCAATAGTGCGGGCGGCCAAAGCCACAAGCTCAGCCGATCGCGCGAAATAGGCGGTTGCAACAAGAAACCTGTCAGTCCGGCTCTCCCACGGGCGGTCGGGCGGCGCGGCCGGATCGATCCAATCGCCATATTGGAAACCTGTGTTCCAGAGGCGGCTTTCACCGGCGAGTGAATTGACGAGGTCGACCCATTTGCACATGCATTCGTATTGCGTTTCCAGAATCCCTGTGTCTCCGTACCGTTGATAAAGTACCCACGGGAGAATTACGGCAGCATCGCCGAAGACCGCGGTCGGCGGGTCGTTCAGAATGCTCGTGACAATCGTCGGGTAGTGGCGACCCTCACTTGCGCCTTCCGCTACCAACGCGCCGAAGATGTTCGGGACAATCGCGGGCACGTGGCCGTCCGGACCCTGCTCAGCAGCAAGGTCTGCTAGCCAGGATGTCAACAGGCCAGCCACGTCATAGAGAAAGCAAGCAGTTGGGGCGAACAACTGGATATCGCCGCACCAGCCAAGGCGCTCGTCACGCTGCGGACAATCCGTTGGAAGGTCGACAAAGTTGCCCCGCATGCTCCAAACGATGTTCTCGTGGAGTCGGTTCACTAGCGGCTCAGAGCAATCAAACCACCCAGTACGTTCGAGGTCTGAGTGACAAACGACCGCGCAGATGTTCTCCGGCTTGAGTGCCCCTGGCCAGCCGTCGACCTCGGCGTAACGGAAGCCGTGGAAGGTGAAACGGGGCTCCCAGACCTCTTCGCCCACGCCCCGTAGTGTGTACCGGTCGGTCGCATCCGCGAGTCTAAGCGGTCGAGTGCAAAGCTCGCCACTTTCGAGTACCTCGGCATGGCGCAATGTCACAGTCTGACCGGCGTCTCCCTGCACCGTAATGCGAAGCCGACCGACGACGTTTTGGCCGAAGTCAACGATCGTCGCTCCAGAAGGAGAGGTCGTAATGGAGGCAGGTGGAAGACATTCGATCCTGCGCACTGGCGGCCCGGTTGGGGTGACGAGCGTCGACAAGTCTCGCTCAACGAGTTGAACGCCCACCCAATCTGCATCGCTGTAGCCAGCTTCCCCCCAGCCGGGCCGCTCCAGCCGGGCGTCGTAGGTCTCTCCGTCGTAGAGATCACTCGCAAGAATCGGCCCCGTCGCGGCTCGCCAGCGCTCATCGGTGGCAATGACCTCGACGGTCCCGTTTGCATATTCGACCTCAAGTTGCGCAAGAACTGCGAGGCGATTTCCCCAGATATTCCTGCAGCCGCCCTCGAATCCGAGGCGCCCTCGATACCAGCCGTCGCCGAGAATAGCTCCGAGGGCGTTCGGGCCCTCGCGCAGATCAGCCGTCACATCGAAGGTCTGGTATCGCAGGCGATGGTCGTAGCTTGTCCATCCAGGCGCGAGGACATGATCGCCCACGACTCGTCCGTTGAGAACGGCTTCGTAGACACCCAGCGCTGTGATGTATAGCCGCCCTCGTACTACGGGCGCCCGGAGGTCGAATTCACAGCGCAAGTGCGGGCACGGCTGCAATCTCGAGGCATCTTCATCCCAATTCGGAGTGATGAATCGCGCACTCCAATCCTCGGGATGCAGAAGTCCTGACTCGACTGCGTGCCAATGGCTCCAGCCTGTTCTTTCACCGTCGCGGGCCCTGGCGCGGACACGGACGCGCACTTGCTCTCGGGAAGATAGCGGAGCATACGGCCAAGGAACCAAGACAGACTCGCCGGACTCAACCCATCCCGTATCACCTCGCTGTAATCCATCCCGCCCCATCGCCTGGACCTGATAGCCGCCCTGGAACCAACCAGGAGCGCCTGGCTCGACCGTCCACGACAACCGCGGACATGCAACCCCTGTTGCAATGCTGCCAGACGAGTGCTCGACGCGGACGCCACTGATCGTCGCATGGCTTGACTCCCTTTCACCAGTCACTTTCTCACCACTTTCGCTAATCGACAACACCAGTCGAGCAAGAAGCCGTCGGCCAGTCTCTTGGTGATCATGCGTCGCAGTCTCCTTGCCTGAGGCGCCGCCGACTCGCCGAGTCACCGGCGCCGATGCTCCACCACCTCTCCTCGATCGGTGAATGAGTGCTCGGACTTAGTCAATAGAAAAATAGTCCTTCCCCTGGTAGACGCCGGTCTTTTGCTTGCGAAGCTGCATCAGAAGGTCGTTCAGGAGGGCTGACGCCCCGATCCTGTAGAGATCCGGTGTTAGCCATTCTGGACCCAGCGTTTCGTATACTTGGACGAGGTACTGAATCGCATTCTTCGCAGTGTCGATTCCCCCAGCTGGCTTCATGCCAACCTTGCGACCGCAGGCTTCGTAGACATCTCGAATTGCCTCGAGCATTACCAGCTGGACGGGTAAAGTCGCAGCCCCTTTTAATTTGCCGGTCGATGTCTTGATAAAATCGGCGCCAGCAGCGATTGCACACAAGGATGCGCGGCGCACGTTGTCGTACGTTCCAAGCTCAGCTACCTCGAGAATGACCTTTAGCCGTGCCCCGGCGCATGCCTGCTTCGCGGCAACAACCTCGTCATACACCGTCCAATCCCGACCGGCGAGGAACGCGCCGCGGTCGATCACCATATCGATCTCGTCCGCTCCGCATGCAACGGCGTAGCGTATGTCGGCGAGCTTGACGGCAAGCGAGCTCTGCGCTGAGGGAAAGGCGGCCGCGGCGGCAGCAACTTTGACACCCGTGCCACGCAACTGTTCGACCGCCACTGACACCAGCTTTGGGTAGACGGCAACAGCGGCGACCCGCGGAATGCTTGGGTCCGTCGGATCCGGTCGCACCGCCTTAGAACACACTGCCATGACCTTGCCGGGAGTGTCACGCCCCTCAAGCGTTGTGAGATCCATGACACGGATCGCAAGTTCGAGTGCCCAGATCTTTGCCTCAGCCTTGATCGAGCGCTTGGAAAGGTCTTCGGCGCGAGCCTCGATACCGACCTGATCAACAGAGCCTGGGCTACGCATACCCAGCTCAAGCGGCAGCTCGAATCCCTTGCTCGGGTGCGAATACCCTTTGATCGAACGACGCAAAAGCGGGAAATGGTGTCTACGCTTCATTCCGGCACAAAAGCATTTTCCGTGTCCAACTCGCCTTCTAGCCACAAGCATTCGGATTCTGTTAACGGCACGTCAAGACCGAGCAGCGAGGTGTCCAGCTCGATCAACGAACGTGGCCCGATGAGAGGAAACGTAGGGAACGGCTGGCAGAGCACGTAGGCGAGTGCGACCGCGATCGTCGGCACACCGCGTCTCAGCGCAGTCTCGGTTGCTCGCTCCAGGCGGGCGAAGTTCTCGGTGCTGTGCCAGGAACGGGCGAACTCAGGATCAGAGCCGTCATCGGGGCGGACACATCCAGTGAAGAATCCAGCTGCCTGGCTCGACCAAGGCATGAGAGCAATCTGTGTCCGCGTTAACCAGTCGCGCGACGCAGCATCCCATGCAGAGACACAGCCCTCCACTGGCGGCTCGATCATGCGGGCAAGGCTGAACTGGTTGCTGACCGCAGAGAAACCGGCGAGTCCATGAAGCCTCGCGTACTCTTGCGCTTCCTCGATCCGCCTAATCGACCAGTTTGAAGCCCCGAACGCGCGGATGTGCCCTGCATCCCTATGGGCGTTAAGCACAGTAATGAACTCACCGACGGGCACATCCAGATTGTCCCTATGGAGCATGTATAGATCGATGTAGTCCGTCTGCAGCCGCTCCAGACTCTCTGCCAACTGCCAAGCTACGTCCGCGGGTGTGCAAAATGGAGTGTGAGCGCCCTTGCCGAGAATGACGGCCTGCTCGCGCAGCTTGCGGCTCGCGATCCATCGCCCAAGGATCGTTTCGGAAACACCTTCGTTGTAGATGTGTGCAGTGTCGAAGCAATTTCCGCCTCGAGCAACGAACTCGTCGCACAATACGGCCGAATCCGGCGTGGTCAGAGTGAACGTTCCCATCACAACGCGCGAGACAGTCTTCTCGACTCCGCGAATGCGACCATAGTGCATCGACGGACGCGGTAAACCGCCCGTAGCAGGCATCACCATCTACACCTAAGAAGTCCTCGGGCCTGGTCACGTTCAAGGCATCTGCTTCTTCCGCACATCAGTTCATCTCCTGGCCACCAGCCACAGTCAAAGCGATTCCGGTGATGTAGCTAGATTGCTCAGAACTCAAGAAGACGACGGCGTTACAGACATCGTCGTAGGTGCACCCCCGCTTCATCGGCACCTGACTCGCATAGGCTCGACGGACGTCAGCAGGGTTTCTTGCGCCGGGAATCTTGCCGGCGCGAAAGTACTGAATGGCGAGACCCTTCTCGGGGTCCGTCCACAAGGGGGAGTCGAGCAGGTTTCCTGGGCAGACGGCGTTACAACGAACATTGTACTGCGCCATTTCTAGCGCGACGCTCTGTGTGTGGCCGATACCCCCGAACTTGCTCGCGGCGTAGGCAGAGTTCGCAGCGCTCCCCTTCTTGCCGGATTTCGAGCTAATGTGGACAATCGAACCGCTTCGCTGCTTCTTCATGACTTGGCAGGCATATTTCGTTGTAAGGAAATAGCCGAATAGATTCACGGTCATTACGGCTCGCCAATTCTCAGCGTCGGCAATGTCAATGGGATCGGCGATGAGGATCCCTGCGTTCGCGATGACGATGTCGACCTGTCCGAGCTCTCGCAGGGCTTGATCGAAGAGATCCTTCACTTCCGATTCCCGCGTCACATCGACCTTGAGGGCAAGCACACGCTGGCTTGTCTTCTGGGCGATCGAAGCCGTCACCTCGTTTGCACGCCTGTCGTTGAGGTCGGCGACGATGACGTCACAACCTTCCTGGGCTAGGCGCAGAGCAATTGCCTCGCCAAGCCCCTGTCCCCCGCCGGTGACAACCGCGACCTTGTTCTCGAGGCTTCTCACGGCTCCTCGAATCGGAGCAGCAGTGCTTCCTCCGCCCTCTTTCCCCACCTGCCATTCTCGAGTGGAAGATCCAAGCTGAGCTCCGAGATTGGAGTGAGCCTCAGGTCCCTGCACGAAGGGTAGACGATGATCTTTCCGGTCAGCAGGTTGCCCTCGACGGCGCGAAGGCCGTCAATAGCGCCCCCGAGCCCCGAGACTGCCGCAACCGAGAGATTCGTATCGAGGTGCCCTGCAGTCACTCTGGCGAGGACGGTCTTCATGTCCTCGAGCAGCGAGCCGCTAGTCCCGACGAAGTAGCACTGCCGAGCTATGTACGTGTCGAGATCGATCTCAGCTGTCTTGTCGGCAGTGATCCCAGCGAAGATGTTAATGATTGCACGCGCCGCTGTGTGCTGGACCGCCGCCGCGATAATCGCTGGCGAAGGCACCATGACGACGATGTAGTCGAACTCTTCGCCAGCGTCGGCAACGGACGGGTTGTAGACTTGGACATTCACTCCCTTTTCACGTGCGAGTGGCTCAGCGACTCTACGGAGCACTTCCATGCGCTCGTCGCTAAGATCGCCGGCGCACACTGTCACGCCGGGTACTCCCTGGCATATCGCGCGGATAACGTGCATGGTTCCCATCGGACCGGCGGCGCCGATGACGTTGATCCGGTCGTTTGGGCGGATCTCAACCACGGCAGGAATCGCAGCCATCGCCTCGGCAGGATCCGTGCCCGCCGTGCCGATCAGCCGGATCCCGCCGTAGTGAATGCGTCCAACCTGAGAGACAACTTCGCGTTCGAATTTGCCGCCGCACTGGACGATATTGAAGAGGCCGCGGGCGGCAACTTTCGGAAAGAGCTGTTCAACAGTTGTGGGATCAGCGCCGAAGTAGATTACGTCATCGTAGGCTGCGTCCGGAAGCGCAGCGATGTCCTCGGCGGCTGCGATGGTCACGTCTCTCGGCTTGCCGGGCAAGTGTGCAATCTCGGCACTCACTGCCGCCCCATAAACCAGGAGCGCTTGCCCATCGTCCCTGAGGGTCGTCCGCTGCCTCTCGGCGTACGCGTGCTCCACGCATGCCCACGGCTCGCACAAGGCGATCGCCGAGGCTGAAAGATCCTCTGGAGCGCGAATCAGCATTGACTGCCCATCCGGTGCGGTAATCACCCGCTGATCGAACAACACGTACTCCTGTAGTGCGCCTTCAAAGTTGTGGCCGAAAGCCGCATTCGAGTCCGCAGTCGGTAGCCAGCGGTAGTCGGTCTGTACCAAAAAGCGGTCACCAACTTCGCAAGCAGTCACCTTCGGGCCGACGCGAGCTATGCGTACTACGGCTTCGTGTCCAGGTACGGTCGGGGCGGATCCAGGAACGTAGTGTGGCATGCTCCGCAGATCGTCCTGCGCAATACCGCTGATCACCTCCGATTTTCGGGCGTGGTTCTGAAACTGGTGCAAGAGCTTGACGTCCGAGAAGCACAAGCCAACGGCCTCGACCCGGGCCAGGATCTGGTGCTCGCGGGGAGCGAGCACCTCCTTGCACTGGTTAAGGCGAAGTTCGTTCGGCCCAACCAGCTGAACCGCTCGTTGTTTATCTGTTACCGCCACGGTCATCTTGGGGCCTTCGCGAGTCCGCGGAGGATCTGGTCAGGACTTGGGTCTTCCGGTAGCTCGCGCATCTGCTCCGTCGCTGCCGGTCTCATGTGCCGGCCGATCTCCTCAAAGAACGTATTCTTCTCTTTGGTCGACGTGAACGTCCCGGCGGCCCATTCACTAAGATAACCGAAGCCGGCTTGCTGAAGAATAGAGTGAGCGTATACAATACGAGCTCCTCTCAGAAACACTGGTACTAAGGGTGCCAATTCCGATGTCTTGAAATCGTCTACGAACTTATTGCCCGGAGCGTGCATTTCGGTTCCAACAATAACTGGCATGTGGTGGTCGACCGCCGCCTCAGTAACTCGATAAAGATTCCTTAATTTTGAGTCGCTAACGCCCGGCGTGTAATTCCGGTCTGGGATGATGTTCACCGCCGCCGCACCGGCTGACATGCCAACGGCGAGAAGCCTGTCGAGTTCTTTCTCGCCTTGTGTCGTGCCGTCAAGCCACGCGAGGGTGGGGATGGCACCCGCGTCCAGCACGAACCGGTTCATCTCAGCCATCGACGGAAACGCGCCCGTGTCAGGTTGCACGTAGCCGACACCCCCCTTCTTCAACGTCTTGGTGCGGATTAGGTTCTGCAGTTCTGCGCCTTCGGAGAGGCTGGCACCCAGCTTCTTCCGCCAGAACGCAGTACGACCGGTCACTTCTGGGAAGACACATCGAGCCTTCCGCTCAAAGGCAACGCAAAGGTGGCGCTCGGTGGCATTGCCGTTCGGCGTGAGCGGAAGCACGTCTCTGTCGTAGTCAAGCTCGACAGGGTGCATGTAGGAATTGACGCGGGTCAGCATGCCAAGGATACGTCGTTGCGCGATCGCACGCATCTCAGTAAGGAACGGATGCTGGACGACGCGTGTAAAGCCGACACCCATGTGGTAGGCGATTCCGGGTTCGCCCGGAGAGTTCACTACGAGATCCGCGAATTCCGGTACAAACACGCGGGACTCGAGGCTAACCACACCTTTTAGGCCGAGTAGCTGCGAGGCCTCGAGGAACTCGTTCAAACCGTCGAGAACATCGAAGTCGACAATCCCGGCCACTGCCAACCCATGCCGCCGGGCGAGCACGGCGAAATGCGTCGGTGAAAAGCCATAAACATTGTATGAGTAGAAGGTATGACAGTGCAGATTGACTGCCGCGCCTGGTGTCGGCCACGCCCCTTCACCAACCAAGACCTCCTGCAAAGCTCGTCGGCGCACTGCAGGATCGAAGTCGTCGAGGGCCTGCTCAACAGGCTCTGCTTCAGGCTCGAGGATGACGGTGGTCGTCATCACCTTCAGCTCCTCCCTCGCTGCTGAGCAAGTGCTGCCGGTAGCGCTCATCAGGCCGTGTTTCGATACGGATCGCGTCGTGCTTTCCGAGATAGTTCGGGCCGCCAGCTGCCAAGGCGCCCAACATGATGCGCGCAGTCTTCGTCGCCATCGCTGTCACGTGGAGTACCTCATTAGGCGTCCGACCGAGGGCGATGAGACCGTGGTTTTCAAGGTAGATCACCCTGGGCGGCGTGCCATGTGCGTCGAGATGCTTCCGGAGGCGGACACGAAGTTCGAACGCGAGGGGAACGCCCGGGTCGACGTAGGGGATGAATAGAGGATGGCGCCCGCAGACCACGACTTGATCGGGAAACAACACTCCTTCACTGAGGACAGCCGCGTTCTTCGAGCAAAGGATGGAGTTGACGGCCGTAGGGTGCGTGTGCCCGACGAAGCTCGCGCGGCCGAGCGTAAGGGCAAGCGCGTGCAACGGAGCTTCCGTTGACGGGCGTGCTCCGTCTCCAACCCGGCACGCGGAGAGAGCAAGCGTAAGCTGCTCATCACTGAGCGAAGGCGCGTCAAGCAGCTCGAGAACTGCCGCGGTTCGCATCTCAACAAACGAGCCGGCGTCCACCGAGCTGAGTGAGAGTCCGCTTGCTTTGAGCAAGAAGCTCCCATCGCTCACCTGCGCCGAGGTGTTCCCTTCGGCAAGGATCGCGTAGTCATTCTGCGGGGCGCCCAGGTCACGCGAGAGTTTGACCAGCGCGCCTAGGGTGTTGCGTCTAGTGCTCACGCCGACCGCCACGGTTATTGGGACGATGTCGGGAGAGCCCAGCCCCCGACTACTGCCGTCGCACTTCCGCGCTCGCGCACGATGCGTTCGACATATCCGCAAGCGCGCAACTCGCTGATTGGATCCTCCGCAGCTCCGACCTCGGCGCGCACCTTCGCGCAGAGCGGGCGGACGTCGGTCCAGAAAGCCTCGAGGAGGACCTCATGGCCCCCGAGGACATCGCCGTTTTGCTGGGCGGACGCCAGCGCTTCGCGGTCGACCAACAGCGCCTTGACGTACGCCTCTTGCAGGTTAACGATGCTCAGCACCATCGCCTCCACCTTCGCCTCGACGTTGTGCGCCTGGTCGATCGTCAGACGCGGCAGCGGGTGCTCGCCTCCGGTCAGTTCACAGAAGATGAGAAAGAGCTCGAAGGGGTTCACGGAGCCTACGATCAGATCGTCATCGGCGTACTTGCGGTTGTTGAAGTGGAAGCCACCGAGGCGGTTTTCCTCCGCGAGCAGCGCGACTATCTGTTCCACGTTGGTGCTGTGAGCGTGATGGCCGAGATCCACGAGGACGCGGGCTCGCTCGCCGAGCTTCTCACACACTAAGAGGGCCGAGCCCCAGTCGGCGAGGTCAGTGGAGTAGAAGGCGGGCTCGAAGAGCTTGTACTCAACGAGTAGCTCCTGTTCGGGTGGAAGTGCCGCGTAAAGCTCTTGGAGAGAGTCGACCAGCCGCCGCCGGCGAGCAGTAAGGTCGTCCTGACCGGGATAGTTTGTCCCGTCTGCAAGCCACAAGGACTGCGCCGTCGAACCGAGCTCGCGCGCAATCTCTGCGCATTCGAGCAGGTGGTCGACCGCCTTGCGCCGGACGTGCTCATCAGGATGACTGACAGAGCCGAGCCTGTAGTCCGGGTCTTGGAAGAGGTTCGGGTTCACCGCGCCGATCCGCAGGCCAAGGTTCTCTGTATGCGTGCGAAGAGCGGTCAGATCATCGACTTGATCCCACGGGAAATGCAGTGCGACAGCGCTGGCCGTTCCGGTCAGGCGATGGACCTCGGCTGCGTCGTTCAGCCGTTCGAAGATGTCGCGTGGCCTGCCGGGCTGCTGGAACGTAGCAAAGCGGGTTCCTGAGTCTCCGTAGCCCCAAGACGGTGTTTCCACGACAAGCGCGGCGAGCGCGCGCTCGAGGGCCTCCGGGTCACGGCCACGGTCCCTCATGTACTCGGAGAGGTGTTCGTAGTCACGCTTTGAGTCAGCCACGGGATCTCCTCCTCACCTTCGTTAGGGTACGGCATGCGCCACGTCCTCGAGCGGGCGCGGGACGGCCGCAATCTCATCAAAGCGCTCGCGCGCTTCCTGCCACGCAGCCGACTGCTGCGGCTCGTAGACCTTCGGCTGGAACGAGGCACTGACAACTTCGCGGGCGTCGTCGAGTGAACTGAGCTCACCGAGGGCGATGGCCTGCATGATGAGATTCCCGATTTGAGTTGCCTCGGCAGGACCGGCTACGAGCGGCAAGGCAGCCGCGTTGGCGGTCCACTGGCATAGCAGCTCGTTTCGCGCGCCGCCCCCGACCATGTGCACCTCGGTCGGCGCGACTCCTGTTGCCTCGCGGAGCAATCTGATGGTCTGTGCGTGCTTCAACGCAAGGCTCTCGAGGATGCAGCCGACCACCTCCGCCGGCCCCTCTGGCTTCTCCTGGTTCGTCTCTTCACAGAACTGCCGCACCCGCTGCGGCATGTCTCCCGGTTGGACGAACAGCGGATCGTCGGGGTCGATGAGCGAGCGGAGCGCGGGCGCGTCGCCGGCCAGTGCAACGAGTGCCTCGACCGTATGCTCGCCGCCCTCGAGGTTCCACGCGCGGCGGCATTCGTCGAGGAGCCAGAGGCCCGTAATGTCGCGGAGCAGCCGAACCGTACCGCAGACACCACCCTCATTGGTCAGGTTGGCCGCGAATGTGCGGTCATTGATGACAAGCTGTTCGACCTCGACTCCGACAAGCGACCAGGTACCGGCGCTGATGTACGCCGACTCGCGACGTCGGAAGGGAATCGCAGCGACCGCGGCGGCGGTGTCATGCGTGGCTGCCGCAATAACGTCAACACGAGCAAGCCGGGTCTCTTGAGCGACATCGCGCGCAAGCGGCCCGAGTACCGTGCCGGGCGAGACGACCTCTGGGAATAGGTGCGTTGGAATCTCGAGCCGCTTGAGCAGATCGAACGCCCAGGTGCCCGCGCGCGGGTCAAAGCACTGCGTCGTCGTTGCATTAGTGAACTCCGAAACGCATACGCTGTCGCCGCCAAGCCAATGGTGAATGACGTCTGGAATCATGAGCAGCCTCTCCGCAATCTCGAAGGCCGGATCATGCTCCGCCGCCATCGCTGCCAACTCGAAGACCGTGTTGATCGGGATCAACTGGATTCCCGTGCGTTCGTACAGCTCCCGCGCAGGCACTCGTGCGAGAACGCGATCCACGGCGCTTGCCCGACGTGCGTCGCGATAATGAACGGGGTTCTGCACAAGCCGTCCCTTCCGGTCTAGAAGCCCGAAGTCGATCGCCCAGGAATCGACCGCCACCGAGTCGACCGAGCGGCCCTCGCTTCCGACTGCCTGGAGACCTTCCAGGACGCCTGCGTAGAGCCGAAGCACGTCCCAGTGCAAAATGCCTTGAACGTGGACGGGGACGTTCGCAAAGCGATGGACCTCTTCGACCGAGAGCCGCTCGCCATCGAAACGGCCCAGAGCAACCCGGCCGCTCTGGGCACCGAGATCCACGGCAATCATCGTTGCCATCACGCACTCCTTGTCAATCGAGCGAGACCCGCGACCGCGTCGCGAAGATCCTGGGCAGAGTGCGGACCTGTCTGAGGCTCGAGCGTTCGCACAGAACAACCTCCCTTAAGGGCTCGTCAAGGTCATGTCGGGGCTTGGTTGGCAATCCTCAACGGCCGGACCATGTGATCGAGACGTTCGGCGACGAGACGTTCGGCGACGATGTTGTCGGTGATGAGCACATTGATCAGTCGCCCGTTAAGTGCTCCACGAATAGCCTCACGTTTTCGAAGTCCACCGGCAATCCCAACGCTTCGCGGCACGAGCTTGAGTTCTTCCAAGCTCATCCCAATCACACGTTCGTCTTGAGGGGAAATGACCTGCCGCCCCTGGTTGTCAAAGAAGTGCGAACAGATATCTCCGACAGCTCCGAGGCGCTTGAGAGAGTCAAGTTCAGCCGGAGAGAACCTATTGCCGCTGGCGGCGAGAAGATGGGACGGCTCGAGGCTCCCAATGCCGACAAGTGCAAGCGTGACCCCGTGGAACAGTTTCATCGTCTCATCGACGTACGGGTCTTCGAGCAGGGTGTCGCGAGCCTGTCGTGACCCTGCGATTCCTGGGGCCGGCAGGAAGTGTGCAGGTCCGTCCACGAGCTCTGCCAATCGTCTAGTCAAGTGCACGGCGTGCACTTCGGCCCGTGGGTTGCCGACACCACCCAGGATCTGAACTACTTCTGCATGGCCGCGATGTCGAAGCTGCCGGGGATGTATCGCATCGACCATTGCGAGGAGCGTCCCACTCCAAGAAGAAAGTCCAATGATCTCACCAGGACGCAACGTCGTCTCGACATAGAACGCAGCCGCAGCACCGATATTTTGAACAAGTTGATCATCCGTCTCACCGCTATCGACAACGACCGCGTTGTCGAGTTCAAATGCCTCCTGAAGAGATTGTTCGAGGTACGAATACGTTCCATGCGGATCGGTCACGATTATGCGAACAAGATGCTCCGCCTTAGCACGCTTGAGAAAGCGTGACACGCTCGATTGAGAGAGTGAAAGCCGGTCAGCGATGTCCGCTTGGGACATTTCTTGTTCGTAGTACATACGAGCGATTTTTGTAAGAAGTGCTAGTTCGTGAGGGGGGGCCATAAGGGGTCCTGGCGAAGGGTGGTCGAGGTTACGCTGTCTTGTGGTTGTTGGTAGGGGAACTGTGCGCTCGGGCTTGAGCGACCGCTCCGAGCCAGCCTTTGTACAACCTCTCGCTTGTCGCGTCCGCCATCGCAGGGAGGAACTCTGCCCATGGGCGGGGGGGCATCTCGATTTCGTCCGTAGTAGACCAGATACCAGCCTTGAGCCCAGCCATATAGGCGGCTCCCAGAGCTCCAATCTCTTGTGATGCGCTCCGGATTACGGGTCGTTGGAGAATATCGGCCTGAAATTGCATCAGTTGGTCATTGGCCGCGGCGCCTCCATCCGCTCGGAGGACTTTGATCGGCCGCGCGACAACCCGATCGACAGCATCGACTACATCGCGAACTTGGTAGGCGATCGACTCCAGTGCTGCGCAAGCAAGCTGAGCGGTGTTCGTGCTAAGAGTCAAGCCGGCGACAAGTCCGCGAGCCTGCTTGTCCCAGTAAGGTGAGCCGAGTCCGCCAAAGGCTGGCACGAAATAGGCTCCTCCGCTGCTCTTCGCCTTGGCTGCAAATCTCGCGATATCGCGGATGCCATCCGACAGCTGCAGGAGATCAGACAGCCATTGAAGTGTTCCGCCCGTCGAGAGGATGTTGCCTTCGAGGCCATAGGTGAGTGTATTGCGACCCCAGGCGATGGTCACGAGCAGGCCTTCGGCAGATGTGCTCTCACACGCCGGAGTCATAACCGAAGTACCAGTGCCGTACGTCGCTTTTGCATCTCCGGGATGTAGGCATCCCTGGCCAAAGAGAGCAGCAGACGAGTCGCCGACGATCGCATGCACCGGAGTACCTGCACGGAGCCCTCTCAGCTTGACAACCTCGCCATGAAGAGCGGCTGAAGGGAGCACGCGCGGAAGAGCTGGTCGCGGGATCGAAAAAAGCTCGAGCAGCTCGTTGTCCCAGTCGACCGCGTGGATGTTGAAGAGAAGCGTCCTTGACGCGTTGCTAACGTCGGAGCCGTGCACACCTCTTCCCGTCAGATTCCAAAGCAGCCAGCTATCAACTGTCCCCAGGCAAAGTTCACCAGCCTCCGCTCGGCTGAACAAGGACGAGTCCTGGTGGAGCAGCCACGCTGCCTTAGCCGCCGAGAACGCCGCATCGAGCGGCAAGCCGGTCGCAGCTCTGACCGTCGGTCCAGCTCCTGCCGCTCGCAACTGCTCGCACAGGGTTTCTCCTCTCTGACACTGCCAGCTCACACAGGAGCCGATAGCTCGCCCGCTCGCGCGCTCCCATAGGAGCACTGACTCTCGCTGGTTGGTGATTGCAACAGACTCGATGTGTCGCACGTATGCCTCGGGCAATGCGTCAACGGCATCCACGATGCTTTGCCAGATGTCAGTTGGGCTCTGTTCTACCCACCCCGGCCGTGGGTACGTTCTAGACACCGGTATTGTTGAGCGGGCCACTACTCGCCCCAATGAATTGACGACGAGCGCCTTCGTATTGGACGTTCCCTGGTCGAGAGAGAGGATGAGGCGCTCGGTCATGCTCCTGATTTGAGCCGCACCAGCTCGAGCGCGGCCTTCCGGACATTATCGACAGTCAACCCAAAGTGATCGAGGAGCCATGACGCAGACCCGGTTGGCGCAAACACTCCTGGTATTCCGATGATACGCATGGGGACAGGGCACTCCGAGACGACGGTCTCGGCAACAGCGCCTCCTAACCCGCCGTAAACGGTGTGCTCCTCGAGGGTCACGATGCCACCTGTCTCTCGAGCTGCCTCGATGATCGCCTCGACGTCGAGCGGTTTCACTGTTGGGATAGCGAGGACCCGCGCGCTTATCTGGTCGGCGGCAGCGAGAAGGTCAGCTGTATCGAGGGCGCGACTGAGCAGGATCCCATTCGCTACAATCGTCACATCCCTGCCTTCCCGTAGCTTCACAGCCGGCCCGATAGCAAAGCAGTAGTCGGGCCTGTATACAGCAGGGACGGGCGTTCGACTCACGCGAATGAAGACGGGGCCTTGATGCGCAGCTGCTTCTCGTATTGCGCCCTCGGTTTCGAGCGGATCGGCGGGAACGATGATGGGCAATTCGGCGATTGCCCGCAGCCAGGCAATGTCCTCGATTGAATGATGTGTTGGTCCAAGTTCTCCGTACGCCACACCAGGACTCATTCCGCAGAGTTTCACGTTTGCCATGGAGTATGCGACATCGACTTTTATCTGCTCCAGGGCGCGGGCTGTAAGAAAACAAGAAGCTGCAGAGACAAACGGAATACGACCACCGTTTGCCAGTCCCGCCGCCACGCCAACCATGTCTCCCTCGGCGATCCCGACATCGATAAGCCGGGTCGGGAATCGCGTCTTGAACGCGGCCAGCTTGCTCGATCCTACCGAGTCATTCACCACTACGACAACGCGATCATCTAGTTCAGCGAGCGCTTCAAGCGTGCCGGCGAACGCATCGCGACAGTCGTAGAGCTCACGCGGGGCCTGTTCGCTCATGAACCTCCAAGCTCCGACAGCGCAGCTCCGAGCTCCTCTGCGGTGGGAACGCGATGGTGCCATTCGACTCGGTCTTGTATGAACGAAACGCCGTGCCCCTTGTGTGTGCACGCGATCACGAAACTTGGCTTATCCCGCTCGAGCGGCAGCGATTCGAAGAGATCAAGCAATTTGCTATGGTCATGGCCGTCGACCTCGCGCACCGCCCAGCGGAAGGCGCGCGCTTTGTCGCCAAGCGGCTCGAGCGAATTGATTTCCTCCGTACGACCTCCCTGCTGAAGACCGTTGCGATCCACAATCACGGTCAGGTTGTCGAGTCTTCGATGCCCCGCAGTCATCAGAGCCTCCCAGTTACTACCCTCTTGAAGTTCTCCGTCGCCCACGAGACAGAAGACACGTCGTGTGGAGCCATCAAGTTTCGCGGCCAGGCTCATACCGACCGCAACCGGTAGCCCATGGCCGAGGGGGCCAGTGCTCGCCTCAATGCCGGGAACCGCACGGCTCTTCGGGTGCCCATTCAGCGCGGAAAGTGGCGCCATGTAATGGTCCAAGAGCTGCGGATCGAAGAAACCAGCCCGCGCCAGCGTGACGTAGAACGCTGCGGAGTTGTGTCCCTTGCTCATCACAAAGCGGTCGCGTTCGGGATTCCAAGGATCAGCCGGGTCGATGCGCAGAGCCGCCAAATAGAGCGTGACGAGGACATCCGCGGAGGACAGGTCTCCTCCCGGATGTCCAAGGCGGGCGCGCGCAACGAGCGTGAGGCTCTGGCTGCGCACGGCGCTCGCTTCGCTACGTAAGCGGCGAACGAGTGCTTCACGGCTCTCCGTGGCGACTTGCAACCCAACCGCGTCACCATGACCTTGCATCCCAGTGAACCATGATGTACAGTCGAGGGCCTGAATGTCAAGTCATGAGTGAATATTCACCCACAGACCTTCGATTCGGGGCTGGCATCTGGATGTTCGGCCAGTTCCTTGATCGGTACGCGACCGACGGCTACGGGCCGCCTGTTGCTGTTTGCGACGCGATCAGACTGGCTGGGAGTGTTGGTTCACTTGAAGCAGTTGACCTCAACTACCCGTTCTGGGACGCAGAGGGCGACGTCGCGCGCATCCAGGACGCTCTGCTGCAGGCAGGTCTGCGGGCATCGGCTGTAACGCCATCGATCTACACCCGCGAGTTCCGCGGCGGCGCGTTCACTAATCCCGATCCAAAGACCCGTCAACGGGCGGTGGAACTCGTCGCGCGAGCTACCGAGGCGGCCTACGCACTCGGCGCAGACTACGTAAAACTTTGGCCTGGGCAGGATGGCCACGACTACCCATTTCAAGTCGACCACGGACGGGTGTGGGAACTCGCCCTCGACGGGTTACGCCAAGTCGCCGAGCCGTACCCCGGCATGCGGTTTGCGATCGAGTACAAGCCGCGAGAACCGCGAATTCAGATTGTGTTCTCAACAGCAGCGAAGACCCTCCTGGGTATCGAACAGGTTGGCCTTCCGAACCTCGGCATCCTCCTCGACCTTGGTCACTCTCTCAATGCAGGCGAGACTCCGGCGGAGGCGGCCCAGCTCATCCTGACCCGTTCCCGCCTTCTCGGGGTCGATTTTAACGACAACTTCCGTCGGTGGGATGATGACCTAGCAGTCGCTTCTGTCCACCTGATGGAGACGGTGGAGTTCCTTCTTGTTCTCCGTCAACACGGGTGGAAAGGGCTATGGCAACTGGATCAGTTCCCGTTCCGAGAGGACCCTGTCGCGGCGGCGCGCGCGAGCATCCGGACACTCACTGCCCTCCACCGTGTGATCGATCGACTCGATCTCGCCGCCTTGGCGGCGGCGCAGGAGCGTCACGACGCGCTGGAGGCCCAGCGGCTTGTGCAGGACGCGCTGTTCGGGAACTTCATCGACGACCACCCCGTCCGATGACCAGACGAGATGAGACGTAGTCCGAGACTGCCGAAGGCACGACCCGGACCGTCGTGACCGATTCGGAGCGAGCAACCACGGAGACTCAGGCCGCCAGCAAGGGTGCTAATCACACTGGCCCGGACGTTGAGAACGGAACGCGGCGACGTCTTCGGGATAGTGCTCCACAAGCAAAAACGGCAATCAATCTTCTCGCACTCGGGCTGCTTTGCGCCTGGGCTACGTCTGGATCGAAGTTCTTCCTGACGCGGCCGAACGTCGAGAACGTGCTCAGCCAGGTTTCGCTCGTCGCGATCATTGGTTGTGCGATGACGCTTCTCCTAGTCGCGGGAGCCTTTGACCTCTCGGTTGGCGGAGTCGTCGCCTTGAGCGGGTGTGTTTCGGCCTGGCTATCGCTCCACGGCACTTCTGTCCCGCTGTCATTCCTTGCAGGGGCTGCTACGGGCTTAGCTGTTGGTCTGGTGAACAGCGTGCTCGTCGTTCTCCTGGGCATCAACAGCCTTATTGCGACAATCGGGACCATGTATGTATGCCGCGGCTTCGCTCTACTGCTCACCGGTGGTGTAGCACTCGGTGGGATGTCTCAGAGCTATGGAAATCTCGGGAACACCTACCTAGGAACTGTTCCCATTACTGTGATCTATATGCTTGTGTTTGTAGTCGTGTTTTCCGTGGCCGAACGCTGGACGCTTCTTGGCCGTTATGCTGTAGCTTCCGGCAGTAATGAGGAGGCCGCGTTTCTGTCAGGAGTACCCGTGCGGCGAACGCGAACACTTTGCTTCCTATTGACTGGCGCAGCCGCCGGTTTCGCGGGCATCATGGTCAGCTCTCAGCTCACGGCCGGGGTTCCTGACGCCGGCACCGGCCTTGAGTTCGAAGTGATTGTCGCAGCAGTTGTCGGAGGTGCGAGCCTATTCGGTGGCGAGGGACGTGTAACTGGGACACTGCTCGGGGCGCTCATCATCGGCGTGCTTAACAACGGGCTCGACCTCACTAATGTCCGCTCGTACTGGCAGACCGTCACTCTCGGGTTTGTCCTTGTTGTGGCGGTTGGACTGGACATCCTGCTGAGACATCCGGACGTTATGCGAGTCGCACGTCTCGTGGCCTCTCCGATCTCCGCACTCGGGCGCGGCCAGGAGCGCATTCGCGATGGAATGTGACAACGGATCTAAGAGGTCAATCCGGGCGCCCCCGGCGCGCTTGGCCGACTCGTGCCTCAGGCAGGCCAGGTGCTGAGCCCAAACCGATCACATGAGTATCGTAAGAAGGGAGTATTGATGTCCCGCTTCACATACACGTGGCGGAGCATGAGAAGTGTGAGGATGAGAAAGGTAAGTCTCATTCTTGGTGTAGGAGCCGCCGTGGCGATCATGGCGCTCACCGCAGCCAGTTCGGCTGCGGGTCAGACCGCCACAGCAGGAGCAAGCCCATATCCATCATATCCATCGCTCAAGGGCAAAACGTTCTATCTCGTCACGTATTGGCTCGACAGTTACGGCCAGGCGCTCTCTGCTTGGAGTCAGAAGTGGGCGAAAGCTGAAGGTGTGACTCTAAAGGTCATCGACGGTAAGGGAGACGCCACCGCTCAGCGGAACGCCCTCGATACGGCGATCGTGACAAAGCCCGCCGGCATTTTGTGGCAGCCGATTGCGACCGCTGGAGCCGGCCCGGAAGTAAAGAAGATCTGGAAGGCCGGCATTCCGCTTGTCATCTACGGTAGCGCACTTGATCCGAAGACGACCGGCGTGTCGGTTCCCGCAGTAGTGGTCAATGACTACAAAGCAACCTACAAGGCGGGGCAAATAGCGGCCGCCGATGTGGCAAAATTCTGGCCCGGTACCCCGCCGAAGGTCGTCGCGTTTGATGCCCGCCAGATTCCTCTGTGTGCAGAGCGGATTGCCGGCTTTCTCGCGGGTCTAAAGCAGGCTGCGCCGAATACGGTGATCGTCTTCCACGATGACGTTGCTACTGACGAGGTTACTTCGCGGGCCAAGATGCAGGACGTCATCACGGCGACGCCCGGCTTCAACGTCGTCATGGCCTGCGGTTCTAACGCCGCTCTCGGCCAGATTTCGGCGCTCCAGAGTGCCGGCCGCGCGAAGGCCGTGAGCAAGGTCCCACAGACCGAGTGGATCCTCGCAATGGATGGGACTCCGCCTGAGCTGACGGATCTATTCGACCCGACTTCGGCAGTGATGATGTCGATCACCGTTACTCCTCGCGAGAATGCCACGTCGAATCTGAACATGCTCGCGAATGTTGTGACCGGCAAGACTCCGGAAAGGAAACTCGTCACGAAATCGGTAGCCGGAGTTATCCTCCCGGCAAACTGTCAACAGGCCGTTAGCATCTTCAATGGAGAGTACGGCATTTTGAAAAACTTCAAACCAATCACGTGCCCGTGAGCTAGCCTAAGCGATGGAAAGCTGGTAAATGACAGATTCGCTTTAAGGAAATCGCTTTGTTTCAAAGACGGCGTGAGGCGCGGTGCGGTCAATGGTAGTCGTATCGCGCCTCTAGCCCCGGCTAACGCGGAACTGTATTACGTACGCAGTAACTGGCTGGAGGAAGCGAAGGTTAGCAAAGAGGTACAGAAAAGGTAGGGTAAACCATGACGGAAAGCAAATCAGTAGCGAGTCCGGCGGCCGTTCAGAACTCCACCCTGGACTACAAACCTGTCGTCTGGGGGATCCTCTCGACAGCGAAGATCAATTCCTCGATTCTTGGCGGCGCACGCGCTTCTAGTCGGGTTAACATCGCCGCGGTAGCCAGTCGGGAGGCCAGCCGCGCACGGACATATGCGCAGGAGCATGAGATCGAGCGGTCGTACGGGAGCTACGACGAACTTCTGGGAGACTCTGACATTGAGGCGATCTACATCTCCGTCCCGCATGCGCTTCACGTCGAATGGACCGTTCGGGCACTCGAGGCGGGGAAGCATGTGCTTTGTGAGAAGGCGTTCACAACTACGCCGCCCGAGGCGGAGCGAGCGTTCGATGTCGCTGAGCGAAACGAGCTCGTGTTGATGGAAGGCCTAATGTGGCGTCACTCGCCACAGACGAAACGAATGAAGGAACTTGTAGAAGACGGGTCAATTGGAAAGCTGCAAGTTGTCCGAACCGCGCTGAACTTCGATGTTCTCGGATTTACGGGCCCGTCGGCTATTCAGTTCAACGCAGAGCTCGGCGGTGGCTCGCTTGGCGATATGGCGTGCTATTGCGTGAGCGCCATGAGACTCCTCGCTGGCGAGCCTGAACGGGTCTACGTCGAGCAGGTCACCGGAGAGACCGGTGTCGACGTGCAGCTCTCCGGGACACTCCGATTCAAAGACGATGTGGTAGGCCAGCTGGATACAAGCCTCGTTACCCCTTACCGCATGGAAGTGGAGGTGATCGGGAGCAAGGGCTCGCTCTTCATTGGTGACCCCTGGTTCTGTCACGAGGCCGGGATTCAACTTCGGCGCCCCGACGGGACGGAGCGAATCGAGGTCGAAGCGCCCGACGTGTACCGACTCGAGCTCGAAAACATGAGTGATGCCATCCGCGGGGTCGCGGAGCCGCTGTTGGGACGAACCGACGCCCTCGGACAGGCACGCGCGCTGGAAGCACTTCGACGCTCGGCGGCCACCGGGCAACCGGTCACCCTTGGCGCGTAGGTGAGATGGAACTAGTTGCGTGGCACAAAAGGCTTTGGCAGGCGCCGTCCGCTCATCAGACGGTGCTTGCCAAAGCCCATTCGCGCCTTTGGCGCGGAGATGACCCTCTCCCTCCTCACGAGTGACCGGAAGGTGGGACATGAGGCTGCGACAGCTGGGCAATGGGGGGCTCAAGGTCTCGGCGATCGGCCTAGGTCGTATGGGCATGTCCGAGTTCTACAAGAGAGAGGATGACCGCACCGGACTTGCAACTATCCACCGCGCATTGGACCTCGGCGTCAACTTCCTCGACACTGCCGACGCGAAGCAATCGAGGGAGATTCCGATTGGAGCGATCACCGGTGAGCGATATGCGGACATGTCGAGTGTAAACGGCTGATGAACATGATTGTCCGGCTCGCGTTTTGCACGCCGCTAACTTGCGGCTGCGATGAGAGGAGCCCCAGATGCAGGACATGAGTACGGCCCGGTCAATGCCACATGATCGACCTGTTGCTCCGCAAGATCATCTCCTTTTGGAAGCGAGAGATATCGAAAAGCGCTTCGGCGGCGTGTACGCGCTGTCTGGGGCAAGTTTCGGGCTACGCAACAGAGAGGTGCATGCGCTCGTGGGGGACAACGGCGCGGGGAAATCCACACTCATCAAGATAATCTCGGGCGTGCTCAGGGCCGATGGAGGGCAGATTCTCCTAGAGGGGCAGCCAGTGATCATCGAAGGGCCCCGCGCGGCTAGGGCCCTCGGAATCGACACCGTATATCAGCAGCTAGCACTTGTGGATCATCTCGACGCAGCAGGGAATCTGTTCCTAGGTCGGGAAACTCGCCGCCGCCGCCCGCTCTCGTGGCTTGGGTTCATCGATCATGCAGAGATGAGGCGACGCGCGGCAGTCGAGTTAAGTCGCCTGAGGATTCGGGTTCCTTCTGTGAGACAGCCTGTGCGCACCTTCTCCGGGGGTCAGCGACAGGCGGTTGCGGTTGCACGCGCGCTGGCCTGGGGCTCTCGCATCGTCATTATGGACGAGCCGACTGCCGCGCTCGGCGTCCGCGAGCGCGGAGGAGTCTTGGAGCTAATCAGGGAGGTCGTCGCTCAAGGAGTTTCAATCATCATGGTCAGTCACAACCTTCCCGAGGTCTTTGCCGTAGCCGATCGCATCACGGTCATGCGGCTCGGGGTGTCGATCGCGACGTTCGAAACAGCCGCCGTGACCCTTGAAGAGATTGTCAGCATGATGACGGGTGCCACTGCGACCGCGGCGTGACGAACGTAGCTGAGCTATCCACGCAAGGCGCGAGGCAATGAGCAATTCTATGAATAGCGAAATGCAATATGGTCGAATTCGTGGGATCGAGAAACTGGTTTCTCGGGTAGTAATGGGAACGTTCGGGCGGATGACAGCGGTGTCGTCGGCGTTGTTCGATGACTTCTTTGAGCGCGGCGGTACATGCTTTGATACCGCCCACATCTATGGCGATGGAGGCTGTGAGAGAGTCCTTGGCGGATGGATAACACAGCGAGATCTCCGTGAAGAGGTGGTTATCCTCGGCAAAGGCGCTCGTGAGCCTCTCAGCACACCCACGGACGTGACGTGGCAGCTGGAGGAGAGTCTGCACCGTCTACAAACCGACTACATTGACCTGTACATGCTTCACAGAGACATCCCCCAGATCCCAGTGGGGGAGTTCATCTCTCTGCTCGACGAGCATGAGAAGGCCGGACGCATCCGCGCGTACGGCGCCTCGAACTGGACTCTTCCGCGCATCCAGGAAGCCCAAGATTACGCCCGCGAGCATGGCTTAACAGGCTTCACGGCAATCAGCAATCAGTTCAGCCTCGCTCAAATGCTCGAACCGCCGGTCGAGGGCTGCGTCTCCGCCTGGGATGTCGACACCCGCGACTGGCTCAGCCATACGCAGACACCGCTCATGCCCTGGTCTAGTCAGGCGGGTGGGTTCTTCGCCGGGCAGGTTGACCCCGGCAACATCCACTGTTGGGACAGCTCAGACAACTCCGCCCGGCTTCAGCGGGCGACCGTATTCGGATCCGCGCGTGGCCTTCCTGCTACGACGATCGCCCTCGCCTACGTCCTTTGCCAGCCGTTCCCCACGCTTCCCCTGATCGGCCCGCGCACACCGGCAGAAACACACACATCACTCCTCGCACTTGACGTGCACCTTACTCGGGAAGAATGCGAATGGCTCGAAGGGCAATTAGACGACCGAGCGCTCTAATCGGAAGTCATTTGCGACGAGTGTTCCAGACGGTTCGGCCCGTCCGGTGGGGAGCGGTTCTGCGCCTGACTGGTTCTGCGCCTGACTACAGCTGATATGGAGTGAGCTTTGTCATTGATGAAGGAGCGGGCACAGCGGGCACAGTCAAGGTTGCGGTCGCCGGCTGCGGCCGGGTCGGTGGGACGGCCACGGCGTCGACGACCTCGACGAGATGCTCGCCATGTTGAAGAAGTGGGGCAACGTCTGTTTCGCAGGGGATGCGGAACGGATGTCTTACATCGCCGCGAGCACATGTATTGGCGGGCCGTCCTAGTGTGGTCGGACTGCTCACGCCTTCGTGTCTGGTAGGACACTCATGGCAAACGACAAGCTTCGCATCGTCGTCGGGTCGGATGACGCCGGTCTGCAGTACAAGGAGGCGCTGAAGAAGGACTTCGAGTCCAGTGAGCTCGTGGCGGGCGTCGTGGATGTCGGAGTCGACGAAAACGGCCACACCCCTTACCCAGTCGTGGCCATCGCGGCGGCCGAGATCGTCGCGGCCGGTGAGGCTGATCGGGCGCTGCTCGTCTGCGGTACCGGCCTCGGCGTGGCGATCGCCGCCAACAAGGTCGTCGGCATCCGTGCAGTGACAGCCCACGACAGCTTCTCGGTCGAGCGCAGCGTCTTGAGCAACGACGCGCAGATCTTGACGTTCGGACAGCGCGTGATCGGGCTTGAGCTGGCCCGCCGTCTCGCGAGGGAGTGGCTCACCTACCGTTTCGACGCCAGCTCGCCGTCAGCCGCGAAGGTCAAGTTCGTCATCGACTACGAGGCCAGGCGGGCGTAGTGTCACCGTCTCGCTCAGTGCAGGCGCCGCTCGTACTTGGAGTCAACCTGAAGATGTACTTCGGGCCTCAGGAGACGCTGAGGTGGTGCCGGGCTGTGGCCACGCTGGTGTCCACGCACCCAGTGTCTACCAGCGGAGCCGTGGAGGTGTTCGTTCTGCCCGATTTCACCTCCATCGTCCCCGTCCTCGGGATCATCGGCGGCTCGGGCGTCCATGTCGGCGGTCAGGACCTGGCGACTGACGACGTCGGAGCGTTCACGGGAGAGGTGAGCGGACGGTCGCTTCAGGTCCTCGGATGCCAGTACGTCATGGTTGGTCACGCCGAACGGCGGAGCCTGTTCGGCGACGATGAGCGGGTCATCGCCGCCAAGACCACCGCCGCGCTGCGAAACGGGCTCATTCCTGTCCTCTGCGTCGGCGAGTCTGACCGAGTGAGCGCGGACGATGCGGCGGCGCAGTGCATCAGCGATCTCGAGGCGTTTCTGGCCGACGCCAGCGCAGTAGGGATCGGCCGACGGGTGGTTGTGGCGGCATACGAGCCGCAGTGGGCCATCGGTGCGGCAGAGCCTGCACCGACCGAGCACATCATCGCGGTCTGCACGACACTGAGCGCCTGGCTTGCCGGGAACAACGACATCGCCGGAGGCCGTGTCATCTACGGAGGCGCTGCCGGTGCTGGTCTGCTCACCCGGATCGCTCCCCACGCGCAGGGTCTGTTCCTCGGCCGCTTTGCACACGACCCAGCATCGGTCGGATTGATCTTGGACGAGGCGCAGCTCGTCCTAGCGGCCTGTCCGACCCCGACGCAGCCGGCTCGGCGGGACCGTCTGCCGTCCAGAGCTGATCCGTAAGCAGGAGGGCAGCTACGGCACTGGGATTGAGTACATACGCATTCTTCTGGCGAATCTCGGAAGCGGCGCCACGTCGGCTGACTCTGCAGGACATGATCAAGCAGACCCGCGATCTGGGCCTCTCTGTCTTCCAGATCTGCGACTACCCGGAAATCGAGACGCTCTCCGACGACGAGCTGGCTGCCGTGCGGCACGCCGCGGACACGTTCGGGGTCCAGATTGAGCTCGGTACGCGCGGCATACAGCTCGCCCACCTCCGTACCTACCTTGGGCTGGCAGGGAAGTTGGGCGCGACCTTCGTGCGCAGCATGATCAATACAGCCAACCACCGGCCGAGTGCGTCGGAGGCGATAGACGTGCTTCGCCGTGTCGTTCCGGAGTTCGCCGCGCGCGGCGCCACAATCGGGCTGGAGACCTACGAGCAGGTCCGCACCGATACGCTCCTGGACGTCATCGGCGCCATCGACGATGCCCACTTGGGTGTCGTCCTCGACCCGGCGAACTGTGTCGCGGCCCTGGAGCTGCCCTCTGACGTCATTAGGAAATGCGCTCCGTATGTGGTGAACCTCCACGTCAAAGACTTCGCCTTCGTCCGCGCGCCAGGGTGGGTCGGATTCTCCCTGAACGGCTGCCCGCTTGGCGAGGGGCTGCTCGACTACCCAGCGATGCTCGATCAGGTTCGGCCTGACGACCGAGGCATCAATCAGATCGTGGAGCACTGGCTGCCCTGGCAAGGCAACTACGAGCTGACCAGCCGAGAAGAAGAGCAGTGGACACAACACAACGTCGACATCATGAGGAGCACGCGATGAGTGTCACCACAGATGAGCTGACCGTCGCCGTAATCGGCGCGGGAGGCAAAATGGGCCAGCGAGTCTCAAGAAACCTCGCGCATACTGTCGGCCACGTTTTCTACTGCGAGAGCTCATCCGCAGCCCGTGCGCTGCTCGAGAGCCAGGGCCGGACCGTCACTGAGGTCGACTCGGCGGTCCCGGCCAGCGACGTGGTCATCCTCGCCGTTCCCGACATCGTGCTCGGCGAGGTCTCCGAGAGCATCGTCCCGGCGATGAAGGCGGACTCGATCCTGCTGACACTCGACCCCGCTGCCGCGTACGCAGGCCTCCTGGCCAAGCGTGCTGACATCCATTGCGCCGTCGCCCATCCCTGCCACCCGTCGGTGTTCCTCGAGCGCACCACCAAGGAGGAATGGAGCGATACCTTCGGGGGCGTCGCTGCGCCGCAGGACGTTGTCGCGGCGATGGAGTCCGGCGACGTGACGAAAAAGGTTGAGGTGGAGTCGATCGTCCGCGCAATGTACGCGCCGGTCGTCGATGTGCACTGGGTCACGGTCACCCAACTCGCGGTGCTCGAGCCCACGCTCGTCGAGACGGTGGTCTGCATGATCAGCGCGTTGCTCAAGGAAGCTCTCGACGAAACCGTCAACATCGTCGGCGTTCCCGAGACCGCCGCCCGCGCCATGCTGTTCGGCCACATCCAAATTGCTCTCGCCAACGCTCTCCGCGGCTCCAATCCCTTCTCCGACGCATGCCTGATCGCGATGGACTACGGGCGCAAGGCCATCGTGCGCGAGGACTGGAAGAAGATCTTCGACTTCGAGAAGCTCGACCTCGTGATCGCCCGCATGCTCCAGATCGACGCCGTGACGAGATGAGCAGCGCCGCCTTTCCTCGGGCGCCGAGTCCGGGACGCGCGCGCGGAGCGTAGTCAGTCGCCCTTACGACGTAACGGCATCAGATTGGAGGGATGGCGTGCGCGTTCGCTGGCCACTTCCATCCGGTCGTTCATCGCCGTCTAAGCGCTGCGACAGGCGGCTCGGGATGGCTTCGTAGACCGCGGTGTCCTCCTCGAGCGTTGACGTGTTACTGGCGCCGGCGACAACTGATCTCCATGTGGAAAGCGTCGGCTTTAGTGAAGGCGGTGACGTCGTGTGCAGCGGGCGTATTCGGAGCAACTGGCTGTAGAGACGTTCGACACTCTCGTCCTTGACGCGCAGGGCGGCCAAGCAAGCGCTCCTCGTGTCGAGGAACGGGCGAGACCGTAGAGGACCTCGGTCCGGTCGATGAAATCGCGATCGTGGACGGTGTCGCTGCCGTCTGGGGGAACTGCCAGATGGCTCGCTCATCTCATCATCTCAGGTTGTCTCTGCAGGGCGCCGGCCTATCGACACGACGCACACCTCCTCGCCCGGGATTGTGGTCTTCACAACCGTTCCTTCAGGAGCCTGGTGGACGACGGCCGACTGGGACTCACCCCCTCGCGCGCACTCGAGGGCATCGGCGTGGCGCAGGTGGCTTGGCAGCCGGAGATGTAGGGTCCGAGGCTGGTCTGACAGGTTTCCGAGATAGACATCCACGCCCTTTGCGCCCTGCAGCGGAAAGATCGTTGTGTCTGACGGGATCGTGCCTCTCACTGCGAGTACAGCGTAAGCTTCGTGGCCGAACAGGGATGTGATTAGGTCGCCGACCGGGTATCGATCGCCGCTGCATGCGGCAATGCCGCGCGGCCCTCTCGCCTCGTAGTACGTCAGTGACGCCACACCGGGTCGCGTAAGCGCGTCGATGCTCGCGAGCGTCCATGCAGCGGTGAAGGGAAGAGTCTGGCGGACGTCGATGGCGGCGCACGCATCTTCCTCCGGCGTGGAAGGTCCGGACGTGGCTACGGCGTTGAACCGTGCTTTTAAGGTCACGGGCCCGATATGGATGGGACGCCCAGCGCTCAGCTGGACCGCGTCTCGTGCCACGACGCGCTGTGCGGCGATGCTCTCGACGATGTGCTCGGTCTCCGTCACATGCATCTGCGGAGTCACGCTGAAGGTCAGGCCGGCGAGGTCGGCCGGTATCCGCGCGGCGTTGCGGTTGAGCTCGGCGAAGTGAGCGCATGTGCCCCCGACCAGGTCGCCGGAGAACGAGTGTCGTACCGCGGCGTCCTTCAGGTGCTGCCACATGCGCTCGGAAGTGACATAACTTGCTGGATCGTAGACCGCCAGTCTGCGCACCCTGCCGAGCGGCAACGCGGCAACAACCGAGCGGAGGCCCTCCTCGTCACCAGCTACGACTCGGACGTCCAGTTCCGCGCCGAGGTTGTCAGCCTCAATCACGGCCAGGTTCAGGCCTTCCTCCCAGGCGGCGTCGTTCTCACGGATCTCCAGTAGCAGCGTTGGACAGCACGCGCCACATAACGGTACGGACGTGGAGGCGGGGAGAGTGCGAATATGGGAGGCAGTCAGGCCGAGCGTCGGAAGCGTTCGGGTCGGACCCCCAAGCTCGACTTTGACGGTGTCTCGATGGCTGGTGTGCGCACGCGGCCTCGGCGTGACCTGCTTGCAGGTAGCCAGCAACAGCACGGACTGGCTTACCACATCGCCAACGGCGATGTCGACTGGGAAAGGAAGCTCGAGCGGCGTGCCGTATGTCTTGAAGGAGTCGTCGGTCCAGTTTCGCTGATCCTCGGTCTCGAAGGTCTCTCCCTGGAAGCCGAGCTCGGCGTCGACGAGTCCCCGCCGCCAGGCCATTTTCGCGATGTTCTTGAACGGTTGGTACGGGCTGATCTTCTCCGGGAACTCACTCGCCGTCGTTCCGCCGCTGGTATCGCACACGCGAACGCGGCGCCCGGCGTCATCGGCGGAGTGAAGGATGACGAGGCCGATGCGGTTGCGCCGGAAGGCGTTGAGCGCTACACTCTGGAACGAGACGCGGAACTCTTCGCCGCCGACTCGAAGGGCAACCGCAGCGTCGAAGCTCACACCGAAGCCGCGGAACTCGATCAGCAGCTCAGACTCGAAGACATTCGAGTCGCCACGGAGGACATTGAGACGTGCCAGGCGTGCCGGGACGGTCCGCCAGTCGTAGTCGCGCACAACGACCCGGATCGCGCGCAACAGCGGTTCCCCGGCGAATGCAATGTGGGCGAGCTCATCGCCGACCAGCTCGGCGGTCCACTGGCCGGCACGAATCGGGACGACGGCAGCTCTATTGACGCCGAACGCGGTCCGCGTCGGGGTCTTCACAACGCTACGCCTACGGTAGATCCCGTTCACCGCTGGTCGCTGCGTCCCGGACGAACGTGGGACTGTCCCCTAGGCGATGGAGCAGACGTTCTCGGACGGCATCGACGATCAGTGCCAGCGACACGGCCCCTGGGTCAGGAGTGCCGAGGCTGTGCCCCGCGTGCGCACGCGCGCGCCCCACCCTCGGCATCAAGTCGGCAGTTCCCTCGGCCGCCGTCTGAGCAACCTGCGCGGCATGCGCCCAGGCGGCCGCAAGGTCGACACCGTCGGCGACATCGCGGCTGAGGGTCTCGCTGAATGGAGCCAGCGCGTCGACCATGGTCTTGTCGCCGACCTTGGCTCCGCCGAGTCGGACGATCTCGTCCAGCGCTCGGGCGACGGCACGGCTGACCAAATCGCCATCGGGCATCAACTCGTCGGTGATCAGCGATCCGGCGCCGCGCAGGGCGGCGCCCCATAACGCACCGGAGGTGCCGCCGCCGCGATCGGCCCAGGCATCCGCTGCTAGACGCAACAGGGTGCCGGCGCCCGCGCCGAGCAGGACGGCTTCCGTCGCGGCAGCGGCGGAAGCCGCCGCGCCTCGTTGCATGCCGATGCCATGGTCGCCATCGCCTGCGACAGCGTCGATACGGCCGAGCTCGTCGACATGGTCGTTGACGGTCCGGCTGGCGACCTCCAGACCGACGGCGACCAGCCGGGCGGCCTGCTGAGAAGCCTCCGTGGCTTTGGCGAGCGGGAGCGTCTCGTTGACCACTTCGGCCGAGGCCTTGGGCGCCGCGTCACCGGTCGGTTGCTGCAGGACGCGCTTGCGGTAGGCCGGAGCGTCCGCCGGGGCGCGCCACAGCACCTCAAGCTCCCCGTCGAGCCAGCACAACGTCAGCGACAGGCCAGCCATGTCGAAGCTCGTGACGAACTCGCCGACCTCGGGTTCGACAACGACGAGTTGATGTTCGTGCAACAACTGATCAACGCGCCGGTATACAACGAACAGCTCCTCGTACTTGACCGCCCCTAGGCCGTTGAGAATGGCGGCGACGTGCTGTCCTTCGACGTTGTCGACGCCATCCGGCAGCTCAGCCAGCAGGGTGTCGACGAGCAACTGCGCAGCTTTGTCTGCACTCGGCACGTCCTGCTCACCAAGACCGCGTTCCCCGTGGATGCCCAGGCCGACCGCCATCCGGCCGTGCGGGATCTCGAACAGAGGCGCATCGCTGCCGGGGAGGGTGCATCCGGAGAAGGCGACACCGAAGGATCGCGTCCGCTGGTTCGCGAGCTGGGCCAAGCGGGTGACTTCGGAGAGCGGCTGACCGGCGTCGGCCGCGGCCGCGGCAATCTTGATCACGGCGAGGTCGCCGGCAATCCCGCGACGTTTGCTGATCTCCGCCTTGCCGGCGCTCGACACGTCGTCGGTGACGGTGACCGTCTCGCAGGCAATCCCCTCGCCGATGAGCATCTCCCTCGCCTGGCCGAAGTGCAGTACATCGCCGGCGTAGTTACCGAATGCGAGGAGCACGCCACCCTCGCCGGAAGCGGCTCTGGCCACCGAGCAGATCTGACCCGCCGACGGCGAGGCGAAGACGTTCCCCGCGACGGCGCCGTGAGCCATGCCCTCCCCCACCAGGCCGCTGAAGGCTGGATAGTGACCCGAGCCTCCGCCCACGACCACGGCGACACCCTTCGAGGGATGAGCGGCGGCGCGTACCACGCCTCCGGGCACGCGACGCACCCACCGTCGGTGGGCGGCAGCGAAGCCGTCTAGGGCTTCGTCGGCGAATTGAGACGGGTCGTTGAACAGTCGAGTCATGACCGGCAGCTAGGTGGGGCGGCGAATTCGTCTGGCCAGCGACAGCACGCGATGATCACTAGCCCTGGATGACCTGCTGGAACACGGGGTGAAGATGCAGGACGCGAGCGTGGTGATGAAGCTGAGCATCAGCATCGATGTCAAGGCCCCGGCGATCGCCCCCCTCCCCGGGTGATCTTAGCGTCCGCGGTTAGGCAAACGCGGTGCCATGGTGCGCAAAGGAGCGCGTTGACGGTGCCCCCGGCTTACCTTGAATCAAGCCGTTTCAGGCCCTTGGCGAGGAGTCGTGGGGCTCCGTGTCGGTGCCCCGGCCGCTTGAAGTTGCGCGCCGAGTCGACGTCGGCGATGCCGGCTGCGAGCCTTCCACCGCCGCTCGGTGCTGCAGGCCTCCTACGACGGCGGCTGGATCTGGCGGCTCCCCAGCGAGCCCGACTGGCCGGGCGATCACGGCGAGAGCCAGCAGGCAGCGTGAGTCATCTTCCAGCCGAAGCCCGCGAGGGGTTGATGCGGGCCCGGCTTGAGATCCTGCGCGAGAAGCGCCCTGTTGCTGCCTGGGTGCCAGCGGGGCAGGCGTCAAGCCAGCCGGCGTTGGCAGAGACATCGTTCCCTCCCGTCGCGGTGGTCGCCGCAGCCGACGAGCTCGCGGCCTCCGCCTATGACCACCACAGCATCACTGGGGCCAGGCGTGTACCGACGCCCACTGCAGCGGGACAGGGCACGTTCGGCCCCTTCTTCTATTCCGGGGAAACCGGAGCCTGCCAGCGATCCCGGGTGGCGGTCATAAGTTAGGCGCATGACGCGCTATCTGCACACGATGTACCGGATCACCGACCCGGCAAAGAGCCGAGCGTTCTATGAGGCGTTAGCGTTGGAGTTTCGGCGTGAGTCGCCGATTGTTCGTAACGGCGAACTGGAGGCCACGCTTTAGCTCGCGTTCTTGGGTTTGCGGCCGCGGCGGGCGACGGTTCGGCCGCCGAGCTTTTCCGCTTCGGCGTCGGTGACGTCGAGCTCGCGGGCGCCTTTGCGCGCGTCCATGAAGGTGACCCTGACGGTCGCGCCCTTGCCTTCGGGAATCTCTTCGCCTGAAATATCGGAAACTCGGATCGTCTTTCGCGCCATTTACCTACCTCCAAGAAGAGGAATCAGCGCGCAATGCTACAGGAAGCGGCGGGGAGAGCGAGAAGCGCATGGCACGTGGGCCATGTCGTCTCCGAGGGGTTATCGACTGTCATTTGCAACAGAAGGCGCCGCGCGAACTACGATTTCCTTCCGCTCTGCGATCGGATTGGCGTAGCACCTGCGGCCCTAAGCACGAGTGAGGATCAGCTGTTGGAGCTGGCCGGACCCGTTTTGTCGGTCCACTTGTTATGAGAGTTCTGGTTGGTTGTCGGTTCTGCAGCGGTGGGCATACCGAAACTCGTCGGCAGCCTTTGGTGCTGCCTGCCGCTGCCCCGCCTGCCGGCCGGATCCTGCAGTGTAGGCCACCCTAGGTTTGCTCCCTGTCCGACGCCTAAATAGCGATCATGACCGATCCGCAACCCAATCTCCTTTCTGATGACCGGTTGGTTAGGTGCGGCCAGTGTGGAGCAGCAGTTTGGAACTATCCAACGCCCAACGGGAAACACGTCGCGCTTGACAACGCCCCCGGCCCGTATGTGATTGACGGCGGGAAGGCGTACAAGTCACGGGGCACTGACGGCTACCGCGGCCACTGGGATCACTGCAAACGCCTCGCGGCATCGCCCCTAGCCACCGAGGTTAGCGGTGACGACTTTCTGTGGCCGTGAGATCGACAACTCTAGTCTTGCGAGTCCCTCTCGCACGATCTGCTTTGCCTCAGCCTTACCACAGTAGAGAGGACGCAATCCTGCGTGGAATTACCGGAGGGAGGGTTGAGCAACTCTCCCTCCCGTGCATGTCTGGCCTCGGCGGAGCCTCCAAGAAACGCAGGGTTCTTCATGAGTGCTGGTGAGGTCTCAGCAGGACAGGCATGCTGAGACCTCACCATGCAGGTGGTTCTAGCCGGCCTGCATCACCGCGAGCAGCTTGTCGGCCGCGGTATCGATGCTTTCGCGGCTGGAGAGGAGCCTGCCGGTCAGCTTTCCTGTTTCGGGGTCGACCTGGAGCAGTGAGCCCTTGAAGAAGTCTGCGTCGCGGGTCCAGGTGATTGCCTGATCGTGCTTGACGCGGTCGATTGCGGTCACGGCGTCGACGCCGGCCTGCTTCGCGCCGTGCAGTGCGACGAACAGGGCGCGCCAGGCGGCGTTGGAGGCGAGCAGCGTCTCCCGTCGCAGGGTGCGCACGAAGTCGCCTGTTTGCTCGGGGAGGACGCGGTCGCGGTGCAGCCGCTCCAGGCCGCCGAAGCGGGTCGCTACCTCGCTGAACACCGTCCGCAGCTCAGCCCGAAGCTCGTCGCTTCCGCGTTCAGCGACGAGTTGGGCGACGCCCTGCTCGATCTTCTTGGTCTGGCGCGTCCGCTTACCCAGCAGATAGGAAGCGACGACGAAGCGCAGCTGGCTGAACGCGAGCAGCTTGTCGCTCCTTACACCGACCGAAGCGTTGTTGAGATCGATCCGTCCGCTGAAGAGTGGGACGTCGTGGATCAGCTGCCGGGTCAGCTGGGAGAGGTCGCTGTTGTCGGTGAGGTTGAGCACGCTCGAGGTGAGCGGCTTCTGCTGGTTCAGCTTGTTGAAGTCGCCCTTCTGGCGGCGCAGGTCCCCTTCTTCGATCACGACCACCGGGATCGTGGCCAGCTCGATCCGCCGCAGCGCCTGTTCGCTGATCTCGGGCCGCTTCACACCGCGCACCTTCGCCAACCCGAGCGCGACCGCCCAGGCCAGGCAGCGATGCAAACCCTCGCCGACGCTGAACGCCTCCGTCGTCCGCGCCTCGCCGGCCGATCCCATCCCGATCGAGACGCCCTCGAACGCGAGCGGGGTGGTCGAGTAGAGCACGATCGAATTGAACGCCCAGGGCTCACCTTGCTCAGCCTGGCCGGCGATGTAGTCGAGGATCGCCTGTACGTGCCCTGGGTTCGTCTTGCGCTGCACCGGCCCATTGGTCGCCACCAGCTCGAGGATCTCTGGCGACAAACCAGCACTCGCCACCGGCGCTACGAACCGCTTATCGATCAGGTCGTAGACCGGCATCGCGCCGATGTACGAGATCCGGCCGCCATCGCTGACACGGATCGCCTTAAACGTAAGAGCACCTTTCGGCTTGCTAGCCTCGGGCGCGGGGGCCTGGGGAGTCATCCCAGTCCTCCTTTCGACGCGAGCGCCTCCCCAAGAGGCGCTCGCCTATTTAGATTGTGCGTATCATAGACGAACGTATGAAAACATGCAAGTATTTTGTTGGACCGGATATTATTTTGTTCCGGTTCAGGCACAGCGGCTGTTCCGGCCGTCCCCGATTCTTCGGCCGGTTGAGTGCCGGACATACCAGCGATGCCGCTCCGATACGGTGCGTCGATCGTGAAGATCTGGCTCGACGATCTGCGCCCCGCGCCGGCGGATTAGCTGCGTCTGCGCGCCGACAGCTGGCCATCGCGGCAGCGGGGATCGCGTCTGGGCCTGGGTTTGTTTACTTGGCCTGTTTGCGACGACGGTACTGGCGTTGAGCCTGAGCTTGGGCGCAGTCGGCGGTGCAGTACAGGACGCCTTCCCGTCGACTTTGCCCGTGTTCGGACCTTCCCCATTGACGCACGAACGGACGCCCGCAGGTTTCGTTCTGGCAGATTCGATAGGTCGCGCTCTCCGCAATGTGGTTGAAGAGCTCGAAGGCGCATACCTCAAACAGCGGCGCCGATGAGCCCGGAAACTCTGCCGAGATGAGGGGCTTCTGCCAGCTCTCGTCGAGGTTGATGTCCGAGCCTACTCCGACTACCGGCGAGTAGTTCCGGAGCAGCACGGGCAGTGCCGTGGCCAGGAGGCGCCGCGCCGAGGAGTAACTCGGTTCGTCACCGCCAGTCACCCAACCTGACCACGGCAGTGATCTCGGATCGACGCCAGCAGACAGCAGGCGCCAGCTCGACGTCATGTCGCGCAGGACGTGGGCGGCGAAGCGAAATTCGAACAGCGTCTCGATGCCGCGGTGGGGTGGTCGGTCCTCGCTGAGCAGGTTCTCCCTGTAGGCGCCTTCGTACACGGGGCGATGCCACTTACGAAAGGTCGCTGTCCAGCTTTGTCGGAGGCCGAGACCCTGAAAGAAGTCCGCGGCCTTGAGGCGTTGGAACATTTCCTCTCCGCGCAGTACCGAGTGCCGGTTGGCGAAGGCGAGAATCTCGTCTGGGTTCTCCAGATCGAGGTTGTAGAGCTCGAGGTAGGTCTCGCCGCGAGGCTCGACTAGCTCATCCTTGTCGTAGGTGAAAAGGAGGGCGTCTCGTGCCTGGCTCAGGCGGCAGTGGGCGCGCTGGTAGCACGGGAGAGGGACAGGGAGACCCGGCCAGACCGTGATACGCAATTGAGCATTGTCGTCCAACGACGTGAAGTCTACCGTTCGGGCATGAAGACTTCCACCGCACCTGTGCCGCGCCGGCCAAAGGCTGGCAAGCGCTCCGGCGACGGCTTCATGGGTCGCCCAGCGAGCCACGGCCGCAAGGCACGCCCGAGCGTCTGCGAAACCGGCGACGGCTCGCGCAGCGGCGCGGTGACGAAGATCCCGTCTCAAGCACGCGCAGGCCTGATGCGGGCGTGGCTCACGATCCTCGCCGAACGCCATCCGGACGTGACGTGGGTCACGGTGACAGACGACGCCTCGGTGCAGGTCGCAGAGCCAGCGACCGCCGCATGCGAGACCCCAGCATCCGGGGAGGCAGGGGATGCACGGAACGGGGGGGGCGCTTTGCTTCCTGAACGCGACTGGCTGACGTTGCTGGAGGCGGCCTGGCTGCTCCAGGTCCGTGAACACACCGCCCGCCAGATGGTGGCTGACGAGGCGCACCCGGACCGCCCGCTGAAGCCGTACCCGGGCAGCGGCAGCCGGGTGAAAGTAACAGCAGAGTCGGTCGAGCAGCTGGTACGCGGTAGCCGCGCTAAGACACGCCTAGCTCAACTCAAGAAACACCAAATCAGAGCTCCAAAACCGGCGTGCCGATGCGGCTCGCCTGCGGCCCTAACGACGGGAATGACGCCGCTCAATCTGAGCGGAGAAGTGGTCGTTAGCCGTACAGAGGCTCGTTGATTAATGAACAGTTGGCTCCGACTTCTCACCGAGTACGCTGATCCCAAGTATCAGTGGCGATCGCTGATCGAAAGCAACGAGCGGAGTCCGTTGATATGAGGACGTCTCTCACGGTTCGGGAGACGAGCTTTCTCCTCCAGATGTCGGAGATGAAGGTGCGGCTCATGATCGATGCCGGTCGGCTGCGCTGCCTCGGCGCATGGGAAACCACTGACGGGCGGCAGCGGCGGCACATTAGTCCGGAAAGCGTCCGCGAACTCTTCCCCGATGATGGCTCCTATCAGTTGCGCCGGTTGGCGATGGGGGCCATCCTCGGTGGTCGCTTGACCGTCCCCGTTCCTGCTGGACGGTGGGGCCCTCCCGCGCCCTTGAGTTCGGTCGTGGACGTGCTCATCTCCACCTCCGGCCGTGGCTCTCTTTCTCTGACTGCAACAGCTGATCGAACATCACGCAGCTCAACTGCCTCTCAAGGGCCGCAGGGAGACACTTGACGTGAGCGGTTGTTGCGAGAACGAACATGAAACGCGTGCTACTCGAACCGAAACGAACATCGTGCATGCGGCCACGCACGACGAAGAGGAACATCAACGAACGTTCACGAGAAACTTGCCGAGTCTAAGACTCGAGACGAAATCGCAGGTCGAGCGCGTGCTCCCCGATCTGTCTGCTCTCCGCGCTGCTGGCATCGAGCTTGAACTTGGAGAAGCGCGACTTGTCCACATGCTTTGGTCGCGTGTGATCGCGGACGGTGATGGGAAGCGCCGGCATCGGCCGTACACGGCCGCACACGCCATCCATTTCCTTGTCACAGCTGAGGTCGAGGGCGCGCCAGGCGAGTGTCTGGCACCGCTGCTTGCGGACTCGAGCGATTTCTCCTATCCCGAGGGGCTCACCGCGATGCGGTATCTCGGGCTCGGGTCGGCAGACATCACCGCGTTGTGGAACGAGTCAGCGACATTCCCGACCTCGTGTTTGCCTCTACGTTGGGTGCTCGCATTCCTTCCTGCCCCGTCATGGCCGCTGATCGCCGCGTTTATCTCGTGCGACTCGGACCGTGAGCTCGTTCCACGGCTTCATGAAGCGTTGAAGCGCCGCGGCAACTCTGTCTCCGCTCGGACACTCAGCGGCGACATCGATGCAATCTGGCTTGTGATCAGGCATCTTGTCGACCTGCGACGCGAGCTCGCGGCCGAGAATCTCAATCGTGCCGAAAAGGCGTTACCTTGCTTGGGATTCCCAGACGCGCTCGATCGGTGGACGACCGTCCCGTCGCGACCCAAGCCTGGGCAGATTGAGGTGATGGGAAAGGGTGGACGCGGACATCAGGATACGTCGGCAGTTCCCGTCCAGGTCGCCCAGAACCTTCTAAAGGAGCTTGCTCGGAAGACAAGCTGGGGGAAATGGACGCCGGCGCAGTGGCCGCACAACCGCGAGTGGTGTGCGCTCAAGCGGTTGGCGACACTCTGTCTGCTCGTGAGTGTCTGCCCTCGAGTTGACCATCTCCGTCTGCTTGATGTCGCTGACTTCGACCCAGAGCACGTTTTCGGTGACGGCTCCATCGGCCCGGGGCTGCGCTTCAGACGCGAGGCGATGAAGAACGGGCGCAGCAGCGATCTCGTTTACTGGAAACGCCTGCCCGTCTTCATCGGCGAAGTTCTAACGGCATGGATCGCCTGCAGCGGGCGACGCCTCGGTCAGCCCGATGCTCCTCTCCTCATTCCGGGCAGGACGAGCTCGATCGGCGAACCGGGAAGGAGGTATGCGCCTGGGAAGACTTTGTCGACCTTCGTCCACGGAATGGCGGGCTATGCGCCGCATCGCTTCAGGAGCACCGTTCTACAGACGGCCGAGCGCTGCTATGCGACGTGGAAGCTTCAGCATCCAGCTGATCCGCTCGCCGCGTATGGCGCGCGCGCCATCGGAGAACTTGCAATCGACCACACCGTCAAAGATCTGGGCTACCGAGATTTCACCGACCGGCAGCGGCTCGAGGAGATCCTGGCGCTCACGATTGAGCTTGCCTGGAATGAGTTCTGGGGTGATGGCCTGCTAAATCGCGGAATCGATCCCGAAGCGATCATTAAGGCACACCAGGCGGTTGCGCTGATCGAGGCGGAGCTGCAGCTGATCGAGCAGCAGACCGCCGAACTCGAGGCCGAGGACGCTCAGATACTCAAACGATCCCGGACGTCGACGACGAAGAGCCAGCAGCTGGACGTGCTGTTGGCCTCCCAGGCCATCAATAGTGAAATCAGGCAGAAGCTGCGCCGCCAAATGAAGCTGAAGGACGATCTGCTCATCACCCGCGCCAAGCTCGAAGAAGCCCGGACGACGACGGTTGCGCTGCCAGACGACCTCGAAGGCGAGAGCTACGAGCGCAAACTCACCGACGCTCTCGCGCTCGTCGAGGGTCGCGAACAGCCCGCACTCGAGTTGTTCTCCACGGCGCCCATTGCAAGCGAGCTCACCGTCCCGGATCTCGCAGAGCTGTTCGATGTATCCGAGATGCAAGTCCGGCGTTGGCGCAAAGGCCAGTTCGGCCCGCCAATCGAACCCGACCAATGGATCGAGATCAACAAGAAGGACTGGCGCTATCCGGTGTCGAGCATCGACGCCCGCGCCCTCGCGCGCATTCCCGCCGAGGACCCGCAGGCAGCACTCGACACCATCCGTCGCAAACGTGGGGCACTCGGGTTCGCAAAGAGGCGGAAGATCGACACCAAGAGCCTTGCCGCATGAGACTGATCGTGGGGCCACAGACATGTCGGGCGCCGGCAGGTAATCACTCACGTCGTCGGTGGCTCGCCCGCCCTCTAGGATCACAGGCATGACGCGTTATCTGCACACGATGTATCGGATCACCGACCCGGAGAAGAGCCGGGCCTTCTACGAAGCGCTCGGCCTGGAGTTCCGCCGCGAGATGGACATCGTCCGCAACGGTGAGCGCGAGGCAACCAACTACTTCTTCGGCGTCCCCGGCCAAGAAGAGGAGCTCGAGTTCACGCTCAACCACGACGGCCGCAGCTACGAGCTCGGCACCGCCTACGGGCACGTCGCGTTCGCCGTCGACGACCTCGACGAGACGCTCGCACAGCTCAAGGAGCAGGGTATCGAGCCGGAGCGCGAGCCCTACCGCGTCCGCGAAGGCGGCTCGCGGATCTGTTTCGTGAAAGATCCTGACTCCTATCGGATCGAGCTGATCGACCGCTCCGGCAAGTAGACGAGCCGGGCGCATTTGAGCCTCGACGCCACCGATCGTCGCTCGAACTACCCCTGCACGCCTGCACGAGAACGCGTGATTATGTCGAGTTGGTCTTCGGGATCCGGGGGCGTCTCCGGGACGCCCCCGGATGGCCGGCACTCCCGCGTGGCAGACGCGATCGCCACACCCACGATCGACGCGGACGACTTCGCCCGGCGTTTCGCACTTCGCGTGGGAGGTCTAATGTGGTTCCTCGGCGCAGGCGCTTCGGCGTCGGCCGGGATACCGACGGCTGGCGACATGATCTGGGAGTTCAAGCAGCGTCTCTACATCTCGCAACGTCGAGTCGAGCCGCACGCTGTCGCCGATCTCTCAAACCCGGCCGTGCGGGCGCGGCTCCAGAGCCATATCGACACCTCGGGCCGCTTCCCGGCCGCCGGCGCGCCCGACGAGTATGCGGCGCTGTTCGAGGCGGTCTACGCGGCGGAGGCGGACCGGCGTTCGTACATCGACTCAAAGATGGCCGGCGCAAGCCCCTCCTACGGTCACATCGCGCTCGCGACGCTGATGCGGGCCGGGCACACGCGGCTGCTGTGGACGACGAACTTCGACCCGCTGCTGGCCGACGCCGCCGCGAGCGTATACGGCAGTACCGGCGCCTTGACGACGGTCGCGCTCGACGCCCCAGACCTCGCTGCACAGCTGATCGGAGACGAGCGCTGGCCACTCGAGATCAAGCTGCACGGCGACTTCCGCTCGCGACGTCTCAAGAATACGCCCGACGAGCTTCGCCACCAGGACGCACTGCTGCGCCGTATCCTCGTCGACTGCTGCCGGCGTTACGGCCTGATCGTCGCTGGCTACTCCGGACGGGACGACTCGATCATGGAAACGCTCGAGGAAGCGCTTGAGCTGGAGGGCAGCTACCCAAAGGGACTCTTCTGGCTTCACCGCGGCGAGGGCGCTCCACTCCCGCGCGTCCAGAATCTGCTCCGCCGCGCCGCAGACGCGAACGTCGAGGCGGCGATCGTCGTAGTCGAGAACCTCGACGAGGCGCTCCGCGACCTCGTCCGCCTGATCGAGGGCCTCGACACGTCGACGCTCGATGAGTTCGCGAAGGAACGCAACCGCTGGACGGCGGCGCCCGTGCCTGCCGGTCGGCGCGGCTGGCCGGTAGTTCGCCTCAACGCGCTACCCGTCACAGAGTCGCCCAGCGTCTGCCGCCGCGTCGTCTGCTCGATCGGCGGCTACGCCGAAATCCAGGAAGCGGTCGAGCGAGCAGCCGTCGACATCATCTGCTCGCGAGTGCGCGCTGGCGTGCTCGCCTTCGGCGAGGACGCCGACGTCCGAGCTGCGTTCGATCCGTACGAGATCGCCGACTTCGACCTGCACACAATCGAGCTCCACCGCCTCCGGTACGACTCAGGCGAGCGCGGCCTGCTGCGTGACGCGCTCGCGCGCGCGATCGCACGCGCGCACGACCTGCACCGTGAGCGCCGCCGCAGCAGCGATCTACTCCGCCCCCTAAATACCGAGGACGCAGTCTGGCAACCGCTGCGAAACTTCGTCGGTCCCCTCAGCGGGACTGTCGCGGGGCACGAAGAGCTGACATGGACGGAGGGCGTGGGCACACGCCTCGACTGGGCAGACGACCGCATGTGGCTGCTGATCGAGCCGCGAACCGTCTTCGACGGCATCACCGAGGCCAACAAAGCGGCTGTCGCCGACTTCGCACGCGAACGCGCCGTCAAGCGCTACAACCGCCAACTCAACGACCTGATCGGGTTCTGGGCCGGCCTTCTCGCCAGCGACGGCGGCCAGCTGCGTGCGCTCGCCACAGACAACGGCGTCGATGCTGTCTTCCGGCTCTCTCAGGAGACCGCCTTCTCACGGAGGTTCCTCGGGTGAGCAGCCAGATCGCTCCACACATCTGGCTCCCCGAGCCGAGTCTGTCCTTCCACCCCGACAGAGGCTCCGACCGCGACGTGCATCCCCTTCGCGGGCTCCTCAAGTACGGCCCCCATTCGGGCGGGCTCGTACCGGACCCGATCCGCGTCGCCACCCTCGCACCTGCCGGCGAATCACAGCGCCTCTACAACTTTCTGCGCGAGCTCAACTCACACTTCAAGCCGATAGAACGCCCCGAATACCTGCCAGCGTGGCCAGGCTTCCACAGCGTCTTCGGCGTCCACATGCGCGCCGCCGGAGGCGACTGCCACGTCGAACTCGACCGCGACCTCGAAGACGAGTTCCACGCCTCCTCGACACCACACAGTGTGCTCGCCGACCGCATCGTTCGCGCGGTCCAAACACTCGAGGCGCGCCGCGGCGACTTCGACGTGCTGTTCATCTACCTCCCGATCCGCTGGGAGGCCGGCTTCGTCGGCGGCCCCGACGAGGACTTCGACCTGCACGACCACATCAAGGCTGCCACCGCAGCGCGCAGGCTGCCCGTCCAGATCGTGCGCGAAGACAAGGCACTGATATACAACTGCCGCGCCTCTGTCATGTGGCGCATCGGGCTCGCGCTGTACGCGAAGGCCGGCGGGGTGCCGTGGAAACTCGCCGACACTGATCCGGAAACCGCCTACATCGGCATCTCGTACGCGGTCCGCCCGGTCGAATCAGACCGACCGCGTTTCGTCACCTGCTGCAGCCAGGTCTTCGACGCCGAGGGCGCCGGCCTCGAGTTCGTCGCCTACGACGCCCACGAAGTCGAGGTGCAGCGCGACAACCCGTACCTCTCCCGCACCGAGATGTTCCGGGTCATGACCCGCTCGATGGACCTCTACAGACGCCGGCACGCCGGCCGCTCACCCAGACGCGTGATCGTCCACAAGACGACCGAGTTCAAGCCCGACGAAGTCGACGGATGCATGGAAGCGCTCCATCTCTGCGAGGCCGTCGATCTCGTACAAGTGGTCGAGGACGTGGGCTGGCGCGGAGTACGTCTGGACCCTCCGCGCGGCGGTGCGAAAAAGGGCTTCGTGGCTGCCTTCCCGACCGCGCGCGGGACCGTGCTCGGGCTCGGCCCGCGGGAGGCGCTGCTCTGGGTCCACGGCGATGTCGCCGGGATCGCCGAGAAGGGCTCCTACTTCCAGGGAAAGCGCTCCACGCCGCGGCCGGTGCGCCTCGTCCGGCACGCCGGCCACGGCCCCTGGGACGACATGGCCGCGGCTGCGCTCGCGCTCTCGAAGATGGACTGGAACAACGATGCGCTCTACGATCCGCTACCCGTCACCATGGCCTACGCCAAGGTCCTCGCTCGCGTCATCAAACGCATGAGCGGCCTCGGCAGCGCCCCCTACCAGTTCCGCTTCTTCATGTAAGGCTCGGCAGGTTTGCATTCCATTCATTGTTCTTCACCGTAAGTGGGTGTCTTGATCCAATGACGAGCTGGCCGTGCCGCAGTAGAGGGTGGTAAGCGGCCCGCTCTCGAATGCGAGTGGCGATCCGCTGAGTCGCGCCGGCGTGATTAACCGGTCCCGCCGGGAGTAGCGGTGGTCAGCGTGGTGCTGTTTTAGGGGTCTTGTGACGTTTCCGTGGGCGATCGTCTGTTCGGTGGGCTGACCTCCTTGCCTTCCAGGTTTGCTGCGCCGAACTCCTCGCCGAGCCCGACGGCCTCACGATCTGGCTCAACCACGCGGATGATGCTCCCGTCGCCCTCCACCCTGGCCGCACACCAGCGAGGACAGCTCGCCGGCGAAAGGCCCTCCAGGGCGAGGAGCCGAATGCCCCTCTTCCTGCGCAGCTTTCGTCATCGCCCAGTCACTGCTGAAAGCGCCTCGCCAAGCGGGATCCGTAGTGGTTGACCAGTCGCAGTCGCCCACGGAAACGTCACAAGAGCCTGTTTTAGAGAGGGGTGCCGCCGCGGAGGATGACCTGGGTTCGTTCGGGGATGGATTGTGCGTGGCGGCCGCGGCTGTTGGCGCGGGTGACGATGACGCGGTCGAGCAGGCCGTGCATCAGCCGCCGTTTCTCTTGGGTGGTGAGGGTGGGCCAGGCGTGGAGGAGGTCGCCGTCTGCGAGTTCGTTGGCGAGTTGGTTGTGGGCGTGGAGCTCGCTGAGTGTGCGGCGGGCATCGTCGAGGGCGCGCTGGCGGGCTTCGACGCCTTCCACAAACTTGGTTTCGCCGAGCAGGGTGAGCAGTCGAGGGTTGCCGACGAAGAGATCGAGTTCGTGTTCTGCCTCGGCGAGGGCACGAGTTGCTCCCTCGATCTGCTGTGAGGCGTCGACCGCTTGGGCAAGAAAGCCGCCTTCGGCTTGCAGGGCCTGGTGGACCTGTTCCTCGACGTAGCTGTCAAGCAGGGAGGCGCGGACGGCGGCGCGGCTAGGGCAGGGGCCGGTGGCGTAGCGGCCGGTGCAGTAGTAGACCGGATAGCGGGCTCCGGTCTTCTTGTCGGTGTTGCCGGTGATCTTGAGGGTGTGGCCGCAGGCGGCGCAGCGGGCGACCCCGCCCAGCATCGCCTGCGAGGCGACCGATCCGTCGCGCTGTGTGAGAAGGGACTTCTTGACCGATTGGGCGGCGTCGAACTCGGCCCGGGTCACGATCGGCTCGTGCGCGTGCTCCTTGACGATCTTGCCGCTTCGCGCTTGGCCGAGGTAGGCCGGGTTTCCGATCAGGGCCGCAACGCCCGGTTTCGACCAGTAGCGGTTGCCGGTGGAGGGGTAGACGCCGTTACCCTCGAGGAAGCGCGCGAGCTCGGCCCAGGAGGCGCCGGCGGCGCGCATCCGGAACGCTTCCGCGATAGACGAGGCCGTCGACTCGTCCCGGACAAGCCGGCCGTCCTCACCGCGCTGGTAGCCGGCCGGCGGCCGCGCCGAGATGTGGACGCCACGCCCGACTGCCTCGCCGACCGCGGTCGACCAGTTCTCCTTGATCCGCTCCAGCTCCAACTCGGCGATCAGCGAGAGGATCCCGATTGCGAAGCGGCCCATCGGCGTTGAGCCGTCGAAGTTGTCCTCCACCGAAACAAAGCGCGCCCCAGCCTGGTTGAGCCGCTTGATCGACTCCAGCGCATCCACCGCCGAGCGGGCAAACCGATCGAGCCGGGCGACCACGATCCCGCCCGTCTCGCCCCGCTCGCAGCGAGCCAGCGCCTCCTGAAACTTGGGCCGCTCCAGCTTGGCACCGGACTGGTCGATCTCCTCCCACCAGGTGGCGATCTCGACCCCGCTCATCTCCGCCCATGTGGCGATCTTCTTGCGCTGCACCTCCGGCGAGATGAACGACTCGCCCTCCCGGCCGGCTCGGCGGGAGACCCGCACGTAGCCGTCCATCGTCCTTGCCCTGATCATCACGGCCCTCCTTCCCCTACGCTCCAGCGTAGAAGAGACGACCGGATTATATCATCTATGTTAGAAGCTATCTAGACGGCTACCGGATCGAGCTGATCGACCGCAGCGGGAAGTAGCGCTCTTCCGGAGGAGGAGTTGTGGGAGCTTCCCGGCGGCTCGTGGTCGATGACCTCGATGCCACCTTGGCTGCGCTCGCCGAGCAGGGGATCGAGCCGGAGCGGCCGCCGTACTCGGTCAGAGAGGGCGGCAGCTTGCTCACGTTCGTTCGTGACCCGGTCAACGGCTATCGGATCGAGTTGATCGGCGACAGTCCGGGTAGGTAGCACCTCTCCGCAGCAGGTCGTGTTGCTTGTCCCGGCGCCGATCAGGGGAGACACCGATGGTGCCCGCGCCGACCGCGGCGACGATGCCCGCCGACGCCACAAGGAGCCGCCCTTGCCTGCGGGCCTGTCCCGGTCGCATCCGGCCGTCGTTCTTGCCGTCCCCGTCCTTGTCGGTCTGGTGCTGACGCTCTTCGCCTGGCCGTCCGCGCGGCTCGCCCCGCGCGGCCTGCCGCTCGGCGTCGTCGGCCCGGTGCCCGGCTCCCTCGCGGCCGACGGCTCCTTCTCCGTCCACCGGTACGCGGACGCGGCGGCCGCGCGGCACGGGATCAGGCAGCGAGAGGTCTACGAGTCCCGTCGCTTCCGTCTCAGAACCGCCTGGGTCAGTACTCTGCCGGAGCCCGATCGGGGCGCCCCCCGATGCTGCCCCAAGGCGACGCCGGTTAGACAACAACTGACGCACCGGTCTGAGCTGGAGGAACTCGTTGTCCCGCTCTCCTGTCTCGAGTCTGTGGCCCTACGACCCCGTGA
>Ga0187865_1000604_pt1 | contig 48183 bp, 32 predicted proteins | sample June2016WEW_11_1_2_FD_132989 | JGI IMG/M metagenome (GOLD analysis project Ga0187865, IMG submission 132989) | Peatland microbial communities from SPRUCE experiment site at the Marcell Experimental Forest, Minnesota, USA - June2016WEW_11_100 | ecosystem: Environmental > Terrestrial > Soil >...
ACGCCGTCCGCCCCCTTGGTGAACGCATCAATCACCAAGTTGGGATGCACCATTCCCGAGCACATGACGCGGACGATGCGGATGCTGGGCGGGTATTGGGTCCGGGAAACGCCCGCCAAGTCTGCGCCGGCGTAGGAGCACCAGTTGCAACACAGGGCGATGATCAAGGGCTGAAAGTTGTCGTCCATTACGCTACTCCCAAAGCAGCATGGATCTGGGCCTCGATCTGATCGAGGGTAAATCCACGGATGAATATGCCCTTCTTTGGACACGTAGCCTGGCAGCAGCCACAGCCCTTGCAGATGGAGTCGTTGGTCTCGACGATTTTCTTAATCGACCCCTGCCACATGTATTCCAGCAAGGTGATGGCTTTGTAGGGGCAGGTGTCCACGCAGTAGGCGCAACCGTCGCAGCTCTCGTCCACCACTTGCGAGATATTCGCCCCCAGTTCGAGGCTATCCTGGACGAGGACGGATGCCGCTCGCGCGGACGCTGCCTGGGCCTGGAGAATGGATTCCTCGATGTTCTTGGGAGAATGCGCCAGCCCACAGAGGAAGACGCCGTCGGTCATGAAGTCTACCGGGCGCAGTTTCATATGGGCTTCGAGGAAGAATCCCTCGCTGTTGAGCGGAACCTTGAGGAACTGCGCGATCTTCCGGTTGTCTTCATGCGGATGAATGCCCGCGGACAGAACCACCAGGTCGGCGGAGATCATGAGCGGCATCCCCAGGGTCTGGTCGTAGACCGTGGCCTGCAGTCCTTTGCCATTTCGTGACACCTCGGGCTTGCGGTCCTCGTCGTAGCGCACAAAGACGACGCCTTGCTGGCGCGCCTTGGTGTAGTAGCTCTCTTTGAAGCCGTAAGTCCTGATGTCCCGGTACAGAACGTACACATTCGTCTGCGGAGAGAGCGCCTTAATGCGCAGGGCGTTCTTCATGGCTTCGGCGCAACACACCCGGGAACAGTAGGGGTGGTCGGCATCGCGTGAGCCCACGCACTGGATCATGACGACGGTCTTTGCGGGCCGATTGCCTTCCCGCGCCAGGAAGCCATTACCGGAAGCGAGGCGTGCTTCGAGGTCGCGTTGCGTGATGACACTGTCGTCCTGTCCATACAGGTATTCTTTTGGTTGGTACTGCTTCGCACCCGTGGCCACGATTACGACCCCGTGCGTGACTTCGGTGGTTTTGCCATGGGCCGCGATCGTTGTCCGAAAATCGCCGATTGTGCCTTCGATCTTTTCGATGGCCGCGCCGGTAAATAGATGGATTCTGCTGTTCTGTCCGATCTCGTCGCGCAGGCGCGCTAATTCGTCCAGTGGCCTTTCTCCGTTGAGCAAGTAGTGGATGTGGCGCAGATTTCCGCCAAGCTCATTCTCCTTCTCCACCAGATAGGCATCAAAGCCCTGCCGTGCCAAAGCCAGGGCGGCGGTCATACCCGCCAATCCTCCGCCGATGACCAGGGCGGACTTTTCTATCCTGATCGTTTGCCGGTGGAGCGGCTGCAAGAGCCGGGCCTTGGCCAGCGCCATCCGGACCAGGTCTTTGGATTTTTCGGTGGCCCTCTCCGGTTCGTGCATGTGCACCCAGGAACACTGGTCCCGGATGTTGGCCATCTCAAACAGGTAGGGATTGAGGCCGGCCTCTGCCAGCGTGTTGCGGAACAGAGGCTCGTGCGTTCGCGGGGTGCAGGAGGCCACCACTACCCGATTCAGATTGTGTTCGGCGATCTTCTCCTTGATCCGATCCTGGGTATCGTTGGAGCAGGTATAAAGATTGTTCTCCGCGTACACGACGTTGGGCAGGGTCTTCGCATATTCCACGACGTCCGGGACATTGACCACGCCGGCGATATTGGTCCCGCAGTGGCAGACAAAGACTCCGATGCGCGGCTCTTCTCCCTTCACATCTCTTTCGGGCGGATAAACTTTGGGCGTGATCAACGTGCCACGGGCTTCCCGCAAGAGCGAGAGCACCTGGGTGGCGGCCGCCGACGCCTGCATGACGGTTTCCGGAATATCCTTCGGCTCGGCAAACGGGCCGGCCACAAAGATCCCTTTCCGCGAAGATTCAGCAGGCTGGAACGTGGAGGTGCCGCAGAAATTGAACTTGTTCAGCGCCACACCGAATCGTTCGGCCAGCGCTTTGACCTCTTTGGGTGGCTGCATCCCCACGGACAGCACGACCAAGTCGTATTCCTGGGAAAGCTTGCTGTCGTTCTCGCCGAGATACTGGACGATCAGGTTCCGCGTTCCAGCGACTTCCTCGATCTTCGGCACGCGAGAACGGATATAGCGCACGCCGAGTTCTTGCGCTCTGCGGTAATACTGCTCGAAACCCTTGCTGAAGGCGCGCAGGTCCATGAAGAAGACGTCGCATTGCAGACCTTCGCCGAGATGCTCTTTGGCGATGATGGCTTCCTTGGTGGCATACATGCAGCAGACCGAAGAGCAGTAGTCGTGCTCGGCGTCCCGCGACCCGACACACTGGAGAAAGGCGATGCGCTTCGGTTCGTCGCGATCGTGAGGCCGCAACACGTGCCCGGAGTAAGGCCCGGAGGCCGACAGGATGCGCTCGAACTCCAGCGAGGTGATCACATTGCGAAAGCGCCCATACCCCAGGTCCTTCTTCAAACGTGCATCGAAGATCTCGTATCCCGGAGCCAGTACGATGGCTCCGACCTTCAACTCGAGCTTTTGTTCCCGCTGCAAATAATCGATGGCGTGGGCCTGGCAGGCAGTCTCGCACAGGTGACAATCCGAGCAGATCCCGCAGGCCAGACAGCGTTTGGCCTCGGCGATGGCCTCGGCCTCGGTGTAGCCGACGTGCACCTCGGCGAACGTTCTTCCCCGAGTCGCGGGGTCGAGGAATGGTACCGGGATCTGGCGTTGCATCAGTACGCCAGTCGTGTCCACCACGTATTCGGTCTGATACGGCCCCTCCAGCTCCCGTCCAGCTCGCAGGTCCTGGTGATTGAGCCAGCGATCGATCGAGGTTGCAGCTTTCTTGCCGGCAAGCTCAGCGTGAATCACCACGTCAGGACCGGTCACACAGTCGCCGCCAGCAAAGACTCCGGTCATTCCGGTTTCCAGCGTCAGCGGGTCGGCGGCAAGGGTCCCCCACTTGGTGGTCTCAAGACCCAGGCGCTCTCCTAAGGCGCCTACATCGGGGAACTGGCCGATGGTGGCGATGACGGTGTCACAGGGAAGAACGAACTCGGAGAAAGGAACCGGTACAGGAGCAGGCCGTCCGCTGGCGTCCGGCGCGCCCAGTTTCATCTTCTGGCATTCAAGCCCAGCCACGTGTCCAGGCAGCCCAGCTTTGAAAGACTTGGGAGCAACCAACAACATCAACTTGATGCCTTCGCGCTCCGCGTCTTCGACCTCACGTGGATCGGCAGGCATCTCGGCGCGGGTACGGCGATAAACGACTGTGACTTCCGCTGCTCCTTTGCGAAGCGCCGTGCGTGCGGCGTCCAGCGCAGAGTTTCCACCGCCAATCACCAGCACCTTCCGACCCAGAGTCACGGGTTTCCTGAGATTGACTCTGCGCAGGAAGTCGATGCCCCCGATGACCCCGGGCAGGTCTTCTCCAGGAATGTGCAGTTTGCGTTCGATGTGGGCACCGATGGCAATGAAGATGGCGGCAAAGTCTTTTTGCAGCTCTTTGAAGGGGATCCCATTGCGGCCTACGGGCGAGTTCAGCTTGATCTGAATCCCGATCTCGCACAGCCTGTCTATTTCAGCCTGACGGAATCGTCGCGGGAGGCGGAATCCAGGAATCCCCACCGCCAGCATTCCGCCCGCAGTTGGCAGCGCCTCGAAGATGGTCGGCCGATAACCTTGTTGGCGGAGCTGATAGGCACAGACCAGTCCGGCCGGTCCGGAACCGATGATGGCGATCTTTTCCGGTCGGTCGGGAACCACAGGCTGGGGCAGCTTGTAATTGGGATAAAGGTCCGTGACAAAGCGCTTCAACGCCGGCAGATTCAGCGGATCGTCCACGTTGCCGCGAGTACAGGCGGCGGCGCAGGGGTGCGTGCAGACCCGGCCGCAGATGGAGGGGAGTGGATTGTCCCGCAAAATGACGCGCAGCGCTTCATCAAAACGCCCCTGCGCAATCAGCGCCACGTAAGCCTGGGCGCCCTGATGAACGGGGCAGGCATCGTGGCAGGGAGCGGTCCCGCGGCGAGAGATGGTGAACACGTTGGGAACGGCCTGCGGGTATGGCCTGTAGATCGCCTTCCGTTCCGCCAGCCCCTGGTCGAACTCGGACTGCAGCGTTACCGGACATCCCTCCACGCATGCGCCACAGCCGGTACACTTCGCCTCGTCGATAAAGCGCGCTTGCTTTTTTATACTGACGGTGAAATTTCCGGGGCCGCCCTCGATGCTTTCCACTTCACTCAAGGTGAGGATCTGGATGTCCTTGTGGCGTCCGATTTCAACCAGGCGCGGGGCCATGGTGCACATGGCGCAATCGTTCGTGGGGAAGGTCTTGTCGAGCTGCGCCATCACCCCGCCGATGGCGGGCTTGCAATCGACCAGGTAAACCTTGATGCCGCCGTGGGCGAGATCGAGGGCCGCTTGCATGCCGCCGATACCGCCTCCCACAACCAGGGCAGCACCCACCGGTGGGGTTTGGGATTCCTCAGGCCGCATGGGGAACAACCTCCGCCGCGGGCGCCTGCCGCGCGGCCCTCTCCCTGACCGCCAGGAAATACAGGGCTAGCGGTCGATAAACCATGTGCGACCACTTTCCGACCGACATCTCTACGAGCAGCATGGGCGTGGCGACGATGACGTGCAGGGCGTACACGAGGTGACAGGTGAGTGCAAAGCCGGCATAGCGGAAAATATGTGCCGCCAGACCGCTGAGCACGGTCAACACGATCAAGACAGGAAAGACGAGATCCTGAAACTTCGTCTCTTTATAGATCTCCTTCTGTGCCCGCAGACGGCCTGCGAGAATATCTCCGATGCCATAGAGGATGAGGCCCGTCGCGAGGTATCCGAGCCACCGTTGGGGATGGTACAAGGGGTAGAGGTTGTCGGTTTGAAACCAGCGCAGGCCGAATACCTTGATGGTGAGCATCATCACTGTGCCCAGGGCCAGGCCCCAATGGCCGAGCCACCGCCCTCGCTCCGGACACTTCCGCATCAACGAATGGGTCACCGACTGATAGACGTAGACCCAGGCCTCGATCACGTAGATCGAAAGCGGGATGCGCGGCCGCCCTTCCCCACTCATGGTGAGATGCCAGATGCGGAAGACACGTGAGAGCAACAGCAACAGCGGAAGCAGGATCACCGTCAGTGTGTAGTAGGTAATGATCGGAAACATGTGATCCAGTCCAAACGGCGTGGTGGCGAAGTCCCCGAAGGCCATTCCCACGTACCACAAGTGGTAAGCAAGGATCAGGAGCAGGACGATAAGCGCTACGAAAATCAAGGAGCCGAGGTACCACGCCCTGGACTGGAGCAGCTTAGGGGCGATACCCGTCCAGTCGTACTGCGCGCTCAGGAAGCGCCGCAGCGTGAGCATCGAGATCCTGGGCTCCGATTGACGCGGGCAGACAAGAGAACAGTCGCCGCAGTCATGGCAGACCCACGGTTCCAGGCTTCCGACGAGCGGTTGCCTCAGTCCCAGCAGGGCGTAGCGAATGCTCCTGCGGGGAAAGCTTACAGAACCCTCGACCAGATCACAGGAGATGGTGCAGCTTCCGCACTGATAGCAGCCCGTGGGGTCGAACTTTCCATATCGCCGGATGTCGGCCAGCAGTGTCGGATCGCTTTGAACCGGCAATATGCCTGCTGCCATTTGCCACCTCTACCGAGCGTGCCCGCTACTGCGCGGTCACTACGACTTCCTTGACGACCCTCCTGGTGTACACCAGGAACTTCCCGCCTTCCTCCACCATCCGGACCTCAAAGTCGTCGTTCCGATATGACTCCCCTGTGCGGGATGCTTCTTCTCTGTTGTCGTAGAGCTGCCCATCCCACATGAACTTCTTTCCATCGCTGGTCATTGCGAGATCCGGGCTCATACGGTGCCTCCAGCCTGTCCACACGGTGCTGCGAAAACCTGTGCCATGATGAGTGGCAGGTGGCCGCTGCGCAGTGACGCTTCTCACACTTCTGGGTGACCTGAAACACACTCAGGCCAGAAACTGCGGAGGTGTTTCTCGCCAACTCCGAACGACTGCACCAATCCTCGCGCCCCGACGAGCTACAAAGCGACGAAGAGAAGCGCCAGCAGGTGGCCCGACTTGAATTACGCGCTTGCTTGGCATAGGCCACTTCGCGGCGCGGTGGCGCAGCGGAAATACCCGCGGACCAACCACTCCGCCGCTTGCGGCACGGCGTCGCTGACGGCTTTCGACAAACCCTGGGAGATCTCTTCCGGCAGTGGCCCGGTTTGGCAGGCCAGCACACGCACCTCGACGCCGCACGTTTCCTGCAACTCGCGCAGCAGGTTGGACGTGGGCAACTGGTGCAGCGAGAAATCGTCAAGTTTGACCGGGGGAATCTCGGCGGGATCGATCTCGAAGATCTCGCCGGGACTGCGTCCGGCATCGATCGCGTCCAGGATGAGCAAGCGCTGCGGACGCGCGGAACTCAGGCAGAGAGTGAATAACAGCTTGCGCACGCCCGTGCCGACGTCGAGCAAGCAGACGGCTTCGGGCACTGGGTAGTGTGCCTCGACATAGTCAACTACCGCGCACCCAAAGCCGTCATCTCCAAACAGAATATTCCCACAGCCGAGCACCAGGGTCGGCTTCCGACAGAAGTCGGGGAGATCGGATTGATCGGTCTCCCGCATGCTTCCTCCTTTTCGCTGCCGTTCAGTTGGCGAGCGAGCCGAGCAACTTGCCCTCCGCGTCGAAAATATCCAGCTTGACCGACAGCTTCCCGTCCAACCGGTGGGTCGCGCAGGACAAGCATGGATCGTAGGCACGGATTGACATTTCAACCTTGTTCAGCACTCCCTGGTCGTACTTGCCGTCATGGATCAAACTTTTGGCGGCCTGTGTGACCGACATATTGATGGGAGCGTTGTTGTGAGTGGTGCCCACAATCAGGTTGACGTTGGCGATCAGGCCGTTGGCATCGGTGGTGTAGTCGTGGATGAGCGTGCCGCGCGGCGCTTCGGTGCATCCGACGCCTCGCGCTGCCCGCGGTGTAACCTTCACCCGGGTTTCGGTGCTGGTGATTTCGGGATCGTCCAGCAAGCGGATGGTGTTTTCGGCGTTGTAGAGCAGTTCGATCAGCCGCGCCCAGTGATAGAGCAGCGTGAGCTGTGCGGGCCGCCCGAACTTCGCGCGAAACTCCTCCAGTTCGGCCTGCGCCAGCGGCGTGTCGATAAAGTCGCAGACATTGATGCGCGCCAGCGTGTTGGCGCGATACACGCCCTTGGGATTTTCGACATCCATGGAGAAACCCTCGCCCCACTGTTTGGCGTATGGGAACTTCAAGTAGCTCCACGGTTCAATGTGCTCGGAGATGAACTCCGTATAGCGATCGTACGGAAAGTCCTGATATGAGCCATTGGACGCCATCAGGCGAAGCTTTCCGTCGTAGAGGTTGAGCGCGCCGTTGTCCTTGACGGTGCCGATGAAGCCGGTAGTGATCACTCCCAGCGACTTCACCACGTCGAGGTACTTGGGGAAGACGTTCTCCTTGGCAAAAGCAATGGAGAATTTGGCGAGTTCCAGCGCCTCATCGGCCTGCTTGCGCAACTGGTCGCGCTCGGCCGAAGCCAGTGGCTTGCTGAATCCGCCAGGAACGGCGGCCTGGGGATGGATGGCCTTGCCCGCCAGGACTTCCAGCATCTTGGCGCACATGTGGCGCACCTTCACCACTTTTCTGGCAATGTCCGGCGCTGCCTGCAGCACGCCGATTACATTGCGGATGGAATAGTCCGCATCCGGACCGAGCAGGAAATCGGCTCCCGCCAGGAAGTAGAAGTGCAGGATGTGCTCTTCCATGTAAGCGATGCTGTTGCACAGCTCGCGCAACTTCTTTCCAGCCGGGGGCGGCTCGACTCCAAAGACCGCGTCGCAAGCCTTGGCCGAGGCCAGGTGATGCGACCACGGACACACACCGCAAATGCGCGGCGTGATGCGGGGGAGATCTTCTACCGGGCGTCCGATGCAAAACTTTTCGAAGCCGCGCAGTTCAATGACGTTTACCCGGGCGGAGTCCACGTTGCCCGCGTCGTTGAGCTGAATGGTCACCTTGGCGTGGCCCTCGATGCGGGTGACAGGTTGAATGACCAGTGTCTTTGCCATGGATCACCTCCGGGGCATGGGCCGCAGACGGCCAGCGCCAGCAAAACGGTTGAAGGTTGCGGCCCGATCCGGAATCTGCTTGGGATCAAGTCCGATGGAAGAAAGAGCGCCCATCATGTCCACCATGGGATTGGCTTTGTCCGACAGCGGGCCAAAGCAACCCTCGCATGGCATGTAGGCGCGGATGCAGCGCGGTGTGAGTTGGCTGCCGCCGCAGCCGGCACGCGTCGCTGGCCCCAGGCACAGGATGCCCTGCTCCATCAGGCAGCGCATTTCGCTCAGGGGCGCTCCAATCTTGAATTCCGGCGCATCCAGGTGGCCCTTCAGGGTGGAGACCGCCTTCTTTTCACGCTTGGTGGGACACTCGTCGCAAACGCTCTTCGACGCCAGCGCGGGCAGGGGCTTGCCTTCAATGAGAGCGACCAGCGCTCCGGCCACCATCTCGGGCGTGGTTGGACATCCGGGCAGATAGGCATCCACCTTCACAACTTCGTGGAGCGCGTAGACTCGGTCGGTCAGAGCGGGAATCTGCTCGTGGGGTAAGCCGTTTTTCTCGGTGGTCACGCTGTCACGGTAGACCTTCTCCAACAACTCTTCTGTGCTGTACTGATTCGCCAGCGCCGGCACACCGCCAAAACAGGCGCAAGAACCCAGAGAGATCAGGATCTTGCACTTCTTCCGCATCTCCTGCGCCAGTTTCTTGTGTTCTTCGCTGCGGATTCCTCCCGATATAAGCCCGACATCCGCCGCGGGGATTTCCATCTCTGTACCTTCGCCAGTCTGACCAAAGAGCTTGTGGTCCATCAGGACTGGCATGTGCACGATTTCTACTTGTTTGAGTACGTCGAGGAGCGGTTCACCGATGTCGAGGATGGTGACCTCGCAGCCTCCGCATATGGCGAACCATTCTTCGGCAAGTCGAGCTGCCATGCTGCACCTCCCTACCGGACTTGAATTAGTAATGCTTCGTTCTCGTCTCCCACAATCTGTTATTGCTGCGTTCGATACGTGCGTCAGCAAACGGAACCCGTCAGGCTCTCGCGGTGAGCCACCGTTGCAAACCTTCGAGTAGTTATGGTCCAAGCAGCACACCCCGTCAGTGACATACGTCACCCATCCTCGTGACCGGAACGCGCCTCTCGAATGCGCCGCATGGGTTCAGTGGCGCCCGGAGACGGAATCGAACCGTCACGTGCTATTTAGGGACACGGGATTTACAATCTCCAGTTCCCCCTTCAGGAGAGAGCGTCGTGATCCTACGCTATACCCGGCCCGAGATGGCTCGCATCTGGAGCGACGAGAACCGCTTCCGCACTTGGCTGGCGGTCGAAGTCGCCGCGACCGAAACGCTGGCCGCCGCCGGCATCGTGCCCAAGGAAGCCGCCAAGGCGATCCACGCGCGCGCCGACTTCAACGTTGACCGCATCTTCCAGATTGAAGCCGAGGTCAAACACGACGTCATCGCCTTCACCACGGCAGTGGCCGAGATCGTGGGCCCGCACGCCCGCTGGTTCCACTATGGCCTGACCTCGAACGATGTGGTCGATACGGCGCAGGCGTTGCTCATCCAGCAGGCCTCGTCGGTGATCGCGGGCGACCTGGAGCGTCTCGCCGAGGTGCTCGAACGCCGCGCCTGGGAGTTCAAAGACACGCCGATGATCGGGCGTACGCACGGCATCCACGCCGAACCCATCACCTTTGGATTCAAGATCGCCAACTGGTATTCGGAGACTTTGCGTAACATCGCGCGCTTCGGGGCCGCCGCCGAAGATTTGCGTGTGGGCAAGTTCTCGGGCGCGGTGGGAACGTTTGCCCACCTCACGCCCGAACTCGAAGACAAGATGTGCGCGCGCCTGGGATTGAAAGCTGCCGCCGTCTCGTCGCAGGTGATTCAGCGCGACCGCCATGCCCACTACCTGGCAACGCTGGCCACCATCGCGTCCACGCTTGACAAGATCGCAACCGAAATCCGCCACCTGCAGCGCACCGAAGTCCGCGAGGCCGAGGAATATTTCAGCGAAAAGCAGAAGGGCTCGTCGGCCATGCCGCACAAGCGCAATCCCGTCACCTGCGAACAGATCAGCGGATTGGCGCGCGTGGTGCGATCGAACGCGCAGGCCGGATTCGAGAACGTCGCGCTGTGGCATGAGCGCGATATTTCGCACTCCTCGGCCGAGCGCATCATCATCCCGGACTCGACCACGCTCGCCGACTACCTGCTGAACAAGACGGCGACCTTGATCGAGACCATGTTCGTCTATCCCGAGCGCATGAAGGCGAACCTCGAAAGTACGCGCGGTCTCGTTTTCAGCGGACAATTGTTGCTCGACCTGGTCGAGAGCGGCGTTTCGCGCGAGGACGCCTATCGCCTGGTGCAGAGTCACGCCATGCGCGCGTGGAAAGAGGATCTCGATTTCCACGAGCTGATCGTGAACGACCCCGAAATTCGCGGACGAGTGCCGCGAGCGAAGATCGAGCGCGCCTTCGATCTGAAGCGGCAGCTCAAGAACATCGAGAAGATTTTCGCGCGGGTGTTTCCGAACCAGGTGTCGAAAAAAACGAAGAAGAGCGCCTCTGCAAGGAAGGCGAAGTAACCAAGCCCGCGCCCGTAGAGACAGGAACCGAGCCCTACGTTCTATAGTGTTGTTTCCCGTAAATTCGCGGCATAAGTTTGGGTCGTCATTTGAGTGAGGCGAAAGACCTATGCACCGCGGATCAAATTCATAGGTCCTTCGCTTCGCTCAGGATGACAACGTGGATTTACGGCCACGAACTTCCTCCAAAAGATCAATCAACTGCTTCAATTTCTCCTGTCCGACGTGGCTCAGCATTTCACGGCCGTGCTTTTCGATCGGATTATCCATTTCGCGCAGAAGCTTCAACCCCGCAGCAGTAATCTTTCCGTAGATGACGCGGCGATCGTGCCTGGCGCGCGCGCGCTCGACGAAGCCGCGATCTTCCAGGCGATTGAGCAGGCGCGTAATGTCCGGATCGCGCGTGATCATGCGCTCGCCGATCTCGCGGCACGGCAGGCCATCGGGCCCAGCGCCGCGCAGGATGCGCAGCGCGTTGTACTGCGTGCCGGTGAGTCCGAACTCTTTGAGCCGCGCCTCGACCTGCGCCTGGAGCGCGCCGGCCGTGCGCAATAAGGAAAGATAGGCTTCCTGTTCCCGGCTGGTGAATGGGGTTTTTTGCTTGAGTTCCGCCTGCAAACCACGGGGCATGGGCGGAGATTATTCGTTATGACAAGCATTTGTCAAACATCGTTCGAACTCGCCTAGTTCGCCTTGCGGGAGTGCACCAGCTTCAGGCTGTCGCTTTGCAGGATGCGCTGGATCTGGTGTTTGGCATGGACGGTCCAGGGGCCGGTGGTGTCGAGCTTTATGTAGGCGCGCCAGTGTTGCAGCGCCTTGCGCGGCGCGCGCGTCTTCTCATAGGCCAGCGCAATGTTGTAGTGCGCGTCCGCGTAGGTGGGCGCGAGTTGAATCGCGGTCTTATAAGTGTCGATGGCTTCCTCGACGCGTCCGGTTTCGTCGAGCACGTTGCCCAGGTCGAAATAGGCGAGAGCGTAGCGGGGATCGATCTGAATCGCCGAACGGTAGTGCTTTTCGGCGAGCGCGTATTCCTGACGGTTGTAGTACAGCGTGCCCAGATTGATGTGCGCCGCGGCGTGAATGGGATCCATTTCGAGCACCTTCAAATAGACAGTGATCGCCTCGCTCTGCGTGGAGGGATTTTCTTCCAGCACGATCCCGCGCGCAAACAAGTCGGCAACGTCGGTAACCACCAGTTCCGGTCCATTACGCGGCGGGCTGGTCACGACTTTACTTCCTTCGGACGAGAAATCGAACATGAACTGTCCGGCGATGGGCTCGAGCAGCCGCCCCTGGTGCCGGAAAGCGACGCGGTGCCCGCTCTGGTAAGCCCCAGCCTCGAGCAGTGGATTCTCCATGCCGGCAACCTGTTTCTGCATGGCTTCGAGCGATTGCCGGATGACGGCCGGACGAACGCGCTGAGCGCAGAGGTCGCGCACCTTCTTGATTTGCACCAGATCGAAAAAGGAATAGTCTTCGCCCGCCGTCACCAGTCCTGCCTTCTCCCAGGTCTGAAGCTGGCGAGGAACAAGCCGGAGAATGCGCAGCAAGTCTGCGCGGCTGTAGCGATACACGGCTGTTAAGTCTCGTCCATGATTATCCGGAACTTGCGTGCGGGAATGCAAGTAGCAACGCGGTGGAAGGCTGTGGAGAATCGGGCAGAAATAGCACAGAAGTGGTGGACTTTCTTGCCTGCGATTTTCCTTTCACGACTATTTGTAAAATTCAAACGCCAATGGGACCTCGAGGGGCGTTCAGCCACACCCAGACAGATTGACAACCATGTCTCCACTGCCCTAGTATGGTGCCTAACATGACTCCGTTGACCCATCGCCATCACCATCATCACCATGCGATGAGCGTGTCGGCGGGGGAGCACGGATAACCAAAAGCACTCATAGGAAATCCAAGCCCGCTGGCGCAGACCTCGCCCAGCGGGCTTTTTGCTTTTGTGCGAGCTCTGAAAATGGCACCGAGATTGGGAGGGTTCGATGGAGATCGACTTCGACAAGATGCAGGGCCTGGCGCCTGCCGTCATTCAGGATGCGGGCACCGGGGAACTGCTGATGGTGGGCTTTATGAATCGGGAAGCGCTGGATAGGACCCTGCACACTGGGTTCGTGACGTTCTACAGCCGCACCCGGCAGAAGCTGTGGACCAAGGGAGAAAGCTCCGGCAATCGTCTGCAGTTGGTTGCCGCCTTCGCCGACTGCGACCGGGATACAGTGCTGCTGCGCGTCCGTGTGCTGGGCGAGGGCAAGGTTTGCCACACTGGGACGCGCTCCTGCTTTACGCAGGAACTTCCTCTGCGAAGCGCGCTCGGAACCGCCGTCTTTGGACAAGAGAAGGTTGGGCAAGAAGGGGTCGAGCGATGAAATTGCGGCTGGGCATCCCCAAAGGAAGTTTGCAGGAAGCGACGCTGAGCCTCTTCACCCGCGCCGGACTGCGCGTCTATACCAACGCCCGCTCTTATTTCGCCGCCACGGATGATCCCGATATCGAATGCCTGCTCATTCGCGCCCAGGAAATGGCGCGGTACGTCGAACACGGCGCGCTTGATGCGGGCTTGACTGGTCTGGACTGGGTGCTCGAAAGCGGCCTCGACGTAGTCAAGATCACCGACCTGATCTATGCCAAACAAAGCATGGGCAGGGTCAAGTGGGTGCTGGCCGTCCCGGAAGATTCGAGCTTCCAGAAACTCGAAGACCTTGACGGTCGAATCATTGCCACCGAACTGGTCAGTTTCACTCGCAATTATTTCGCGAGCCGGAACGTTGCCGTGCGGGTCGAGTTCTCCTGGGGCGCGACCGAAGTCAAGCCGCCGTTGCTGGCCGACGCCATTGTCGAGGTGACGGAGACGGGTAGTTCACTGCGCGCCAATCATTTGAGAATCCTCGAAACAGTTCTTGAGTCCAACACACAACTGGTCGCGAACAAGGCCGCATGGGCCGATCCTTTACGGCGAGAGAAGATTGAGAACCTGTCCGTCATGCTCAGTGGGGCTATCGCTGCGCTGGGGCGGGTCGGTCTGATGCTCAACGTACGCAAATCAGACTTGCCCGCTGTTCTCGGTCTTCTGACCGCGCTGAAAAATCCGACTGTCGCGCCCCTGGCCGATGGCGAGTGGGTCGCGGTGAACACGGTCATTGAGGAGCACACCGCCTGGACGCTGATTCCGAAGCTCAAGCAAGCCAACGCTCAGGGCATCGTCGAATATCCGCTGAATAAGGTGGTCATGTGATGCGCAATACGGTGATGCAGATTGATGTGATGCGCGATGACGTGATGCGCATTCTCGAAGGCCCCGAGCAAGCTCGTCTTGTAACTGCGCTGGCCGAGCGCGGTGCGACCGATCTGGCGGAGGTCGAGCCTGCAGTCCGCCGCATCGTGAGTGAAGTTAGGCGTACCGGCGATCGCGCCGTACGTCGCTATGCCACACGTTGGGACGGATTGGGCAAGGGCGAGCCACTCCGTGTTCCCGAGGCCGATCTCCACGAGGCTTGGAAGCAAACTGATCCAGAGTTGCAGGATGCGATCAAGCAGGCTGCGGGCAATATCCGTCGCTACGCGGAATGGCAAGCGCCCAAGGACAAGAATAAAGAGTGGCGGCGCGAAATCCAGCCTGGCGTCTTCGTGGGCCAGTTGGTGCGCCCTCTGGATTCGGTGGGGTGCTACGTACCGGGCGGCCGTTATCCTTTGCCTTCGACGTTGCTCATGACGGTGATTCCCGCGCAGGTCGCAGGTGTCCGGCAGATTCGCGTTGCGTCTCCGCGCCCGGCGCAGGCAACTTTGGCGGCGGCCGCATTCCTCGGCGTGCGCGAGTTCTACCGCTTCGGTGGGGCACAGGCCATCGCCGCGCTTGCCTATGGAACTGAAGAAATCCCGCGCGTGGACAAGATCGTTGGTCCGGGCAACCGATACGTGACCGCAGCCAAGAAACTGGTGGCTTTCGATTGCGCCATTGAATTCCTGGCTGGTCCTACCGAAGCCGTTATCATCAGCGCAGACGGCGATCCAGCTTGCATCGCTTCCGACCTGGTGGCGCAGGCGGAACACGATCCCGACGCGCTGTGCATCTTCATTACAACTTCACGCGCGTTAGCGAAAAAAGTTCAGAACGAAATACAGAAGCGCACGCGCGTTAACCCGATCGCCGCCCAATCACTCTCCCGTCGCGGCGCCATTCTTCTAGTCGCTTCTCTTGAACAGGCCGTCGAGATAGCGAATCGCATCGCGCCCGAGCATCTCACACTCCCGGCGGCGTTAGCGCCGGCAGTGCAGCACGCGGGCGCGGTTTTCCTCGAAGAGTTCACACCCCAGGCTGCGGGCGACTATATCTCGGGACCGAACCATGTGCTGCCCACGGCGGGGATGGCGCGTGTGCGTGGCGGCCTCAGCGTGCTTGATTTCGTCCGCGTCATTGCCTGCCAGCAAGTGTCCCGCGCGGGAATGCGCCGTATCGCGCCGCCGGGCATTACGCTGGCAAACGCCGAAGGCTTGAAGGGACACGCGGAAGCATTCCGAGTGAGGTGCTCCCATGCTTGAGGCTCGCGAAGCGGTAAGAAATCTGCACGCGTATCGGCCCCCTTTGGCGGGCCGAACCGGACTGCGTCTCGATTTCAACGAGAGCACAGTGGGATGTTCGCCGCGCGTGCTGGCCCGTCTGCGCTCGCTTGACTCCGAACTGCTGGCGCGCTATCCCGAGCGTGAGCCGGTTGAAAGCGAGATCGCGGGTTTTCTCGGACTCGATCCGGCACAGGTTCTGCTCACGAACGGTGTCGACGAAGCGATTCATCTGCTTTGCTCCACGTATCTCGATCCCGGGGACGAAGCGCTCATCGTGGTGCCCACCTTCGCCATGTACGCGATCTTCGCTCAGGCCGAAGGCGCCCGCGTTGTCGAAGTGCGTGACGGCGACAACTTCACATTTCCGGCAAAAGACCTGCTCGCGCAACTCAGCCCCCGCACCCGGCTGATCGCGGTAGCGAATCCGAACAATCCAACCGGAGCAGCAGTCGCGGGCGATGTCCTGATTCAGATTGCGCAAGCAGCGCCGCAAGCGGCCGTGCTCGTCGATGAGGCGTATTTCGAATTTCACGGAGAAACCCTTATTGACCAAACACGGATTGACCACACCCGGCAGATGGAAAATCTTTTCGTGGCGCGGACTTTTTCCAAGGCCTACGGCCTCGCCGGTTTGCGAATTGGCATCCTTGCGGGAGAAGCCCGGCAGATGGCGATGGTCCGCCGCGTTGCCTCGCCCTACAGCGTCAACGCGGCCGCTCTCGCAGTCTTGCCAGAGGCTCTTCAAGATCAGGAGTACGTCGGCCGCTATGTCGCACAAGTGCTCAGCAACCGCGAGAGATTGCAGCAGGAACTTGGCAGCCTCGGGTTGCATTACTGGCCGAGCCACGCCAATTTTGTCCTCGCACGCATTGGCTCAGCCCACGCGGATTTCGTTCGCGCGCTGCGCGATCACGGAATTCTGGTGCGGGACCGGCACTCCGATCCAGGCTGCGAAGGCTGTGTCCGCCTGACCGTGGGATCGGACGAACACACTCAGACTCTCATCGACGCTCTGCGGGACGTGGTCGAGCAGCTTGGATTACGAACTGGGTTGCGAACCGAGTTGCCAAATGGGGTGCGAGCGTGAGGAAAGCCAAACTGCATCGCAAGACCGCGGAAACGGAAATTCAAATTGCCCTCACCATTGAGGGCCGTGGCAAGTACGAGGTCTCCACGGGAATCCGTTTTCTTGATCACATGTTGGAGCTGTTCGCGCGTCACGGTGGGTTCGACTTGAAACTCGCCGCTCTGGGCGACTTGGATGTGGACCAGCACCACACCGTGGAAGATGTCGGCATCAGCCTGGGTGAGGCGTTCGACCGCGCTCTGGGCGACCGGCGCGGCATCCTGCGAGCCGGCTATTTTCTGATGCCCATGGACGAAACTCTCGGTTTGGCGGCAGTGGACTTTGGAGGCCGCGCGGTGGCCGTGGTTCAGACTAACGTCCGAGCGACGCGGGTCGGCGATCTGCAGACGGAATTGGTGTGCGACTTCTTCGAGGGTTTCGCACGCGGCGCGCGCGCGAATATTCATGCGCGTGTGCTTTACGGACGCTCCAGCCATCACAAGATCGAAGCGCTCTTCAAAGCTTTTGCACGAGCTCTGCGCGTGGCCTGCTCCCGCGACCGCCGCCTCGGACGCATGCTGCCGAGCACCAAGGGGCTTCTATGATCGCTATCGTGGATTACGGCGCAGGCAACCTGAATTCGGTGAAGAAGGCGTTTGACTATCTCGGCGCCGAAGTCGTCGTAACCACGCAGCCTGAAACCGTCGCAACCGCGGACAAGATCGTTCTGCCTGGCGTCGGGCACTTCAGCGCATTGGGCGGCCTCGACAACACAGGCTTGCGAGACGCCGTGCTGCAAGGCGCGAACGCCGGCAAGCCATTCCTCGGGATCTGCCTGGGAATGCAGTGGCTGTTCGAGGGCAGTGACGAAGCCCCCGAATTGGCGGGAGCAGGAATTTTTGCTGGAAGATGCCGGCAGTTTCCGTCGTCGGTGAAATCGCCGCACGTCGGATGGAATTCGCTGGCGGTCCGGGAAGGTTCGCGCTTGCTGCGTAACGTCGCACCAGAATCCTTCGTCTACTACACTCATTCTTTTCAAGCGCCGGTGGTTGCCGCCACCACGGCAGCGACCGAATACGGAGCGCAGTTTTCCGCCGCCGTCGAACAAGAAAACATTTTCGGAGTGCAGTTCCATCCGGAAAAATCGTGGACCGTGGGGCTGCTCATTCTCAAGAATTTTTGTGAGGTTAAGTGCTGACCAAACGCATCATCGCCTGTCTCGATGTGGACGACGGCCGGGTCGTGAAAGGCGTGCAGTTCGTTAATCTGCGCGACGCCGGGGACCCGATGGAATGTGCCGCTGCCCACGCCCGCGATGGCGCGGACGAGATCGTTCTGCTCGATATCACGGCCACCAGCGATAAACGCCAGACGATGCTCGACGTCGTCTCCCGCACCGCGCGCAGTTTGTTTATTCCCTTCACGGTCGGCGGAGGAATCCGTGAACTCTCCGACGCCGCGGCCGTGTTCGAGGCAGGCGCCGACAAAATCGCCATCAACTCAGCCGCGGTGAAGGACCCGACGCTCATCGGAAAAATCGCCGCTCGTTTTGGCTCGCAGGCAGTCGTGGTGTCCATCGATGCCAGGCGGGTCAATGGTGGTTTCGAGGTGTTCGTTGCCGGAGGGCGCATTCCGACGGGCCGCGACGCGATTCTATGGGCGCGGGAAGCGGCCGCGTGCGGTGCGGGAGAAATCCTGCTCACTTCCATGGACCGCGACGGCACCCAGGCTGGTTTTGATTGCGAGTTGGTGCAGCTTGTGGCCGATTCAGTTTCCATTCCTGTGATCGCGTCGGGCGGCGCCGGGGCGGCGCGAGACTTCATTGAAGTGTTTCGCAACGGGCGCGCGGACGCGGCTCTGGCCGCTTCCATCTTTCATTTCGGTATCGAGAACATCGCCCAATTAAAAGGCGAACTGCACGCTGCCAGCGTGCCGGTGAGGTGGCCATGCTGATTCCGTCGATCGACCTTATGGGCGGCAAGATCGTGCAGTTAGTCCAGGGGGAAAAGAAGAAACTGGAGTTCGACAACTTCGACTACTGGATCGAACGCTTTTCCAGGTATCCCATGGTCCAACTCATCGACCTCGACGCAGCGCGCGGCGCCGGTGACAACCGGTCGTTGGTGAAGCAGATCGTCGGCCGCCTGAACTGCCAGGTTGGCGGCGGCATTCGCGATCTGGAAACTGCGCAGGAACTTCTGAACATCGGCGCGCGCAAGGTGATCATCGGGTCCGCGTTGTTGACCGAAGGCCGGATCAACCACGAGCACGCTCGCGCACTGGCAGACAAACTCCCGAGGGCGGCACTAATGTTTGCCCTCGACTCCCGCGGAGGCCGAGTTGCGATTGACGGCTGGCGCACGCAGACTGCGGTCACTGCCCTCGACATAATTCGCGAGCTGGAACCTTTCTGCGAGACCTTTCTCTATACCAACATCGACACGGAAGGCTTAATGGGCGGAATTCCGATGGAGACGGTTCATGCTATCCGCCGCGCCACTCAACGACACCTGGTGGTCGCTGGCGGTATTACCGAACAGCAGGAAATCGACAGCCTCGACGCGCTGGGAATCGACGCCGTGGTGGGAATGGCGCTGTATGCCGGAAAAATCCGCGGTTGAAAAGTGGCCCGCCCCCAAACGGAAGACGGGCAGCATCTTGTGTCCTACGTCACTGAATTGAACTGGATGGAAGAGTTAGCCTCCAAACCTAGCGGAGGTGTGTTCCGATGAAAAACAGCTGGAAATTATGCTTATTCGGTTTGCTGTTTGTTCTATCTGTGCTGATTGCTGCGAACTGCAGTTGGCGGGCGAGCGCCCAGTCGTCTGCAGGTGGCCCGGTCCTGCCGGTGGGCAAGACCGTTCAGATCAAGGCTCCTCTTGGTCTCCCTCCGGTGCCGATTCCGGCGGATAATCCTCCGACCGAAGACACCATTGCTCTCGGTCGCCGGCTTTACTACGATCCGCAGCTCTCCGTGGATGGCACGATCTCCTGTGCCTCCTGCCATGCACCGCAGTTTGCCTTTTCCGATGAACACCAGGTCTCGTTCGGCGTCGGCAAAAAAACCGGCACTCGCCACGCGCCCACGGTAATCAATTCCGCCTATAGCACTCTGCAATTCTGGGATGGCCGTGCCCCCAGTCTCGAAGAGCAGGCCAAGGGACCCATGGCCAATCCGGTCGAAATGGCACACTCGCTCGACGGAGTTGTGAAGCACCTCCAGGCGGACCCTAAATACGTTGCGCTCTTTAAGAAAGCCTGGGGCACGGACCAGATCAACATTGACCTTGTCGCCAAGTCCATTGCTTCGTTCGAACGCACGGTGATCGCAGGCGATTCGCCCTTTGACCGCTTTTACTATGGACATGACAAGCAGGCGCTTTCACCCGCTGCGCAGCGCGGCCTGAAGATCTTCACCGACCCGAAGAAGGCCAACTGCGAGGTGTGCCATAGCATTGGCAAGACCAGCGCGCTCTTCACCGATAACAAGTTCCACAACCTCGGCATCGGGGCGGATACGCGCGGCAATCTGAATGATGTCGGCCGCTTTAGCGAAACCAAGAAAGATGAGGACATGGGCGCCTTCAAGACACCTACCCTCCGCAACTTGGCGCATCGCGCGCCTTACATGCATGACGGGAGCTTTCCCACGGTGAAAGATGCGCTCGCGCATTACATTGGCGGCGGCAATATGAACGATCACCTGGACAAGCAAATCCATGCGCTCGACTTCCTCACCTTTGACGAGCGTGATGATTTGCTGCAGTTCCTCGATTCTCTGAACGGCAAGCTGCCCGACAACATCGGACCGCCGCCGGACTTGGCATCCGCGCCGAAGGTCACCAAGACTTCGGTCAAGTGACTGCACTTTTGCGCTAACGTCTTCTCTGGTACCGTGACCGCGTGATGAGTCATACGGTGGAGGGACGGGCGTCTCGCGAGCTTGCCCTGAGCGAAGTCGAAGGGTCCAGCCGGGCGGGGACGCCCGGCTCAACCAGCAAGCCTGGATCGACAGCAGTAACAAGCACACGGTCGCGGCACTAGTGGCGAAATCGAGAAACCTGTAAAGGGTGGGATGTTTCGCAATACGCCCGGCCGCCTCACACGACTATGGCGACAGCTCCGTCGATGGAATCCTCTTTTACCGCAATCAAAGCTTCATTGGCCTGGTCGAGCGGGAACGCAGTTACTCTCGGCCTCAAATCAATCTCGCTCGCGACCTGGAGGAAATCTCGGGCGTCAGCTCGAGTCATGTTCGCGACACTCCGAAGCTGGCGCTCGCCCCACAGCAGGCGGTCATAGTCGAACTGGGGAATCCGGTCCAAGTGAATGGCGTTGATGGCAACCACTCCTCCCTTCCTCAGGCTGGATAGAGCGGCTACTACGACATCGCCACTAGGAGCGAAGGTGACGGCGCAGTCGAGCTCCGCGGGCGGTCTGTCCGTCTCACTTCCCACCCAAACCGCCCCAAGAGAAGCTGCTAGTTGGCGATGAGTCGCTCCTCGCGTGGAAACGTACACCTCGCAATTCCAGGAGCGTAAGACCGCGATTGCCAGATGGGCCGAGGCACCGAACCCGAACAGCCCGACACGGTCGCCATGCTTGACGCCGGCCACACGAAGGCTGCGAAAACCAATAATGCCCGCGCACAACAGCGGCGCGGCGTGTAAATCGTCCAGTTGATCGGGAAGAGGAAAAGTGAAATCGGAGCGAACGACTGCGTATTCCGCATAGCCGCCGTCCACGGTATAACCGGTAAACGTGGGTGAATCACAGAGATTCTCCAGACCAAGGCGACAATACCGGCACGTGCCGTCTGTTCCTCCCATCCAGGAAACGCCCACACGTGTGCCGACAGGAAATTCCTCCGAAGCTCCAGCTACGACTTCACCGACAATCTGATGTCCGGGGATTACTCCAGGGCGACAGGGAGGCAAGTCGCCTTCGACGATGTGCAAATCGGTGCGGCACACTCCACACACCCGCACCCGCACAAGAACTTGACCTGGCTTCGGTTCCGGCCTTGCAACCTGGCCGATCCGAAGAGGCCGCTTCCAAACTTCTTGAGGTGACGTTAGAGTAGCGGCTTTCATCAACTCAGCGAGAGATCTCCCGACGGAGCAACCGTTGCGAAATCAATATACTCTTTCCGTTGGGCGATCTGTTTGAGCACTGCATTGCCCGAAAGCTCGACGACGCGCACAACTCCGATAGCCGTAAGAACTTGCCACCTGACTTACGCACGATCACTGAGCCGCATTCCCCGGGATTTCCTCGAACCGGCTCTGCGCCGCCGAGGATAAAGCGTTAACATCAATCTGAGCTCGGAAATCCGGGCTCGGAGATCGCGATGGAACCGTTCCGCTTTCATCTCTTCGTCTGCACGCAGCAAAAACCAGAAGGCATCTCCTCCTGCCCGGCCAACGGGTCGTTCGCTGTGCTCGACGCGCTCGATCGCGAGATACAGGCGCGCGGCCTCAGCAACGATGTGCAACTCACTACCTGCGGCTGCATGGGACTGTGTGATGAAGGTCCAGTGGTGGTCGTCTATCCGGCAGGGGTGTGGTACCGGCGCCTGCAACCGTCGGATGTATCCGAAATCGTCGGGACGCATCTGCGCGACGGCAAGCCCATCGATCGTCTCGTATGGAACGATGCCCCTGCGATGAAGGCCATGTCGGTCGAGCATGGGGAAAAGTTCCGTGAGGCGATGGCTGCCCGCGAGAAAGCAGGGATACTGCCCGATCGCCTCGAACAGATGATCCGCGGCTACATGTCGAGTCGCTGCATTCTTACGGCGCTTGAACTCGACATCTTTACCGCCGTCGGGGACGGAGCCAATGCTGAACAGATCGGGACGAGGATCAATGCGAATGCCCGCGCCGTAGGCATGCTGCTCAACGCGCTCGTCGCCCTCGGACTACTCTCGAAGAGCGGCGACGATTACAAGAACACGCCCGAGTCAGCACGCTTCTTTGTTCAGGGCTCCAAAGACAACCACCGCAATGGTCTGCTGCACATAGCCAACCTCTGGCATCGCTGGAGCACCATGACCGGCGCTGTGCGCAGTGGTACCCGCGTCCCCATCGATCTTCGTAACGATGATCGCGACGAAGCCCCCGAATGGACCTGCAACTTCATTGCCGGCATGCAACGCAGCGCCAAAGATCGCGCCCCGCTGGTGGTGAAGACCCTGGGCACAGCCGGTGTTCGCCGCATCCTCGATCTCGGCGGCGGCTCCGGCGCATATTCCATCGCGTTCGCAAAAGCGAGTCCCGATGTGCAGTGCGAGATTCTTGACATCCCAGAGGTCGTGCCGCTCACCACCGAATATGTCAGCCGGGCTGGCGTCTTGGCACAAGTCAGCCTTCGCACTGGAGACATGCTCCAAGACGACTTTGGCTCCGGCTACGACATCATCATGCTGAACGCGATCTGCCACATGTTTTCCGAGGAGCAGAACCGGGACATCTTCCGCCGCGCACACCAGGCACTCGCGCCGAACGGCCGCCTCGTCGTGCAAGACTTCATCCTCAATCCCGACAAGACCGGGCCGCAACACGCGGCACTGTTCTCACTGAACATGCTCGTCTCCACCGACGCCGGCGCCAGTTACAGCGAGTTCGAATACACCCACTGGATGAAGGCTGCGGGTTTCACCGAGGTGCGCCGAATCAACCTACCCGGGCCTAGCGACCTGATTGTGGGACTGGTGAAATAGGGCTACCCATTCGCCAGGGCCTGTGGCGTTAGCGGAACTCAGCGACGGAACGCACAGTGACAGCAGACCGATCCAGCCCGTCAATATAGAATGATGTGCGTATCACGCTTGCGGGAGCCTACCGTCATGAAACACGCCGTCGAACGGCTGCGGTCGTCGATTTTGCTCTTCCCTCTGACGGCTGTTCTTTTGTTATCTGGTTGCGGAAACAAAGAACAAGTTCAGGTGGCAGGCGGTTCCGGGGGTCGTCCACCGGCACCGGTGGTCGTGGCCAGTGTCGAGCAGCGAGACATTCCGGTTCAGATCCAGGCCATCGGTAACGTTGAAGCGTACCAGACAGTGCAAATCAGGTCCCAAGTCAACGGTCAAATCCAGAGAATCTTCTTCAAGGAAGGAGAGGATGTACGCCAAGGCCAACCGCTGTTTCAGCTGGACAAACGGCCTTTCCAGGCGGACCTGGCAAAAGCCATTGGCCAGATGAAGCACGATCAAGCGCAGGCGGAGAATTCGCGCCTCCAGGCAGAGCGCTACTCCGGCCTGGAAAAAGAAGGTATTGTCTCCCATGAACAGGCCGACCAGTTGCGCGCCCAGGCAAAGGCCGATGCGTCCGCAGTGGAGGCAGACAAGGCCGCCGTCGAGGCCGCCCGCGTGCAGCTGCAGTACACAGATATCGTTGCTCCCATCAACGCACGCACCGGAGCATTGATGATCAATCTGGGCAATCTGGTGAAGGCGAACGATACGCCCTATCTGCTGCAGTTGAACCAGGTCACTCCGATCTACGTCACCTTTTCCGTGCCGGAAGCGAACCTGGATCGGGTTCGACCGCACTTCTCCTCTGGACAGCTCAAAGTTCTCGCCTTTCCCAAGGGACAGTCGGACAGTCCGGCAGAGGGCCGCTTGACGTTCATTGACAACGGCGTGGACACAACGACAGGCATGTTCAAGCTGAAAGGCACGTTCCAGAACAAGGACCGGCGTTTGTGGCCGGGAGAGTTTGTAGATGTTGCGTTGGTGCTCTCGACCCAGAAGAATGCCGTCGTCGTGCCGACCAAGGCAATTCAGACCGGTCAGCAGGGCGAGTACGTATATGTCGTCAGAACCGACAGCACGGCTGAATCGCGCCCCGTGAAGACGGCGGGGGCGTACCAGAATGTGACCATCATTTCGGACGGCTTGAAGACAGGTGAGCGCGTGATCGTGAACGGCCAGTTGCGTGTGGCCCCGAATGCAAAAGTGATTGTGCAAGGCACCCTGCCTGGAACCAAGACGGATACGGCTGCTGCCAGCGGTCCTGCCGGAGGCGGACTGTGAGTCTCTCCGAGCTCTTTATCCATCGGCCCATTATGACCACGTTGGTCATGGCCGCTATTCTTGTCTTTGGTATTTTCGCGTATCAGCTGCTGCCCGTCAGCGACCTGCCGAATGTGGACTTTCCCACGATTTTGGTGAGCGCTTCTCTTCCTGGCGCGAGTCCGGACACGATGGCTTCTTCCGTTGCCACCCCGCTGGAAAAGCAATTCTCGACCATCGCCGGCATTGACTCGATGACGTCCACGAATTCCCTTGGGCTGACCAACATCACCATTCAGTTCAGCCTCAGCCGGAGCCTCGATGGCGCTGCATTAGATGTTCAGGCCGCCATCACCGCGGCTGGCGGACAATTGCCTCCGCAGATGCCGACGCCACCGACTTTCCAGAAAGTGAATCCCGCCGATTCGCCCATCCTTTATCTGGCGCTGAGTTCGCCAACGATGAAGCTGTCCGACGTCGACGAGGCCGCGGAGACCACCATTGCCCAGAACGTCTCCATGGTGAATGGCGTGGCCCAGGTGCAAGTGTATGGAGCGCAGAAATACGCAATGCGGGCGCAGCTCGATCCGAGTGCTCTGGCATCGCGCCAGATAGGAATCGACGAAGTCACTGCAGCCCTGCAATCGGGAAACACCAACCTTCCCACGGGCACGCTTTACGGACAAAACCGTACCTTCACGATTCTGTCCAACGGGCAGCGGATGAATGCTCTGCAGTTCGGGCCAATGGTGGTGGCCTATCGGAATGGTTCCCCGGTTCGCCTGAACGAGCTCGGCCGCGTGCTTGACAGCGTGCAGAACGACAAGACCGCAAGTTGGTTCAACGGAGTTCGGGCCATCGTGCTGGCGATTCAAAAGCAGCCGGGGACCAATACCGTTGCGGTCGTGGACAACATCAAGAAGCTGCTGCCCAGGCTGCAAGAGCATATCCCTGCCGCGGTCCGAATCGACACGCTTTATGACCGCTCGGTCTCCATTCGTGCGTCGGTCAACGACGTGAAGTTCACCTTGTTGCTGGCCCTCGGTCTCGTCATCATGGTGATCTTCGTCTTTCTGCGCAACGTTTCCGCCACCATCATCCCGTCACTGGCTTTGCCCATGTCGATCATCGGGACGTTTTCGGTGATGTACCTGCTGGGCTATAGTGTCGACAATCTGTCGTTGATGGCACTGACGTTGTCCGTCGGATTCGTGGTGGACGACGCCATCGTCATGTTGGAGAACATCGTCCGCCACATGGAGATGGGGAAAACACCGCAGCAAGCCGCCCGGGATGGCGCCAGCCAGATTGGCTTCACCATTCTGTCTATGACGCTGTCGCTGGCCTCCGTCTTTATTCCGCTGCTGTTCATGGGGGGAATCATCGGACGTTTGCTGCATGAATTCGCGGTCACGATCGGCGCCGCGATCCTGGTTTCGGGATTCGTATCGCTGACCCTGACTCCGATGCTCTGTAGCCGGTTTCTCCGTCACCAGGAGCGGTCGGGCCACGGACGGCTCTTCAATTTCAGCGATCGGGTTTTCGATGCCTGGTTGCGGGGTTACGACCGCAGCCTGAAGTCAGTCCTGCGGCACAAGTTCGCAACGCTGATGGTGTCTTTCGTTGTGATCGGGCTGACGTTTTATCTGTACACCATCTCGAAGACCGGATTCATCCCGGACGAAGATCAAGGCCTGGCCTTCGCGTTTACCGAAGCGCAACAGGGAATTGCGTTTCAGGACATGATGCAGTTGCAGCAGAAGGTGGCCGATGTTGTGCGGTTCGATCCCAGCGTCATGAACACCATGTCTTCGATCGGCAATCCCATCAATCAGGGTCGCATCTTCTTTCGGCTGAAGGACAAGAAAGATCGCGTCCACCACATGAGCGCGATGGAGGTTATTCAGGAACTTCGTCCGAAGGTATCGCAGATTCCGGGGCTGAATGTGTTCATGCAAATTCCGCCGACCATCCGCATCGGCGGATCTCTGACAAAGTCGCAATATCAGTACACGCTGCAATCGCCCGACACGACCCAGCTTTACCAGGATGCGCCCAAGCTGGAAAATGCTCTCCGCGCACTTCCGCAATTGCAGGATGTTACCAGCGATCTGCAGGTGAAGAACCCGCAGCTCACCGTGGAAGTCGACCACGATAAAGCGTACGCACTGGGATTGACACCAGCTCAGGTTTCCGATGCTCTCTATTCCGCGTACGGTACCCGCCAGATCAGCACTATATACTCGCCCAACAATGAGTACTACGTCATCGTAGAATTGTTGCCGGAATTCCAGAACAATCCTGACAAGCTTTCCCTTCTCTACGTCCGCTCGAGCGCAGGGAAAATGATTCCGCTCGACACCGTCGCGAAGCTGGTGCCTTCGGTTGGTCCCCTGATGGTGAATCACCTGGGCCAGTTGCCGGCTGCCACCATCAGCTTCAACCTCAAGCCCGGAACCGCGCTGGGCGACGCGACAAAACTAGTTGAGCGCGAGGCCAATCGGGTGCTCCCCGGAGATATCCAACGCACGTTCCAGGGGACTGCCCAAGCTTTCCAAAACTCATTCACCGGCATGGGCTTGTTGCTGCTGGCGGCGATTCTGGTGATCTACATCATTCTTGGAATTCTGTATGAGAGCTTCATCCACCCGCTGACAATTCTCTCCGGTTTACCTTCCGCCGGCGTTGGCGCGCTCCTGACTCTCACCCTCTTCCACCAGGAACTGAATCTTTACTCGTTCGTGGGGATCATCATGCTAATCGGCATCGTCAAAAAGAATGCCATCATGATGATTGACTTTGCCCTGGAAGCAGAGCGGACAGAAGGAAAGAACCCAGAAGAATCCATCTATCAGGGCGCGCTCGTCCGGTTCCGTCCAATCATGATGACAACCATGGCGGCCCTGATGGGAACGCTGCCCATCGCGATCGGCTTTGGCGCGGGCGCGGACTCGCGGCGAGGTTTGGGCTTGGCGGTAGTGGGTGGTCTGCTCTTTTCGCAGGTCATAACGCTCTACATCACGCCGGTTTACTACGTTTACCTCGATAAGCTGCAGGCAAAGTTCCGGAAGCGGCCTGGGGGACGAAAAGCTGAAGCCCGCCCCGAGGACAGGCTCAACGAGGTCGCTTTGGTGGGACAGAACCACTAAGGGTTTGCGCTTATCTTCAATATGCCCCTGGGCGACGCGCGGAATCGACCTGTAGCTCTTCCAGTCGCTCCTGAGGCCGGAAGCGAGCTCCCTAGAAGCGGCCCGTCCTCACGTTGGTTCCGGGAACACCGGCAAACTTAGCGGACTTCGCCACAGGGCTGCTAATTGCGACCCCCGGATTTTTCAAGGCGGCGTTTGCAGTTCAATGGAGCGAGCAAGGCAGTTCCTGGTAACCACTAAGATGAGTGATAGCTGTCAATGACTTTCCGTGACTTGGCGGAGCATAAGTGCGAGCTGGATGACTAGTTCGCGCGGCCCTTTGGTTTCTTCTTTATTTTATATCGTGCCGGAGTCGTTGTCAGAACCGCCGGCTTCATCTCCGGTAGATGACACAGGAACTCCGGGGGTGCAGCTATGGAAGACTACAGCTACACGAAGCTTGGAAAGCCGCTTTGAATATTTCCTGCGAGAGGCGGCAAATGACGACTTAACTTGGAGATTTGGGTTCATCGTGCAGCGCTCGAACTCTCTTGCCGGATCAGCAAGGCAAGCCGCGGAAACAGGAAGTGCCCGCCGGCGTCATCGATGACATTTACCTGGCAGGTATAAAAACCCGGTTTGAGCGATGTGAGCGGCACGTCTAACTGGAAGACGGCAGCCTTCCGCTCTCGCGCATTCAATTCCGTCAACTCCACCAACGAGCTTTCGTAGGCTTTGGCCTTACCCTGGAAGAAGGCGACGTTGGACAAAAGCCGGATGCTGGGCTTGGTGTCTTTGTCTTGGCCTCTTGCGGAATCGGCGACAGCGGGCCGCGCCGGATCGTACACCTCATAATAAAGCAGCAGGTGCTGCGTGGCCGAGAAAACATGCGTGATGTTGGGGATAATCTCGGAACCGTCGTGAACCAGCGGGTTCAGGTCCGCACTCTTCTTTACAGGTTGAATCTGGCTGGCCAGTACCACTGAACTCATCTTCAGCGGCAGTGCCTTCAATCCCGGCACCTCGATGTCGCTTTCGAAGGATCCCATGCGGCCGGTCTGATTCTCCCGCACGACAAATTTCAGGTGATACTTGCCGCTCAGCAGGCTCATCCCGGTGTCATACTGCACATTCTTTTTTTGCACCTCCGCCGACGTGCTCACCGCGAGTCTCACGGTGTCGCGAATTCTGTTCAAGGGGTGGCGTTCGTTATCCAGCACCATTCCAATCACATCGAGCGTTGCCTTGTCGCGGTCGCTGCTGCGGACGAATGGAATCTGCGAGCCCGGCACCACCAGCGAGATGGGAACGAAAAACTTGTTGCCCTCCAGCCGGAAGTAAGCGACGCCCAGATACAGCGGGAAATCCGTAGTCGGCAGATCGGAAGCAAGTTCCTCCTCAAGCTGCCGCTCCTTGTCGTCCTTCGTGGAATGCCGATAATCGGCGGGCGCGTAGTAGCCGCGGCGGTAGTCGATCTTCACTCCGGGAACGTTGCTCTTCACGACGATGCGCCGGTAACGCCCGTCGCGCGCGGTGTTTGTGCTGTGATAGCCGAGCAGGTAGTAAGTCGAGGTGTCCTGCTGTACTCCCTTGAAAATCTTGCTGAAGTCGTTGGAGTCGAGAAACGCGCGCCCGCCGGTATCGCTGGCCAGCGTCACCAGCGTTTCCTGCGTGGTGAAATTGGAATTCAACGCATTGAGGGTCGCCTGTCCGGAATACGCCGAAACGCCGCGCAGGCTGGCGTTCTGGGCTTCCCCGCCCGCCACCAGCGCTTGCAGGCCCCGCATGTCCATGGTGTAAATCGCCAGGTTGGAACGCACCGCCGCGTTCACCGCCGCACGCAGTTCCGATTGATTCTCAATGCCGGTGCGGTTCATGCCGCTGGAAAAATAAATCAGCGATTTCTTCTGCTGAACGTGCGCCAGCTTTTCCGCCACCGATCGCAACGCCTCCAGGCGCCGGTCGGTATTGAAGATGTTGTATTCGGTATCGTCGGCGGTAAAGGGCTGGCCCGTGTCCGGCGTCCCCTCGGTCGTACCCGTGGTGCCTTCCTCGAAACCTTGGCCGCTGCCCGAATTGAATGCCTGCAACTGTTTTTTCAGCAGCGCGTGATCCGCGGTAAAGTCCTGATTCACCAGCAGCGAACTTCCCAGCGAAACAATCGACACCAGGTCCGCGGGCGCCATTTGTGTATCGACGTAGTGTTCGGCGGACGTAACCGCGCGGTCGATTTCATCCGGTTCCATGGCAGAGAGATCAAAGAACAAAACAATCAGGCGCCGGTCTTTGAACTGGGACGCGAACTGGGCCGCCGTATCTGCCGCGGAAGCCGCCGGACTCGCCTGCCCAGATGCCGGCTCCGGCAGCGGCTTCGCCTGGGTCACATCCAACGCTGGTGCCGCATCCACATTCTCCACATCAAAGGAAACAATCTTCTGCGGTTTGTTGTCCTCGAAAACCGTGAAATCTTCCGGTTTCATTCCCTGCACAAGCTTTCCGCTCTTGTCCCTCACCGTCACATTCACCAGCACCAGATCCGATTCCGCGTGAAACACATATCCCGTTTGCTGCGAAGGCAAAGCGGCACACAGGAGCACAAGCACCAGCAGCAGCGCTACAGCTTTATCGGCGAATCGGTTTGGGGCGAATCGGTTTGGAGTGAGAGTCATGGTGATCGTCTTCGAGAGCGTCTCCCGCAGCAGCGTCCTCCTCAGAAACGAAAACGTGCCGTAATCGTGAACTGTCGCATGGCCCCAGCCGCCGTAACCCGGCCAAAGGAGGGCGAGTAATAGTTCGTATCAATCGAGGAGTAGTTCGGTTTGTTGAAAATGTTGGTGGCCTGAGCCCGGAACTCCAGCACGCGCGCTTCCTTCATGGGAAAGATTTTTGTGAACGCCATGTCAAACACTTTGCTGCCCGGGCCGATGATGCTGTTGCGGCGCGCATCGCCGTAGGTACCCGTGGACGGCGCAATGAATGCAGCCTTATTGAACCACTCCGCAATCGAGGGATGCGCCAGGCTCACCGATTGCCCGGGAACCAAGTTCGGCCGCAACGTACCGTTCGTTCCGCCGTTCACGTCATTGATGTTGCCCAGCAGTCGCGGCGTAAACGGCAGACCGGATGCAATCGTCCAGTCGCCGCTCCATTGCCAGTCGCCAAAAATGGCGCGCAGCGGCGCATTTCCCGTGAGCCAACGCTTGTCGTGCCCAAAGGGTAGCTCCCACAAATAATCCGCGGTGAACTTATGGGTCTGGTTGAAGCTGGAAAGTCCACGCTCCGCAGGCAGATCGAAAGGATTCTGCGCAACGTTGGCCGCACCTCCGCCCGACGAACCGCCTCCGCCAGCGCCGGTACCGCCCCCGCCCAGTCCAGGGGTATTCGCCCCCGAGGTTGCTCCCGCGCCGATAGAAGACGCATCATCCATCGCCTTGGAAAACGTGTAGATGCCGCCGATCGCGACTCCTCCCGACAAGCGCTTGCGCAGCCGCACCGATGCCGCGTTGGCTTCTGAATCCGCCACTGAGCTTTCGTAGGTGAAGGCGTCAACCGCGAGAATGCGAATCCCGGTCGCGGTTCGGTTCGGCGCTTCCAGAATGTCGAGATCCGTTCCCTTGGTTCCCGTGTAGTCAATATTCAGCAGCAGGGTGGGGCGAATCTGCTGTTGAATGTCCAGATTGCGAATCTGCACATAGCCCAGCCGGTAATTCGGATTCACCGCGTAATTGTTGGTGATGCGGGTAGCCGCCGGAAATCCGTTTTGCAGCGTCAGCTCTCCAGGAGCCATCTGAACGTTGGTCGCCGTGGTGGCGAACGGCGGCTGAAAGGCAAGTTGCTGCGCGATGCTCTGATACGCGCCCGTGTTGTAGTTGATGCCGTAACCGCCGCGCACCACGGTTTTGGAAAACGGCTTCCACGCAAAGCCGATCCGCGGCGCAAAGTTGTTGCGATCCGGCCGCACCAGGCTGGCCGGCAGGCTGCCGCTGTATGGCCCCGCTTGCCCCGGCTGAATCGGCGTCACCGCCGCCACGCCCAGCGCCGGATTCAGCACCCCGGGAGAGAGGTCGAGGTTCGCAATGCGATTGTTCACTTCCGTGAGCGGCGAAACGTACTCGTAGCGCACCCCGAGATTGAGCGTCAGATTCGCGCGCATCTTCCACTCATCTTGCGCATACAAATCCCAGTAGTTGCCGCGGAAGTAGTCGCTTTGTCCAAACTGCACGGAAGTTTGCTGCGGGTATCCGAGCAGAAAGTCGGCAAAGTCATATCCGGTACCGGCCACGGGGTTTCCGCTGCCATCGAGCTGTGAGGTATTGGCACCGGTGAAAACGAACGAGCCGCGCGGGTTGCTGTCAGTTTCCGTATTCACCTGCACACGCCGGAAATCTCCGCCCCAGCGCCAGGTATGCTTGCCGTGATTCCAGACGACATTGTCGGAGAAGGTAAAGGTCTGGTTTCGCGTGAGGTGCGGAGTCGTGTCCTGAAGACTGGCAAAGTTTGTAAAGGACAGATTCGGCAGTCCCCAGTCGAACGGATTCTCGGAAACTCCCGTGATTCCCAGCGTGCCGGTAATGTCGTTGCTGAAAGCGTACAGATTCTGCGTGCGCGTCCGGCTGCGGTTAAAGTCGGCGCGAACAATGTTGGTCAGCTTTCCGATGCTGCGCGTGTAAGACACGGGAACGTCAAAGCTGCGGACCGTTGTGTTGCCGCCTACGCTTGGGAACGGATTCGTCAGAGTGGCGCTCGATCCGTGGTAGTGGAAGCCAAACGTCAGATTGTTGCGCGGAGCGTTGCGGCCTCCGCCCCGGCGTCCGCCGGCGGGCGCCGCGCCGAAGCTGTGGTTCAAACGTATGTTCAGATCGTCGCTGTCGCTGGTGGCCGAAGTCACGTAGTGGAAGTTTTGATAATTGCCCGGCAAGTTCGGCGACGGAATATATTGCAACAATCCCAGCGCGATGCAACTTATGTCCCCGGGTGTGGGGATACAGGTTCCCGATTGAGTGGTCGGCGGCGGCGAAATCTCGTTCCCAGTGGTCTTGGTCACGGGATTGAAAATCGCTACCGGCAATGTTCCCCCTCTCTCCGCCACCGTCGGCACCGTCGAGAATTGATCGAAAGGATTTTCCGCGCGCCTGCCGTTGTAGTTGATGAAATAAAAAGTCTTGCTCCCGCCGTGGTAGATATGGGGAATATTCAGCGGTCCGCCCACGGAGCCGCCGAAACTGTTCTGAAAATATGCCGGTTTTTCCGTTGGCTGGCCGGTGAGCGCAAACGGCGATGCATTCAGCGCCGAATCGCCCGCGCTGTAATATAACGATCCATGCGGGCGATTGATGTCGAAACCCCGCCGGCCAAAAACCATCGGCCCCCCGCCACCGAACCCTCCGCCTCCGCGACCACCCCCGGGACCACCAAATCCGCCTCCACCTCCGAATCCTCCCCCCTGTTGGCGGGCATCGTTGAAGCGCTGCTGCAGTTCGTCAGCGCTCATCGCATTGAACAAATTGGAAGTGTTGCCCGAAACCGCCACAGATTCCGTCGCGCCGTTCGTTGCAATGCCCGGCGCAATCCCCGGAACCGGCATACCGGAAGGCGCTACGTCGCTCATGGAAGCACTGGCCGAATCCTGCCCCGCTTCACTCTGAAACACGGAAAGACTCTGAAAACCGCGACCGCTCGCATTCGCCCGCCGCTGGTCATTGTCATTGCCAGCTTCGCGCACCCGCGACAGCAGCACCAGTTCAAAATTCGCCTGCACGTCCTGATGGGTTGCATCCAGCACCACTTCCTGCGCGCTTCCGGCAAACGCCGCCATCTGCACCCGCACGGTATAGCGCCCATCGGCGGGAATTCGCAACGAATAACTGCCGTCCACGTCCGTCGAGGTATTGACTTGTTCCTTGGTGGCCGCATTCGCCGCGGAAACTCCAGCGCCGGGAATCGGCATATTCCCCGATTTCACTATGCCGTGAATGGTTCGCCCTCCAGTCGCCGGCGCAGCGACTTGCCCCCACAATAGGTGCGGGTAAAACACGACAAGATGAAATAAGAAGACGAACCGGAAGACGAAACCCGGGCGCAGCCTGCCCTTAGTCACTGGAAAGCGAAGAACGGAATTCCTCATAGCATCGCGCAGATGTTCGGTGCTGCCTTACTCGGATCATACCGCTCTCCCCCGCCCTAAACTGTAGAGTTTTGTGACGTTTTCTCTAAAGTTTGTCACCCACCAGCGCCACTCCGAAGGGGCGCCGCCTTTGGTCTCCAGGAGCGCCCCACACTCACTGGTAGCGCAGATACCCAATCCCCACCCGCATGTGGTGCAGCAGGCTGTCGGGCATGGTGAGGGCAATGGTCAGTCCCAGCATCGCGTGGACGATCGCGAGGGGATAGATGCTGCGGTAGCGGCGGTACATTTCGCAGAAGAAAAGGGCGCCGATGAGCGTAGCGGTAGTAAGGACGGGACTGGGCAGGTGGGCGGCGGCAAAGAGCGTGGACGCCATCCAAACCGCAGCCGAGCTTCCATACAGCTCTTCACAGCGGTTGAAGAAAAACGATTGCAGCAGGAATTCCTGAAGCAGGGCCCAGATCAGGTACTCCCATGCCAACTGCAATTTCGGCCAGGTCGAATTGGCGGGAATTTGGCCGCCCGCCCAGCTCACCAGAATCACCATGAAAACAACCGTTGCAAAACCGATCCCCAGCACTACGCTGGCGCCGAACGTTTTCGGCAATCGGAGGCCGAGGCGCTCCAGCGACGGCCGGTCGATCAGCACGAGGGCAAGAATCGTGAACATCGCGATGACGGCCCACCGGTTCCGGATGTGCGTCGTGGGCGCCCAAAGAGCCAACTCCAGAAACAGAAACGTGATGATGATCTGGGCCCAAACGAAGTACCGGCGGTAGGCGGTCGTTTCCGCGGGAAAAGCTTTCGACTCAAGCGCCATTTTGCCCATTGCTGTAGATCCTCCGGTCCCTTGCTAAAACCAAAACGACCAGATGGCGTCCAGGCTGGCGTGGGTGATTGCCGACGCCGGCACTCGCCTTTGCTCGCGCCATGCCCGGCCGTAGAAGATCCCGGCGACGCTTGCCAGCAAGACGTAGCGCCAGTTGAAGTGCCCCGACCGTTTATTGAAATGGGAGAGCCCGAACAACACGGCCGTAATCCCGAGCGCCGCTCGCCGTCCCACCCGCCGTTCCAGCAGGTTCTGCACCCACGCGCGAAAGTAAAGTTCCTCCGGAACAGCAACGAAAATGAAGATATAGATCCACGTCGGAATCATCGAGAATCGCAGCGCGTTGCCATGCGGATGGAGAAAGCCCAGCGCCAGTCCCAGCCCCAGAACTAACGGCGTAAAGAAGGCCAGTTCCCGCAGCCCGGTTTTCCAATCGCTCCAGCGGAGATGAAAGTCAAAGCCGGTTCCGCGGAGACGCCGGATCGCCACGAATCCGTACAACGCTGCATCGACGAGGAGCAGTTTCCCCAAGCCCGTAAGCCCGCTCGGCCACGCCCGCTCGAACCAGCGCAAATCAATCGCCAGCCCCAGCGTTAGGAGAATGATCGCATCTCGCCAGTTGCCGCGTTGTTCGGGATCGGCGATTGCGGCCTGCCCCAGCAGCCACGCGATCGCCATGGGCAGCACCGCGTAGAGAGCGCACCATTTCCATGAAAACATGTGTTGCGAACCGGAAAGCAAAACATAGGGCATCGCGCAGAGTACCGGTAAGGCGCTTCGTACCGTTGACGGCCAGCGGGCCCATGCCTGCCCAATCCGCTCCCCGGCAAACCCAAATATGGCTGCCGGTGTGAGTTCCAGCACAAGCACCGCAATGGCCGCCGGCGTTGCGTTCTGCATGGCGACTATCTTAATTCGGGAGAGAGATCAGGAGAAAGATCGGGAAAAAGACCGGCATTATCCCGACGACCGCTGTGACGCAACAAATCAACAATTTGCTGCTTCATTTACATAACTTTACCTGTTCGATCTGGAGCGGTCGTGTCGCCCAGATTGCTTGTGGAAGGAAGAAACTAACCTGCTACCCACACACCGGCGCTGTTACACTTCGGAAACTGTAACATTGCCCGCACACCGGTCTATTGAACTGGAAGACAATTTCTGCTAGAAAAATGTTTTGTGGGCTTTATTTCGTCCTTGACCGGGAATCTGGGAAAAATTTAGGCAACTGGGTCGCGCGCTGTCCGCATCTCAGGGACAAATGTGCAAACGGCGCCTACGGAACTCCCTCGCTGCGGTTCCGCCGGTGTAAGACTTCAAATCTCCTAGCCAACCTTTTTGGAGTTCGCATGCCGTTCGGTAGCAGGTCGGAAGTGATCGGGAGGACTTCTCGTCCCAGCTTTCCCTGTGCCCTGCCTGCTGTGAGCCTCTCGCGGTTGCCAGCAGACCGGCGATCGGCCCACCCGCCAACAATCGCCTTTAAAACCACCGCCACAATTCAGCACACCGCCGGAGGAACTTATGGCGACAAATCTCGTCCAGATTGAGAATGACTCGGAAATCAAGAAGCGATTGGAAGCAGAACGCGCGCGCCTGCGGAAGATTGCCGGACTTGACCAGCCCGAACATTTCCATCGTCCGATCGAGCGAGCTTTTACCGCCGAGGAGCGCAAGCGCGTGACGATTCTGTTCGGTGGCTTTACATGGAAACACGAAGACCTGATCCGTGCCGTGTTCCAAGGCTGCGGTTATCGCTGCGAGAAATTGCCCGTGCCCAACGTCGCCGCCTTCCAGACCGGCAAAGAATTCGGAAATAACGGCCAGTGCAATCCGACATATTTCACGGTTGGCAATCTCGTGCAGTATCTCCAGTTTCTGGAGAAAGAGGGTCTCTCGCGCCAGCAGATTCTGGATAACTACGTTTTCTTCACCGCCGGCTCTTGCGGCCCCTGCCGGTTCGGCATGTATGAAGCTGAATACCGCTTTGCGCTGAAGAACGCGGGCTTCGACGGTTTCCGCGTCCTGTTGTTCAAAGACAGTGACGGAATTAAGGCCGCGTCCGGCGAGCCCGGTCTGAAGTTCACGGTGGATTTCGGCTTCGGAATGCTGAATGCCATGCACCTGGGCGATGTGATCAACGATCTCATCTACCAAATTCGTCCCTATGAGGTGAATAAAGGTGAAACCGAACGCGTCTTTCGCCAGGCAGTCGATGGATTGTGCGAGGATCTGAAGAATCGCAGGTCGTTTGAGATCGAAGAATGTGCGCCAGACTGGGCGAAACCCAAGTTTAAGAGCGACAAGATTCTACGCAACACCTTCAACGTGTTTGGTAAATGGCATGAACATATATGGGGCAAGGATTACTTGAATGCTCTGCACTCTGCCCGGGAAAAGATGAACTCCATCGAAGTGGACCGCACCCGCGTAAAGCCCCTGGTAAAAATCACCGGCGAGTTTTGGGCGCAGACCACGGAAGGCGACGGCAACTTCCACATGTTTGAATTTTTGGAGCTCGAGGGCGCGCAAGTGCTGGTCGAGCCCATCGCGACCTGGGTGGCTTACCTGCTGCACCAGGCGAAGGCGCACGCCAAAGCGAAATGGCCCGTGAATCGCCCGCACCGAAATCCGGAGTGGTACGCGCCCAAGAAGCAATTCGCCAACTACATCGGCCTGCACAAGAAACTGTGGGGGCTCGGGGCGGGCGAGCGCATGTGGAATTTCTTCTACCACCGCACCATCAAGCAGCTAGGAGGAATCACCCACCAGCTTGTGCCGCAGACCGAACTGGCGAAGATGGCACATCCCTTCTACAACCAGTTCGCGCGCGGGGGCGAAGGACACCTGGAAGTCGGCAAGAACGTTTACTACACGGTGCATAAACTCTGCCACATGGTGCTGGCGCTGAAACCGTTCGGTTGCATGCCTTCTTCGCAGTCAGACGGGGTGCAGTCCGCGGTGATCAATAAGTTCAAAGACATGATCTTTCTTCCGATCGAGACTTCAGGCGAAGGGGAGGTCAATGCTCACAGCCGGGTTCAGATGGCGCTTGGGGAAGCCAAGGTGAAGGCCAAGACGGAGTTCGAGCAGTGCCTCAAGTCCACGGGCAAGAGCCTGAACGAAATCCGTGAGTACATCGAGGAGCATCCCGAGCTGAAGCGGCCGTTCTATCGCGTGCCGCATCGCGAGGGAGTTGCTGGAACGGCCGCGCAGTTCGTCCTGCACGTGAGCGATCGGATAGATAAGCAGAAGCGGTTCAGGAAACGGGCGCGGGTTTCGGTTGCGATGCCAGCGCCTGCGAGCGGCGACTGATTTGAAAAGGCGCGGATTTGCGCCGCGCCGTAACCGCACGTCACAATAACAACAATGATGACGGCACACCTGATAGGCGTGCCCTTCCAAAGCAAGAAAGGAAGCAATGCACGACCACAACGGTTCGCAGCTCATTCAGATCGCTCCGCTCGATCCCCAGACTGAGCCCATTCAGCAAACCAAACCGGCGCAAAAACCGCACGACCACCACGCCAAGTTTCTGGTCGGGCTCGACGTAGGTTCAACCACGGTGAAAGCGGTTGTCGTTGAAGCAGCCAGCGACCAAGTGCTGTGGCAGGACTATCAGCGTCACGAAACCAAACAGCCAGAGAAGACGCTGGAGTTTCTGAAGCGGATGGAGGCCGAAGCCGGCATCAGCTCCCACAATACACGTATCTTTATGACCGGCTCTGGCGGCGGTATGATCGGGGACCAGATCGGCGCAAAGTTCGTGCAAGAAGTCACAGCGGTTTCTCTCGCGGTCGAGAAGTTGCACCCTGAGGTCTATTCGGTCATCGAACTCGGCGGACAAGACGCCAAGATCATCGTATTCAAAGACGACGAAGAAACCGGGCGAAAAAAGAAGATTCCCTCGATGAACGACAAGTGCGCCGGCGGCACCGGTGCGGTCATCGACAAGATTAATGCCAAGCTGAAAATTCCCCCAGACGAACTTGCTGAACAGAAGTATCACGGCATCAAGCTCCACAAAGTGGCGGGCAAATGCGGAGTGTTCGCGGAGACCGACATCAACGGCCTGCAAAAAGTCGGAACGCCGCCGGACGAGCTGATGGCGTCACTGTTTGAAGCCATTGTGCTGCAAAACTTAAGCGTTCTCACCCGCGGCCATACCTTGCGGCCGCATGTGTTACTCCTCGGCGGACCGAACAGCTTCATTCGCGGCATGCGCGAAGCCTGGCAAGCAAATATTCCGCGCATGTGGCAGGAGCGGAAGGTCGCGATTCCAGAAGACGCCAAGCCCGAGGATCTGATCAAAGTTCCGCAAAACGCTCAATATTTTGCCGCCCTGGGTGCGATTGAGTTTGGACGCACTGAGGACGACTGCGTGGGTTGCTATCGCGGTCATGCCAACTTGATGCACTACATCGAATACGGACGGCAGGAGGAGAAAGCCAAATCTGGCGGCAAGGGGCTCATCGATAATCGTGAAGAGTTCGATCGGTTCAAGGAATCCTACCGCCCCAGGAAATTCACTCCCGCGGTGTTTCAGAAAGGCAGTACCGTCGCCGGGTTCATCGGGGTTGATGGCGGTTCAACATCGACGAAAGCCGTTCTGCTGAACGAGAACGGCGACATACTCTGCAAATCGTATCAGCTCTCGAACGGCAATCCGATTCAGGACACGATGGAGATGTTCGAGAACCTGCGCGGCCAGGTCGAGGCGCAAAACGCCAAGCTGGAGGTTCTGGGAGTTGCAACCACGGGGTATGCCAAAGACATTCTGAAAGATGTTCTCAAGGCCGACGTGGCGCTGGTCGAAACCGTCGCACACACGGAATCGGCGCTGAAGTTTTACGAAGATCCGCACGTGATCGTGGACGTAGGCGGGCAAGACATCAAGATCATCATTTTGCACAACGGCCGCGTGAAAGATTTCAAGCTCAATACCCAGTGCTCCGCAGGGAACGGGTATTTCCTGCAATCCACGGCAGAGGGCTTCGGCCTGAGTGTAAATCAATATGCGGATCTGGCTTTCTCCGCGCAATCCATGCCGGTGTTCGGCTACGGCTGCGCGGTATTCATGCAATCCGATATTGTGAATTTCCAGCGCCAGGGCTGGCGGGCGGAGGAAATTCTTGCCGGCCTCGCAGCCGTGTTACCGAAGAATGTCTTCCTTTACGTCGCCAGCATTCCCAATCTCGCAGCCTTGGGCTCGCGCTTTGTCTTGCAAGGAGGAACGCAAAATAACCTTGCCGTGGTGAAAGCGGAAGTGGACTTCATCCGCAACAGCTTCCGTGCCGTCGGCAGGCAACCAGAGATCATCGTTCACGAACACTGCGGAGAATCGGGCGCGATTGGCGCCGCTCAAGAATCACTGCGCTTGTGGCGAAACGGCCAGCGGACAACCTTCATTGGCCTGGATGCCGTGCGAAACATCGAGTACCGCACCACTCGCAACGAAGCCACGCGCTGCTATTTCTGCAAGAACAACTGCCTGCGCACCTTCATCGACATTCGGACCGAACCTGTCAAAAACATGGTTTCCCTCGAGCGAGTCACTAAAGTGCCACTCATGCAAGGCGAGCAGCGGCTGATTATTGCGACCTGCGAAAAAGGAGCGGTGGAAGACCTGAACGACATGAAGGACATCAAGGCCGGACTGGACCACATTCGGGATCAGCATCCGAACTTTGTCGATATCGCGTCGAAAGAAGTGTTCCGTCCCACGAACGCCAGGAGTGTTGCCGACCCGGTTCCCGGGCGCTCATGGACCAAAGCGGGCAAAGAGCGCATCGCACTGATGCGGAGCCGAAGCCAGCTGCGCATCGGGATTCCACGCGTTCTCAACATTTACACGTACGCGCCTCTGTTCAATGCCTATTTTGAAAGCCTCGGAGTACAGCCCGAAAACATGATTTACTCCGATTACACGAGTGCGGAACTCTACCGTGCCGGGGCCAGCCGCGGTGCGATTGATCCATGCTTCCCGGCAAAGATCGGAATTTCACATGTCTACAATCTCGTTCAGGAGAAGCACCGCAAGAAACCGCTGAACGTCATATTCTTCCCGATGTATGACGTCCTGCTTAGTCCGTTGGTGAAGCTGCAGGGCGCGAATGCCTGCCCCACCGTGACCGCAACGCCGGAAACGGTGAAGGCAGCGTTCACCAAGGAGAACGACGTATTCGCCGAGCACAACGTGAAATATATCGACCCGATGCTCAACTTCGCCGACCGCAAACTTTTCGCTTATCAGATGCTGCAGGCGTGGCAGGCTATTCTCGGCCTCTCGGAGGAAGAAAACGATCGCGCCGTCGAATCCGGATTTGCGGCGCTGACAGAATACGAAACCAGCATTCGCAGGCGCGCGCGGCAGGTGCTCGATCAGCTTGAGCGCGAAGACCGCATTGGCATCGTCATGCTGGGCCGGCCTTATCATCACGATCCAGGGTTGAACCACGAGATCCTGGACGAATTCCAGAAGCTCGGCTATCCCATCTTCTCGCAGAACACCCTCCCGCTCGATGAAGACCTGCTGGAAAGGTTCTTTGGCGAGGAAGTGAGGGCGGGTGCGATCAGCAGCCCACTCGACATCAGCGATGCCTGGAAGAACTCCTTTTCGTGCAGCACCAACCACAAGGTCTGGGCCGCGAAGTTCACGGCGCGGCATCCCAATCTGGTGGCGCTCGAAATGTCCAGCTTCAAGTGTGGCCACGACGCGCCCATTTACGGCGTAATTGAAGGCATCATCGAGCAGTCGGGCACGCCGTACTTCTGCTTCAAGGATCTCGACGAGAATAGGCCTTCCGGCTCGATCAAGATCAGAATCGAAACCATCGATTATTTCCTCCGCCGCTATCGCGAGGAGGTCATTCGCAAACGCAAGGCCGAGCAGGATATTGAAACCCAACTGGCAGCGCTCGAAGCCCATCTGCGGCGTGAAGCCGGCGACGCTAAAATGTCGCGAGTCGATCGGGAAAGCTGGGAGCGGGAAGCGCAAGGGATGACGGCGGACTAGACGCGCCGGGTGCGGTAAGAAACAACGGCAAGTGTTTGAAAAGTTGGAGCCGACGAGCGGAGTTGAACCGCTGACCTGCCGATTACGAATCGGCTGCTCTACCAACTGAGCTACGTCGGCCTGGTTTCGATTCTAAAACCCGCCTGCGATTCCTGCAAACGCGCTACGCGGCCTGCGCCAACGCTTTGTACTCGTCGTCGGATTGCCTGGGCAGCAGCACCCACAGCGTGTAGATGCCGAGCGCAGTACCAATCGGGACGTTCAACAACGCCACGAAGCCCACGACCAGGGCAACGATTCGTGCCCACTCCTGCCGCTGCAGCAAGCCCCAGCCGGCGAGGAACCCGGCCGCGGCTTTCGCCAGGATCAACCATCCGACGAAGCTGATCAGAGGCCGCAGCCAGACCGTGATCTCGGGAGGCGGGCCGTTGGGAATATGGATCACGTGCCCGAAGATCGTCTGCGCGATCACGATCACCACCACTCCTGCAACCACGTGCAACGCCGAGTACGCCATCCAGAGAATGCCTACCAGCCGGACATGTTCGCGAACCCGGCTGCGCCGAAGCTCGATGAGTCCAAGCACGGTTTTCCCGCAGCGTCCGCAGCGCGACTCTCCCGATTGCAACTGCGCTCCACATTGATCGCAAAACATCGCTTCGCCTCCAGTGCCACACAAATTCTGCTCTGTGGGTGATACGGATGCAAGCACTCGCCAGTTCCGAAACAGTTCTCAGTTCCCAGTTCTCAGTCGGCTAGCGATGGGTCCGCCTGTTCACTGAGAACTGGCCACCGACCACTGACCACCGACCACTGCTTCAAAACGAAAAGGCCACCCGGCAACTTGGGCAGCCTTTTCTTTCAAGGGAGAATAGTTCCAACGGAGGTTTAATCCATCAGAACTTTCTGCGGGAATCTTATGAGCCTCAAAAGCACAGTGTCAAGCAAAATTTGTGACTTAAATAGTCTTATTTTCAACAACTTACACGACACGTCCACAAATCGGCAAACGGGTTCAAAATGGCGCAAAATCCCTTCTTTTCGACGCTAACGACATTCGATTGAGTGACTTACCGCTCCCGAGGCACCGGTCGGGGGGTGTCTTCCAGGTGCAGCGAGATGATTTCCACCGCCTCCCGGCGATCAAACACGGAGTCGGGAAAAATCCGTTTCACGATGATCCGCAAGCCCCCAAACGCGATCCCCGCAACCAGCGCCAGGCCGACCACAATCCCGCAAAGAACAATCGCGTTGAACAGAAAGTTTGCCAGATTGTCTTTCTTGCTCACGTAGGTGTTTTCGTTCCAGGTGACATCGGCTTCGTAGCTGATGGATGACATCAGCGATCTCGCTTCGCTTTTTGAAAGCGGGCCCGCCGCGATCACGACGATCGGACCGGTGCGCGCGTCGAAGAACGGGCCCACATCAACCATGGACGCAACCCCCGGCTGCTGCTGCGTGACCCGGTGCGAGACATCGACCGCGGCGTCAATCTGCCTCAGACGGTCCGCGGCAATCTGCGGCGTCGGATATTCGATCAGCATCAGGGTGGCATCGCCCGCGGCCGCCGCATACTTGCCCATGACCACTTCCGCGCCCGACTTGAAATCCACCATCGAACCCGGCAGAGGCGATCCGACCCGATCGAGCGTGACCGGACCCAGAATGTACTTCGTCGTGTTCTTCTCGAAATTTTTCTGGAAAGCCCGCTTCGGAAGATACGTCGGCAGCGAAGGCGGGTTCCGCTTGTTGCCCTCAGCTTGCGGCAGCAGCCCAGCCAGTTCCCGCAGTTGCGCCGCCGACATCACGCTCATTCTGTCGAACACAGCATCCACCAGCACGTTCCCCTGATAGAACAGCACGCGGTTATTCAGAAAAGCCGCTTGCCCGCCAATTGTTTCCACCCCCATCTCGTCGGAACAGTAGTAGGTGAAAGCGCCGTAAGCGCCGCTCGCGTCTGCAAACACGGCGGCTTTGATCACCAGATTGCGGCCGTCGTCGCGCGTGTAGGCCACCTTCTCCAAACGCTGGAAGCCGTATTCCTTCAGGACGGGCGCATTCGCGGCATCGGCGGCGGCAGGATCGTCGCTCCTGGCGACAGCGCCCTTCACCTCCCAGCCGGCAAACTCGGGGGGAAGAACTGAGGTAGGAGAGACGGCGGCCGGAGAGACCGGAACCGGCGCAGGCGTCTCAGCAGCGAAAGCCGCGGCGCAAAAAAGGGCGCAACAAAGAAAAAAGATGAAGACCACGGAGAGCTGTCGCGAAAATTTCATTCGAAAAAAGGCACACCTATGCTACTGAATTAGACTACCGGCAGCCCGAGAAAGTTTCCACCCGGGCCGGATTGATTGGGGTTGACGAGGACAAGAGTTGACGAACCCAAAAAAAAGAGCCGGACTCTCGTCCGGCCCTTCCAACCAAGTTCTGCCGCCCTGCTTACCGCTCCCCGAACAGGTCGGACATCGCCGCCGTGCTCGCGTCGCAAGCATGGTTCAGGCAGGGCAAATCAAACGCGCCTTCCAGCGTACGCAGCAGCGAGAAGTGCGTGTAGAACCGCCCGTTCGGCCGCTGATGGAAGCCGTAGTTCGTATCCACAATCGTAACCACCTGGTTCGTGTTCGGCGCCAGGCTGTAGTCGTTTTCATCCCACAACACAACGATGGCGTTGTGCCCACGCGCCCACGCCGGCGAGCTGTGGATCGCCGACACCAGCTTTTGCACCGTGTTGTCGCCCACCAGAATCAGTGCCGGATTCAGGCCCGCCTGCGTGCCGTCATCATTCGGATCATAGGCGCAAAACGGAGTCGAGTTGCCGCGTCCATGCTGGTCATTGCACTGGTTCGGAGCAATGAACGAGAAGGTGGGAACTTTGCCCGCGCGAAGGTCGGCGTACAAACCGGTCGAGCCTTCAAAATCCACCACCTGCGCGTAGCTGAGCAGCGGATTCGTCCCCTGTTGAACGTCCTGGAAATACACAAACGGATTGTGCTTGGCCGCGTAGAGCCTCACGATGTCGCCGTTGTTGAGCGGCGGATTCAGCTGCGGATTAATCTTCGTGAAATCCGTGTTGTTCGTGAACACTCCGTCACTGTAGTTCACCAGGTCCGGGTTGGCCGGCACGTTCTCCTGGTAGCTCTTCCAGGTCTTGCCCTTTGCCACCAGTTGCTCGGCAATGGTTTCGCCAAGCGTCGTGGCCACCGCACTGTACGAAGCCGTTCCGTTGATGTTGATGTCTCCCGGAGGCCCTTGCGTCTCGTTCGTGAAGTCAATCGCCGGCGTTGCCGCGTCTGTACCGCTACCCTCGATCGGGCAGATGTTCCCGGTCGGCGGATTGTCCGTCGATGCCACGCCCGTCGCCAGATTCGTCAGGCAGGAAGCATTGTGCCAGTCCGGATCGTTATCGCTGAGGACGCCAAAATTCGAACCGCCCACAACTTCCAAATAGTTGGTCAGGCTCGGATGTGCAACCGCGAAGTAGTTGGTTGCAAGGTTGGCCGTCTGCGCGTACCGATTGACGAACGGCGCATTCGGATTGGTGAGGATCTGATTATATCCGTGGTTTTCCATCATGATCACGAAAACGTGATCCAGATGCGGAATGCCCTTGGGTACGGCGCCTTCCTGGGCAAAGGCCGCGCTCGTCGCGAGGGCCAATAGGCCCGCAAACAACGCTTTTCTCTTCATGAAGCTCTCCTGGGTCTTAAGTTTGTGTTTGAGAATGTCACCGCGCCTGCGGCAACATAACGCCCAACCGTAGCAGGCAATTGTTAGCGTCGCGTGACGGGAGGATTAACGTTTGATGAATGAAACAGAAGAGGAAGCAGAAATTTACCGCACAATCTTCACCACGCTGCCACCGGAACCGGCGCTGCTTCATTGCGCTTCGTGCTTGTCGATCTTGCTCGCCACCTTCACGCCGCTTAGGCCGCTGACATACTTCGAAACACCCCGATAGAGCGATTCGGCGATGCGCTGGCGGTGCTCTGAGGTTTCCAGCTTGCGCTCGTCGGTGGGATTCGACACGAACGAAATCTCGGCCAGGATCGAAGGCATATTCGCGCCAATCAGCACAATGAAGGGCGCCTTCTTGATGCCGCGATTGCGCACGCCGGCGCTGTTCAGGGCCAGCCCTCCATAGAGCGATGCCTGCACGTCGCCGGCAAACTCGCGCGATTCCTCGATCTTTTCTTTCAGCGCAATCTTCTTCACCAGATCCTGCAGTTCGTGGATCGATTTCTCCGACACCGCGTTTTCGCGGGCGGCAACTTCCAGCGCTTCCGGCGATGAGGTGAAATTCAGGTAGTAAGTTTCGACGCCGCGCGCATCGGAATCACGGCTCGAGTTGGCGTGGATCGAGATGAACAAATCCGCCCGCTCGCGGTTCGCAATTGCGGTGCGGGTTTCGAGTGGAATGAAGGTGTCGTCCCGGCGGGTGTAAATGACTTCGGCGCCGAGCCGCGATTCGAGCAAACGGCCGAAGCGCTTGGCCACGTCGAGCACCACGTCCTTCTCGAGCAGACCGTCGGGACCGATAGTGCCGGTGTCATGGCCCCCGTGACCTGCGTCAATGACGATCTTGCCAATCTTCAGGCCCAGAGCGCGAATCAAAGACCGGTCGCCGGCAGCGGTGGGACGCGCTTCACGGGTCGCTTCACGGGACTCAAGATGGGTCTCTCGACGAAGATCCGCGGTGTCGGGAGCGGCTGCGGCTGAGCGAGACTTTTTCCGGCGCAAGGAAGAAGACGACTTCGTCGGCTTCGTCTCGTCGGCTCCGGAGTAGGCGGCCTGGCCCGGCGTCACTTCGGGGCGGAGTTTTTCGTGCTCCAGCGTGGCGACCGTCGACGGAACTCTGTCGTCCGCCTCGACGATCGTCTTTGGGATCCTGCGGTTCGACCCTTTGACCGCAACCGTGGTCTTAATCACTCCAATGCCGTTCGCTGGCTTCGCGGAGTCGGGTGGTTTGGAATCCGCGCTGGTATCTTCGGCGGGCAAGTCCGTTTCGACCGGTTCCGATTTCGAGAAGCGAACCGCATCTTTGTCGGATTCTTGCTGCGCCTTCCGCCCATCGGATTTCGAGTCTCCACTCGACGCCGGCTCGCTGGAGTCGTCGTCCGATTCCGTGGAAGCCGTCGTGGCTGTGTCCGGAGCGGAACGAACTTTGGCGCTGGCTGTGTCCGTCTTGGCAGTGCCCGTCGCCCGGTTCTGTTTCCCGTGGACATCCTTCCCGTGGATATCAATGATGAGCCGATACGGGTCCGGCAGCAGGAAAGCGTCGTAGCTCGCGAGGTCGTCCACTTCCAGCACAATCCGCGTGCGCCCAGGCTGAAATTCGGCAACCCGAATTTTCTTCAGGAAGCCATCGTCGACGTCGAAGGTCTTGCCCACCAGGGTCGAAGCGAGTTTGGTGTCGCGCAGGTCGAAGAAAATGCGGTCGGGATGCGAGATGCGCTGCGAACCGAACTTTACTTCCTGCTCCACGTCAATGGCGACGCGAGTGTAGTCGGGCGTGGACCAGTGGCGAACTCCGGTCACGCGCGGCAACGCGCTCCGTCGGGCGCTCGCGGCATTTGCGGATTCGGCCGCGTCGTCGGCGCTGGCGCTGGCACTGACTTTAGACCGCTGCTTGCGCGCCGCCTTCTGCGCCGTGTGTTCCATTTCGTCGGCGTCGGCATCGATTTCCTTCACCGCCGAGCGGGCATCATCGGCCAGGCGGTTACGCGGATAGCGATGAAGAAAGTTTTCGAAGGTCGTGCGCGCCTCTTCGGGATCGTTGAGATCGTCCTTGTAAATCTCGCCGATCGTAAAGAGGGCGTCAAAGCGGTATTTGCTGCCGGGATATTCCTTGCGCAGGAAGCGGTACTGTTCGACGGCGCCGCGCAGGATCTTGTTGTCGTCAAAGCGCCGCCCCATCTCGACCATAAGTTCGGCGGTCGCCACCACGCTCGGGTCCGCCTTCGATGAAGCGGGAGAACCGAAGTAAACGCGGCGGTACGAGTCGATGACACGCTGGTATTCGCGGCGAGTGCGCTCTCCAGCGGGACGGCCGTTGAGAGCCTCCCGCATCCGTTCCGCCTTGGTAAATTGCTGACGGGCCCAGGCATCGTTGTGGTGGACGCGAGCCGATGCGGAGACCAGCGGCAGCAGCACGAGCAACAGGGCTGCGCCGAGGCGAAAGGCGCGCGCGCCTCGAGTTAGGGTCGTAGAAGCCTGGGTCTTCACTTGCCGATTCCGTACTTACTGGTTGCGTACTAACAGGCTGCGGAAAAACTCCGGTTTCGTATCAGGGTATCGCTTTAGCAATACCGCAAGTTCTTCTAAATTAGATGCCCCTTTAGGGGCTGGGCATCGAAAATCGACTTTTCCCGCAGTCTCCTTACTCTCACGACGCTCCCGCTACTACGGGAGACGCAGGTGTTATTCCGTATTGCTGATGTACAGCACGCCCCGGGCATCGCGCTGCAGGTGGACCGGGTCGTGCACCGGGCTGCCGAAAATGTACGAGCCCGGTTCGCTGCCGCCGTTGTACAAGTTCGTGATCCGGCGAACGTAGTTCTGCGTTTC